>Ga0224511_10004412_pt1 | contig 10626 bp, 11 predicted proteins | sample SF_May12_sed_USG_2_FD_169988 | JGI IMG/M metagenome (GOLD analysis project Ga0224511, IMG submission 169988) | Sediment microbial communities from San Francisco Bay, California, United States - SF_May12_sed_USGS_8_1 | ecosystem: Environmental > Aquatic > Marine > Sediment | place: USA... | reverse complement strand
ATATGAGACCCTTTGGTTGCAGGCAGAGCGAGTTAATCTACATGCGCCCTGGTGGCTCTGTTGATCCCCCCTTTCCAACTTGGCTTTATCAGTTCTTAGAGAAGCTGTTCCAACTTCCAACTTAAATGCAGCGCAGTTTCTGTATGCAGTGTGTCTGATTGAAAATTATCTGTGCAGAACAGTGACACTGTACAGAAATACACTGCTAACTGTTGTTAATTTTCAGCAGTCATTATTCGTAGTGCAGAGTGGAGACAGACTAAACTAGAGAAAGCTATACCAGTTATAGGAGGATAATCTACGAGCTATGTTCCATTCCGATATATGCCGAAGCCCCTGGTTACTCGGCTGAAATGAACGGATTGCGAGTTGTCTTTTCTATGATTACGCACACCAGTAAAGCGCGTGCGCAATTAGTAAGACGTTCTTTTTCCGGTAAGCGGTAAGTTGGTAACGGTGTACTTCGTGTCGCTAAAACTATATCATTGTATTTTGGGCTGTAGGGACCACATCGAAGCACTTTTTAACGACCATATAGTTCCTTAACTGTCCGAATATCATGTGAAAACGTAAATATACATCCACATATTCGTTTAGTCTATGTATTCGCGTTGATCGAAGTGGTGGGTAATTTTTTTACTGATCTACTAGTGCTTGCAATCGTTACCAGTTGGAGGATACATTATCAGGAATATTGACTTGTATAACTCTCGTTTATCGTTTTGTGTCTCCTTGTAGAATTGGGCAGTAAGTATGGGAGCCTACCGATATGTCAGTGAACTGTGGAGGAAGAAGCAGAGCGATGTCATGCGCTTTCTGCTCAGGGTGAGATGCTGGCACTTCAGACAGCTCTCGAACCTGCATAGAGCTCCTCGCCCAACTAGGCCCGATCGTGCCCGGCGTCTTGGATACAAGGCCAAGCAAGGTTGGTCAGACTAATCTGTATTCCGTTTTTGTTCATCCTCGGTAGATGTATTGTATATAATCTTGATTGGGAAACCCGCAACGATCGGCAATTTGTAACATGGTTACTGGTATCACTGGTATCAGGCAACGTTGTGTGCAGTATGGCTTATTTGGCATTTTAATATTTTAGGTTATGCCATCTTCAGAATCCGCATCAGGCGCGGAGGACGTAAGAGGAAGTGTAAGAAGGGACAGACCATGGGCAAGCCCACAAACCAGGGAGTTAACCAGCTGAAGAACCAGCGATCCCATCAGGCCATTGCTGAGGTAGGCGTTGAGATAAGACTTTTGTATGCGCTACTTTAATCAATCTTTCATCAGTTTCTTGATCAAATCCCTATATATGTGCATTGGCCTCAGTTTGATATCTAGATTTTTGTTTTACAGGAGCGTGTTGGCCGCAAGTGTGGTGGACTGAGAGTCCTCAACTCCTACTGGGTTGCTCAGGATTCTACCTACAAGTTCTACGAGGTCATTTGCGTTGATCCTTTCCACAAGGCTATCCGTCGCAACCCCGACACTCAATGGATCACAAAGCCTGTGATGAAGCACAGAGAAATGAGAGGACTAACCTCCGCTGGCAAGAAGTCCAGAGGACTTGGCAAGGGCAAGAACTACACCAAGACTATCGGTGGTTCCAGATGGGCCAGCTGGCATCGTCGCAACATCCAGAAGTTCCACAGAAAGAGGAAGTAGATGTGATTTGTTTCTTCAAACTTATCGCAATAAAATCTATCTACTCTTAAACCCATGCAATGTTTGCCTTAGTCTGTCAAATTTATCAAAACGAGGAGCACGACGCAGTGCTCACTGTAGGAGGTGTCTAGTGTTCTACCTTTTTTCGTTATGGCCTGCTTGTGTATCTGGGAACTGGTCCTGTATGTGGTGGATGAAGCATAGTGGAACATTTGGGGCGACCAAAAATGGTACTGCTCTGGTGAAGATTTTGTTCGGATAGCTAAATCTATGAGATGTGCAAGCTGTATCGAGTCCCCTCGGTGCATCTACAGAGACTGGATGCGATTTGGCTGGCTTCGGTATCTGCAAAGAGTGCAATGGCGATCCGCCCAGGCGTGTTGCCGTATAGTAGCGCGCAACCGCAGTCTGGGTTGTCCAATCCTGTCGTAAGCCGGGTCATGTTACGGTGGGCTTTATTTAGTGTATTATGCTAAAGGAGCACAGGCGGCTCTCGACCTGGCTGTAATGCTTGCCTGAGTAGTAGTGGGTCGCATTTAGTTTGTCACCAGGCTGATTGTGGTCGTTGCTTAATAGTCTCCCTAGCGGGAACGCACGCGTGTTAGTAATTCCATCCGAACGGCTGATCACATTTCAGATTCAAACCCTTGCAGAGTGCAGATTAAGTTCTCGCTCCACACTGACTAGCGCCAGTAGCGGTTAGCCCAGTTCCAGTCACCGAGCTACTACGACTAGTAGTAGTAGTACTACTACTAGTCAGTCGGACTAACCAACTTTAATCACACTCATTCCATTGGTCTCAGTCTCGGTCAGCGTTGTATTCTCGAGAGCGGATATCGTTAAATATTCTCATGTTGAAGACATGCTGATGCTCTGGACGGAGACATATTATAATTATTACCCATAAAGTTAAAGTTTAAAATTAAATATTAAAATAGTACATACAATGTTATTGAATAATTGATACATTCAAATACAGTACACTGAACAGATGATCATTAATAAAAGAATCATCCCTGACCGGCATGATTGATAAGTAGCATTAGAGTTAGACAATTTCAATTCAACGGGTCACTCGGTCACTGCCAGGATAGTCATCCTGCGCATGTTTTCATCACTCTGACTGAGTTTGATAATTGATGCTAATGAGACGGAGAGTCGGGCTCACTCACTATGTACCTGGGATATTCTGGCCAGGCCCGAATACATATGATGTACATACATACAGTGATACATAACAAAAACGTGTAGTTTTCGGTTTTATCTGACAAATCGTATTTTTTTGTATGGACACTTGCCAGGTGAAGTTTGCCTTGGCTGTTGTTCACCTCACTCTCTTCATGAGAATACAAATCATGCGTATGACTCTGGTGCATTTTACTTTGCCTCTGTTTCAGGAGTACATAACTTAGCACTGACAAGCGCATCACACCATAATGTCAGCTGTTGCGGAACACACCGACACTCCGACCGAGCCAGATAAGTTGGAAGAAACAGAAGAGCCCAAAGCATTCTTCAATCCTCCTCTGTATATTCAAAGATATGACAAAGTCTGCAAGTTGATAGAGAGTGAACATGCCTCAGGGAACCTAATAACCAAGGTGGTGGCCTTATGTATGCGTTTATTACTGTCTAGTTAGTGATACCAACCCTAAGAGGCAAACCGTGCACCATCCTAGAAACAATCCAATCGCTTAGTGATGTCATCCATGTAATTGTAAAACAAGATGATCATATCTTAGTCACTGGTCCCTGATTTTAGCGGCAATATGTACCGGACTTGCTATTATCGAAAGGTTGTGGAGTTGTGTACCCGCTAATAAACAAAAATTATTATGTTTCCGCATGCGCTCTCACTCAGTAGGCCGATCAATGAATCAATGAAACCCGGTCTCATTCGTGCACAGAATGGTTGGAAGTGAGGAATATATGTACTAGTTAGTTCATAACATCGATGATTTCAAACTGCGACGCACTCGTTTGGATAAAATGGAAGGCATAGAAAGGTTCATTTACCTATGAATCTGAAAAAAAAACTTTTAGATATATTTATCACCACATTGGAGTCGTCCATTTATGGGCAGTGAAACTCCACATTCTTCACATTCCTAAGCATGACTTGCAAGGGCTGCTAGATTGGTTTCGTTAGGGCGATGATGAATACACGATCATATGTTAAATTAAATCCTGTAGGTGGTTGATATGGGCTGCGCAGAGTGTAAGCTAATACAGAGAATGCGACAGCTACCGTTCTTAACCCACATAATCGGGGTAGACTTGGATGCAGATTTACTTAAGGAAAAATCAAGTGAGTCATGTGCTAGGTTTATACAACGAGACTAGTCCATTTTTGAGCCACAGCAAACGAAGGTCGATCAAGGATCGACAAAACTTAGAAATTCGAGGAGACCCTTCAGATGTCCAAGGAGTCTCGAAACAACCACCGGATGTTAACGAGGTTATCGGGGTGCTCGCTGTGAAAGTTCCTGTCTGATAACACAATGATTTGAGATGAACATTGAATGAATATATTGTTTTAATCTAGGGTCGAAGCAGTATGGAGCCACACAGTTTTGCTTCGTTGTCACTTCACGAACATTCGTTGAACCTAGCAATGGTTTCCATCTGAGTTGGTAACACTCCAAACACATAACTTAGCCAGATAAGATAGCTGAATAACGCAGTGGGAGAACATTGGGCTAGAAGCCGCCAGTACCTGGGTTCATAGCCTGACAGGCTCCTGTTGTATGAGCTCCTTACAGTAATCCAAGCTTGCAAACAAAGATAAGCCTCACTATGTAGGTGGAACATTATCATCATGGCGCCCCCGCACTACACTAAATCGTAATTGGTAAAAGATAACTATATTTCCCGGCGGCTTCGCAGTAGCAATGAATATGTCATGATAGCAATCCTATGAAGCATGGTGGTAGAGAGTTATCTTCTCTCGTAGGACATTTGGAGCCTTTGATATCTGATTACCTACTGAAAAGGGATCGTGATCTCGTGATCACAATTCTGTGTGGCAGTGTGGCTGAACCCGATGCCAGACTACAGGATGCTGATATGGTCACTATGGTTGAGCTGTAAGTTGACCCGCTCAAAATAACCTATTGACATCAATAGTTTGTCAGCAGATGTCTATAGGTAACTTCATCTGTGTTCTTCTCTACGAACACGAAGTGCAGCATATGCAGTGACTATGTACTATTACAGATTCCATACAGCCGAAAACGTATCTTTGCATGTCATACAATATTATTCAAGCCAAGCATTGCTCATTTCCCAAAAACAGTACACAAACATTAACACAGTATACCCTAACCTTTGAAAAATTAAAACACTTCATATTGCTTTTCAGTATAGAGCATCTTTATGATGATACCATCAGCGCTATGGCGGAGCACCTGTTTCAAGTCATCAGGCCGAAGGTGGTGGTGATAACAACTCCCAACAGTGAATACAACATTCTTTTTCCCGACTTCTCTGGAATGAGACACTGGGATCATAAGTTTGAGTGGGATAGAGAACAGTTCGCTAAATGGTATGTTAACTTACTAGTAACGAGGTCTACTAGGTGGTGTGGCTTAGCATTTCCTGTGATTCATCCATAGATTTCTCGCAAGAATTTATGTACGACTGGTTGAGACTAGATCAGTATGTGACTTCTTAATTGGCCTCACCTACCCGTTATAGAAGTGAGAAACTTGACAGTCATTTAGGCCTCAAGTTTATTGACAATTTACACCAGGAAGAGTGCAAGCTATCGCATCCGTATCTTATGAAATTAAGCTATATAAAACACCTAACAAATGTAAGCATACACCCAGTGGCCCATCTTTACTGCACAGTGTTTACACTCTGGAACAAAGATCCAACTGTGGCAATTTCTCGATGTATAAACCAAGATGGTCACCATGCAGACCTCTGTACGAAAAACTCCTGTTTGAAATTTTTTTAAATCTTTCAGATTTTTTGGAAATATTTCTTCATTAGGTTTTCATAATGTTACAACAGTAGGGGGCACAATCCACCACAACTCCTTGCCATCCCCACGTCGGGATGAATGGGGAGAGTTGGCGGCTGGAAGAGCATCCGGTCGTAAACTCAAATTATGATGAGACCTTCAAGAGTTTGCACTGCACCGGCACAGGGATAAACCAGAAGAAGGAGAAAAGCTTGAACTGATATTTGACGACTTTGAAACAAGCACGGTTGCGGAATTCGAGTTGCCGCAATGGTTTAGTAACGGGAGTCGGGAGTTGTTTTACACCGATTGAAGCGAGCCATCATAAGCCTCTTACTAAAAGCCGCTTGCTAGTTAATTCAGAGGTGTTCATGAACAATAAATAAGTTTGTATGATTGATGAGATAATAAATATCGACTATGTGATCCACTGGAACTGTAAAAATAGGCAACAGATGGGACTAATCAGAAGTCGTAACAGCTAACGAGAACCTAGCACCTTTCTCATAAGATTTTAACGAATAACTACTAAGCAGACGACTAATTGGGTCATGTGACATTAGAGCCCTCGTTCTGGAGCCTTTCTCTCATGCGTAAGGCTTCTACTATTATACCAGCCATGCCAGCATTGTCTATCGCAAGCAACTGCCTCCTCAACGAGCGGTGGGCGCCATTGGAAGTGTGTGGCACGAGAGCACCCCTTCAAAGGAAACTACGCGGCCAGTACAAACAGATCGTGACTGCCAAATGTTTAGTAATCGAACAGTCCAAAGTACCCCACGACGCTTGCGCGGCCTTAGCTTTTGCCCGCGGGCTTTCGACGATTGCTTAGAGTCCTCGGACTCTAACACAGACTGTTGTTACCAATGGCTGTCATTAGCAACGGTTGTCATGCTGCGTACCTACAACTTCGACCGACCTCCAGTCAAGATGGCCGGCGGCGGCGTAAATTCGCAAATTTAACGCTCGTGAAGGATTTTGAACGCCAACATCGCAACAACCGCTCGATTCTCACACCGGTGTTGGTCGTATTTAGAGCAAACAGTCACTAACGCCACACCGACTTTATCTCGCGATGCGTCGAATCTATTTGCGTTTGGGTTGCCGCTCCGGTAGCGTAATCCTTTTTTCACCCACTCCGTACATCGGGCAGTGGGAAATTCGCCGCTATTGCTAGTTACTTTTGCGAAAGGCTGAACATTTACTGGTATTGGCACCCCTCTTAAATTAGACCCCTTCTTAGAAACTAACTACGTTGTTTCCTTCAAAGGGGTGATAACTATCGCAGTGTACTGTGCTGAGAACTCCTCATTTTCCCTGCTCCAGGTGTAGTGATGTAGCAGAGAGGTATTCATACACAGTCGCATATGATGGAATAGGTGATCCTCCACCCACCTCCGCTCACTTAGGACACTGCTCACAGATGGCAGTTTTTAGACGACTAGGTGACCAATCATCCACATCTACCAGTGCTCAATCTTATGATAAGGTAACACTATAGGTATAGCTGTAAGCACCATGGATAAATATGTTCCTAAGTAATGGGTTTCTGCAACTGTGCGGTCTGAGACACCATGAGGATTTCTCGCCTGTTTATACTCAACGTTCTTATTGGATACCCCTCTTGTCCCCGCAGTTGACTGTTCTGGCCCCATACCTGTACACAGGTTATGTATTATAACCACTTAGTGTTCTACTGCCATATTTTTGCTGGTGTTCTGTATGATGGAATGGAGTTTGTTTACGTAGCGTACCGTTGTCGAAGTGGACCCAGGGTCGGTTTTGCTCTTCAGTAAATACACTGGTGTGGAATGTTATGAATTAAATTTGCTCAAGAATGGATAAATCAGCACTAAATGAGCGTCATTCAGTTTCGTTCTTGTGACCTATTTATAATTGGGTGAGTTTTCAGGTCTGTACCACCATGGCATGCTCTTTAATTTCAGATACTGGAAATTACATATCCAGGCCACAATTTATCAGCTGAGGAAGTCATTACCAATGAGGTGGTATATCGTCTAAACTCTCTATCTACCGAATTTGCTCAAGAGGCGGAAGACACAAGTGAGGTATCGGTGCCTCTTTCCGTGCTGCTATCTGAATGTAATAATATTCCCAATGAGAGTATAGACTCACTAGGTGATAGACTAATCACTCTGGGGTATTCACTGACTAGTGACAGACTGACCGTAGTACTCGATATGACTCGACAGTGGGAGGAGTTTAGCGAGAGTGGGGAGGAGTCGCCCGATCCGGAAGATGTTATCAACGATACCATACAAACTGAGGAGGAAGACTGGGCATGACAACCATATGATGAAACTAACTCGGGTCTTATTTATTTTAATTTATTTTTTCTTGAAATTGAAATTTCAAAAATCAATACAATCATTAATTAAAAGCCAGTAAAATTTCTCTCACAAAGTAAAGGGATTTTTTTCTAGCGTGTGCCAAGCGTTTGGTGTCTGAAAGCCACTTAGAATAGCTCTTTAGATTACTGTATAGATAACACAAATGGTGAAAAAGTCATTGTGACTTTACTTCACACTAAGGAATAATGTGCATACAGAATTCAGTGAGTCGCGTAACCTACAATTGGCACGATAAGACTTGGCTAATGCACTCTGTTTTTATTCTACATGTCTATTGTATCCTGATCAAACATTTTATAGGATTAATTCAGAATAGTTGTTGAGCGTTGATCACCCTCAGTACTGCTACAACAAATGCCCAATCAATTTACAATATTCAATTCTCTGTCACTGCGATTCTAACTGCTGCCAATTGGTAGTTTTAAAGCATTTACAGTACTGAATGGGCAGCATTGTAAATTAGGTCGACTTGGCTAGGTTACAAACAAAGATTAATTGTTCGTTTTAAATGATTCAATCAAACTTCTCTAAAACCTTGTTGCCTGGTAGAATTCACTCGGTTGAATAGCACAACTACTCTGCTGTGGTGTAGAACTTGAAATGTAAGTATACAATACATGACTTACCGTCATAATGTAAGCGAGATGTCGTGACTTTGTGTAAAACAGTGCAGTGCTATTCTCTGATTATTAACAGAGAGACTGTATGATGTTATTGGGGTTATATAGTTTCTGTCATAGTGTGTCACAATGGTAAGAAAAATCTTGCCGCTTGTATTTTGCGTTTGGTCCACAATGCATTACCACCGATTGTCATAACCACCGTCTGTTGGCTTAGAATACTACCTGATTAAATTCTGCATATCTAGCCGGTGGCAGTCTTGTTGGTTATCTCGAAATGAAATTAGTTTTCTGTTTATATTGATGGTGACACACGCGCTGATAACAACTCGCTGAAATATTACATCCGATTCAACAGAAGTACGCTATACCTACCATCAGTAGTTCTATCAACATGTCAGCCTTCAGGTAGGTAATCAACTGTCAAGTACAGCGTCACTTCCACACATGGGTAACGGTGGATCAAATTTGCAAGTATCCGTTTCCATGGACACACTATAGATCATTCTGAAAGAAACCGTGTAAACTGTGAATCCCTGGCCATCTCTGTGTGACACTGGCTTGCTGTAACTGGTTCCATAGTGCGTTAGCAATGAAGTTGGTGGCAACGGGTTGGCAAATTTGTCTGAAACTGGCTTAGTACTCCATGTTTCTGACTTCACAGTCCCAAGTCAGTATAATGAGGCTCCTTTACTGAAAACTAGTCTTTTCATGAAAACCGTTATCAGTCTGGCCCTTGATCTATAACTTACATAGGCCAACTTTGAACACACATTACAGTAAGGAAATAAGCCTGAATGGCAGATGAACTTCCATGTTGTGCATCCGTTTGGTCCCTTATATTCGAGTGGATTAGCCGCCTCCACATTCAATAGCTAAGAACTATTGACCAGCATTGCCTTGTGCCATCACTGCACATAGTTCTTTCTATTAACTTACCTGTCAGAAGTCACTAGACATGAAAACTACTACCCAATTACTCAAACACAACTACTATCTTCTGTTGATTTGATATATGGCACTAAGTGAAATTTTACAGGTTGATGCCCCCGTCAGCAGTCTGTGGTCGATCACATCAGAGGAGTGCTGACTCTACCCAGAAGTGCAATACCTCCTCGCGAGCGCTACCCAAAATTGATAAAAACCTCCTTAAAAACAGTCTCAGGTAATACTTAAATGCTGTACGCGTTTTTTTTACCGCCCTCTGAAGGAAAAGATCTGTCCTGCCCATAGCTGTGATTAGGTGTTGTCATTGGCTTTGACTCTAGATTGGATTTGTATGTCATACTTAGAGTCCCTATGTGTCTATGGTGAGAGCCCTGCACCATTTTGTCTCAATATCGATCACAAAACTGTTGAGTTGCAGTACATTTGGGATTAGCCAACAATATCATCCCTTTGGTTTTGTACACAATTTGAATAGAATAAGGGATAATACCTTGTGCCAATTTTTACACTCAATGCTAATATCGGGTATATCAAAACCTGATGGAGAATAGTTAGTTATCATAGCTAATCCCGCTTAATTCCTTTCGCACATTGCAGGATGAAGTCTGAGTTGTCCACTATAGCCAATAGAAGAGGATCTTCGCTTCGAGATTTGCTAAATGACGGAATTCATGATCGGCCACCAATTTTTTCTCTAGGTAGCAGATTCGCCCTACAGTCACAAGAGGTAAGATCACACAATAAACAGGCTTTCGTTTAACCACTACTGTATGATCTGTGGGTACAAATACTGTTTCACCTTGTATTATGAATATTGCTTACCTGGTTTATATTACGACCCGCTCCTCTCTCATTGGTTTGGAAATAGCTCAGAATTAAACCACCTCGCTGTACCCATCACTGCAGGATTATATAGAAATAAATCTAAAACACCCTTAAATCTGCTCAGTCTACCAGCTTTGGAAAATGTGTTGCTGTGAGTATTGGTCACATCATTCACAGTGGTTCATGTATCTCCTTTATTAGTCTCTGTAACACTGCAGTCATACACAGGTAT
>Ga0224511_10004411_pt1 | contig 10628 bp, 9 predicted proteins | sample SF_May12_sed_USG_2_FD_169988 | JGI IMG/M metagenome (GOLD analysis project Ga0224511, IMG submission 169988) | Sediment microbial communities from San Francisco Bay, California, United States - SF_May12_sed_USGS_8_1 | ecosystem: Environmental > Aquatic > Marine > Sediment | place: USA... | reverse complement strand
GAATACTGTGCCATATCCGGGGAGCGAACCCCGGCCACTGAGAGGACAGATTCATGCCTTCTCCCACTCAGCTATCATGACCGACCATAAGAATAACTTAACTCGTTACAAGGATAGCACCATCATGTAAACCGCCGAGTTTCATGATCGTCTCCTGTAGGCCCCACGGAGAAGGTTACATTTAGAATCCAACTAGAGCGGTAGCGGCACACAGACTAAAAATAAAACTAGGGGCATCTCGCATCCAGAAACTGTCTCCCAATGGCCGCCATTTGTATGGAACCCAAAGATCAACATACCATCACATCACACCTTTGGCTGTATAGAAATATGCCCTCATTATTGCTGTGGTGCAACCTGCCACTCATCACAATGGTGAAAATCCCCTATAAAGAAGGGACCTATAAATTTCTCATGATATCATCCTTTTATTATATACCGTTTCACCCGGTCAGTTTGCGTAGGAAATTGAGGAACACAACCCCTCAACCTCACCTAACACCCATTAGCGGCCAACACAAGATCTCACAATGTGCCCGAATCTCTAACAAAAGCCAAATGACCGAGTAGGGATGTGGCTGTTAAAGAACCAAATTGCACCAGCCATGGGTTAACTATTCCTCACCACTTTCACCTTCCCCAACTCTAAAGAGAGCCAGGTACCCATTTCCTATTGGATGAATAGAGAGAGATTGTGAAAAATTCCACGCACAAGTCGTTTTGAACCCAGGACTTTCAGCACCAGTGATAAGTGTTCAGCCACAGCGCTTCCCGGAATCCCTGTACCACATCAATATTTCTCACTATCTTTTTCTACAATGACAGCCAAGTAATTGTATTCTGCTTCGACAGGCAAAGGACAAGGGTGGGAAGGAGGCTCCGCCACCAGTAGAAACTCTCGCATACAAGTCTGAGCATCCCCGTAGCTTCTGGCTCTCCTCATTCTTCTTTCCTCAAGGTTGGTAACTCACAATATCCTCATCTTGTGACAGTTTGGCTATCGCTGCTGGGAATTTTTGTGATTTGTAACTCTATTGTCGTTGGCCCCTTAAGGTCCGTATGGTATAGATATAGAGTTTTTGAATGGCTCACTACTTTATTCAATGACGAAGCATAGAACAGGGCATGTGTCGAGCTAGGCTACCAAAACAATTCTAATAAATAACACAACGCACTTGAATGATGCTTCTTACTCAAAGCTAAGGCTTTAACATGTGGCCTATTATGGGTAGGGGATAACTATAGTCTGGAACCCATATCACCGCACGCGATATCCCGAAGAAATTGTGTGATAGATCAACTGACCGGCTCAGAAACTTCCATAGTCTTTTTTTATCTTCATGACAGAATAGCTGTCAGGAGTGGTGCAGAAACTAGCCTACTGAGTCTTTGATTCAGCGTTTCCCAGGGTACGTCTCTAGGGGCTTTTCTGGGAGCACCCGCGTGCCCCATCGTAAAGAAAGGAGAGCTTTCTTCTCAATCCGAAACCGCTGAGGGTGTCGCAAAAGACAAAGTTTTTGTCCGGAGAGCCGGGCTGGGAATCTAACCTGGAACGCAACATCCAAGGCCCAACACGTTGTTCACTAACCTATTGGTTCGCCCCACTACCACAGTGAAGCAGTACTCGATGACAAACTTTATTGTCTGTTATCTGAATAATAACTGGTTCTAGTATTGCTACAAATCAATTCCGATCCGGCTTGCTACTTTGGAAGAATCCTAGCAAATGAACCTTGAATCTGAAGCAAATTGAAGGAAGAGAAGGCAGAAAATCAGTATGAGTTGAATCTAAGCATAAGCAGTAGGAATCTGAATCGTTTCGAATCAAAGTTTTTGATCAAATATAGTAGTAGATACTCACTCATTACTGGGTATGGGGGCACGCCAGATAACAGCTGTGTACGTGGGGAGTTCTTAGTGTAAGCCGACTTGCCCGGCCAACTCACCCTGTACCAGGGCATCCGTTAATTCAGTTTGAACCATAGCTGCAAAACTGAATGGATGGTCCTGGGAGGTTAGGGGTCAGTCAAGTGAGGCCATTTGTTTACACATCACCACTCACTTGTCGAGAATTCGGGTTACTCTTGACGAGAAGGGAAAGATGGATATTTGACAACAGTGAACAGATGACCATTATCCATTAATCAAGTGAGTGTACACATCTGACTATCTGCAGGGTTCCTTACCGCGGTCATGCAGAACTTTGCACGCCAGCATTCTATATCCATCGACACTCTGAGTTTTGACTTCTTGGTACAACCTAATAGCCAGATAGACAGTGAGGCACAACTGGAAGACGTCAAACTACAAATGGACATCAAGAAGATTGCCTTTCAGGTACATACATAATTCTGTAACAAGTTCCCAATCAAAAGCTGTAGAATAATAACCCATTTACAGTACATGCATATTCATAAGCATCACCTCACCCACCTTCATGGGGTGCCTTGGGCTGGGCCAGTGTGATAAATAGAGTTCATTCAATTAGCGAGTCAAAGGGGAATATTATTACCGTATGTTACTTCTTACCATTGATATGAATATGGATCGAAGAATGCCAATTTCAAGGTCAAGCAATTGGGATCCTCCATCAATAGAAGTCACAGAATTTTATGGTTGAAGTAAACTACGCAGGAATTTCTATAACTATATTACGAGCAGACAACACCCATTTGTTTTATGAAGTTGTCTACCCTTTTTACAAAATTTGCAGTGAGTACAATGAAACTGTTCCATTTTGATGATGGAGTAACAATCTTGGACCGTCCGCGGGTTCGGGCTTGTACTGGGCACTGATTTCCAACCCATATATTCATATCGATGCCTGTTATATAGAGTATTTCCACTATCGCTGCCTAGTGCAGGCCTGTAGCACTGTTGCTGTCGCATGGAGAGCTGCACCTTTGTTGCTGTCGAGTGAAGGGCTGTACCACTGTTTCTGTGGAGAGAAGAGCTGTACTGCTGTCGCTGTCGAGTGAAGGGCTGTACCACTGTCACTGTCGAGTGGATGGCTGTACCGCTGTTGTAATGAGGATATATTTTTCCAGGGTCAGAGATGCGATGTCGATGGTATTTTGATATTTGGGCTCTATCTGGATGGCGGCCGTTGGGATACAGTTGCCAAATGTTTGGCTGATTCACGGCCAGGGCATCGATTCTCCAGGCTGCCTGAACTGGTTTTGCAACCCACTCAGGTAAAATTCGGCCAGTACTGATTGTCACTAAATCCGTTTATATCTGTGGCTCTTGCAACATCTCGGGAGAGTCTGCTTTTGTACAAGCAGCTTTTTTGGCTACGGCTTTGCCAGTGGTTTTGGGATAAGATCGATCATTCAGTTTTGTGTACTCAGGTCAGCCTATAGGCGGCCAACCCTTTGGCAGGGCTCCAACTAAAAATTTCATCTGACAAAAAACACAAGCTAACCCAGACTGTTGCCATTGCCAAGTCATCTGCCATAGTGTTTACAATACCACCCCATAAATTGACTGTAATTGGTTGTGTTACAGAGGAGATCAGACATGCGTTCACAGGTAACTCTCAGTGAAGAGGGATGTTACGCTTGTCCTCTCTACCGAACCTCTGCTCGGGCAGGTACCCTCTCCAGCACTGGTCACAGTACTAACTACGTGACTGCTATTCAGCTGCCTTCAACAAACAACCATGACTTCTGGGTGATGAGAGGTGTGGCGCTGCTATGCCAGCTTGATGAAGTATAAATCCTGCCTATCTGATACTACCAGAGAAGAGATCATAGCTCATAGTTCCATGCTGCCAGTAGCCATCTTCGATTGACAGACAAATCCATCCCATGTAGCATCATAGCTATAAAATCTTGAAGCTTTTATATATTTTGTGATTTAACGTGTTGAGAGCACACCTTTTCTTCACTTGTACTCATTTGAGTTGCGCTGTTCTGAAGCTGTACTGTGATTGCCTGGCAGCCTTCAATTTTGAAACATTCGTTAAGAACATTAACGAGCGGTAATAGGCGACAGGGCCTGCTTTGTTCAGGGCATTCGGTTTCCCAATCCGTCCAAGCGTATATTTCAGTTTGAACACTAAGCATATAATATATTATTTAAGTAATTCATAAACTACCCTAAGGGTTACTGATACCAAAGAAAGTTTATTACTATTATATGGTGAAATAATAAATATTATTCACTATTATGAGAAACTTTGCAATAGTTGAGGTTGTCATGCTAAACAGAATAGTTTTATTATTTAATTTGATAGGTGGTTTCCTTTACTAGCTTTGGTATTTGTTGGTAACTCAGCTGCAAAAAATGTTTGTAGGTACTGCAGGTAAGTACAGCGGGTAGGTACCGCAAGTAGGTCCTTCCAGTAGATACAGCAAGTAAATATTGCCGGTAAGTATCACAAGTAGGTAGCTGCAGGTAATACCGCAGGTAGCTACTACAGGTAAATATCACAGGTATGACTCGATTGCATACTATGGGCAGAATACAGATGAGTAAAGTGAGGTTCCCTGTGATGGAGTGAAGCTTGCTTCTTGGATATGCCTCATCAGTAAACATTTATTATTTGACTGATACTGTACAGCCTCACAGTCTGAGAGAGATGCGCACTTGCGCAGACATCTACAATCACAACTCAAAATGTAATGCAATCTATTTGCCACATCAATGTTATTTCTGACAAAGTAATGACTCACGTTTGTAAAACGCAACTAAGAAAAGATGATTTCGTATCAAATTGAGTATTTGTAGTAAAATTGAAAGTCGAACTACTATGACATATTTTTGAATGCCTATTCCTGTCTCTATAGATTTGTCTGATACCATTTAAACTGTCTGGCGCCTGGCATATAAGCCCTCTTGTACACTAAAAAGGTTTGCCAGAAATAGATGTTCATTTTTTATTCATCATCCCTGAGAATTAAATATGTATTTAATTATTTTGTACACATTTCAAAACATCCATATTTTGCTTTGATTAAAAATCTATGATAGCATGCTGGACACGGCACTAACAGCAGAATGATTGCATTGAGGGTCCCAGATACACTAGGGATGATCTGTGTGATGCACATGCTTCAAAAGAGAGAGCGATATAAGACTCACTCATGCTTGTTCGCCATTATCTCCCGAATAACATTTCCATTTGTAACTTGTGTCTCTCTTTTGTTACACATTTTCCATGGACGACATTCTCTACTGATCTCTGAAAAGAGAAATTACAAGAGCGCCATTAATAAAGGATGCAAACCTGTTGTAAATCTTACAAATCCTCAAACACCTCCTATAGATTGTTTTAATACCTGCAGTAACTGACTCTGCTGAGACGCAGTTGATATGCGGCCTCAGCTATTAGGTAATTTTTCGAAAGTGGCCACAGTCCTAAAAAGGCGGGGTAACCCTGATTTAAAGTATACCATAATACATAATAATACAAACCTTCCACGCATACTTGCTCATTAGAAACAGAGACTCCGTATTTTGTTTCGAGTGTCATACTAGCCCATGACATAATATTTCCTGGTGATCCACAAGGAAGATCAGACATGGTAGGAAGCACATAATCCCAAATTTCCACACCTGCATGCAAGACAGATACAAGAAGTTATCTCCACTAGCCCAACAGGTCTATACATTCAAACTATGCGGGTAACCAGCACCGAGCCTGACCAGATTGTCTTAAACATGTTTTATGTCCCCTCAGTAAAGCAAAGGCCAGGTGTAATTATTCCAATTAAACCATAGCAACAAAGTTGCAAGCGAGGCAGAGTTGACATAGCCGGCTAGCAAGACTATGCCCAGGGTCATCTTCACTCTATCACCAGAGCCCCTACTAATTCAGTGCAAAGCATGATCGAGCTTCAAAACTGAACAGATGGTCCTGGGAGGTTGAGGATCAGTCAACCTATAGGCTATTTGTTGACACGCCACCCTCCGAAAATTCGCGGTTACTCTTAAACGAGGTGGATCTTTGACAACCGTGTAGTAATCTTGACTAAACAGAACTTCAGTCTAAAGAACAGTTTTAGGTGCAGTCAAATGTTTTCTTGTTACCTGTAATAAAGTCACTGTGGGAATATTGCACTGATCCATAGAATTTGTTTTGGGATCCACCGACTGTCAGTATGCCACCATTAATCAAGTAGCCAACACTTAACCCTTCTCCTTCACAAACAAGTGCCTCACCTTTAAAATAAAATCCAAAATTACTAGTGAACATCGCTGAACAGTGTGCATGTAAGAGACATAGCTTCCATCTGCAGCTGAATAGACTGAGACTAACTAACTGACCAATTGACCAACTGAGCGATTAAATAAATAAACACCACCTTGAAAAATTTGCCACTGGCCGCTGTTCGTTCGAGTGAACATCATTCGTTGCCATTGCTCCTCACTCCGATCTCTTCCTCCATGACAGAAGACCGCATTGTTAAGAATCTTGGCGTATGTGTATGTCTGACCGTTATTCAATGCTTCACCAAATCTATCAACACAATTTGGGCGGGTAGCAATTAGACAACTAAATTATAAAACTTCAAAGCTTTTTTTAAGTTCGTAAATCACTAGAGCCTTTGGCCATCCTGTTTAATGGTCCTCGTTAGCCTGAGGGTTGTTGATGCGGTAAATTAGCTTGGATAAATGTGAGGAGCTAATACTTACAATGGTGGCCCATCGGAGCCTCTCACGATTGTAAGCCCAGTGCCATTACCACTGAGCTATACCGCTTTACTATTATTTATGTTTTATATCCGTATTTATTTCTTTATTATTTAATGCAATATTTAGTCAAAGTCTGAAGTTTGTTCTGGCGAAGTAAGAAGTAGGAATTGCGTGAAGCGCTCATGCTCACAACACTTTTGTATAACCAAGCTATTCCATTCCTATTGAAATCAATGACCTATTATGTTTACATGAACCATTAAAATAAAAAGTGATTTTTGGATCCAAATTGAAGACCAGAAAAGAATTTCTTAACTGAGAATAATGGGATGTACACATGGTGGCCATACTTACTCTATTGCGCCATAGGAGTCGATATTAGAAACAGATACAAATGGAAGGACATCAGAAGAGATAGCACCTGGTACGGAATATTTTAGCCACACCACCAGGGTCAGATCTGTGATTGTCTTCTGAAACGCCCATGGGTATTCCACTACACAGACTTCGACTGAGGTCTGCCCTTCAAAGTTATACACAGACCAAGCCCCTGTAGATAGTAAGAGTCATTTATTTTCTTATCTTTATAATGGTGTACACAAGGAGGACTGTATGCTAAACCTAACACCTCTAATAACCTAGCATAATAACTTGGCATCTACAACAAAGACAGTGTCTGGGAGCTACGCTATGATTGGTTCACCTACGTGTGTGTGCGTGCGTGCGTGCGTGCGTGCGTGGTGCATGCGTGGTGCATGCGTGGTGCGTGCGTGTATAAGAAATATTCAAGAAGGTCTAAACCAGTTTTTCAGCACTAAGCCCATCACTCAGCATTATACAGCAAAGGGAATTATACCGGCCAAGTCCCTCTGATTAGCTTCCCATCTTCATCTTATCTGCATGGCAGATCAGGCGTCAGGAGCGGTGTAGAGATTGGCCTACTAAATTTTTGACTCAACCTTTCCCAGGGTGCGTTATTAGGGGGCTTTCTGTTTGCACCCGCATGCCCATAGAGGAGGTACCTCTATGGGAGAAACTCCTGCATAATTATTGTCAGAATTCGAATCCAATGAGGAGGTAGGGAAAGACAAGATTTTTGTACAACCTGGAAATTGAACCAGGAACCAATCCAACCCAATCCATTATCCACTAAGCCAGCGGCCCGAATGAACTTTGATATATCAAAGGTATTCATAGATTTATATATGTCTGTATATAGCTTAATCATTATTACTTACCCGCGTTAGGTACTACCTCCTCTTTGCTTATCATGACGTTGCACTGGACACTTGTTTTATGATCTTCTGTGCTGAACACATTTCCTTGTAAATTACGCTCCGCTGTGATAGTGTAATTCCACATATTTACGTTGCTATCAATGTATAAATTATTTCAATTATATTTAATATTATTATGTTATTTCAATAGGTGCACTCACGTAATCGGAATTTTCAGCTTCGCTGCACCAAAGTGCGCCTGAAAAATACTTTTTTACAAACCCTGCACCTCAGTTACACCATTACCGGTACAAGTTAGCTCTTTAGCAATCACATCTCCGATGACCACTATGGGAACAACTTTTACCCTACTACTGTATGCGAGATAGACCGGGAACCAAAATAATCATAAAGATAGATGGATTTGACAGTTATTGATAGGTTACCTTATTCTGCCAAAAAAACTATTACTCCGTGAGAAATAGCCTCCGGTATACGAGTCATGGTCATTTCCTATGGCTATGTAGGCACCAGCCCCCAAAACATGATTGCGACCGATGGAAGAGGTTTTGATCATCACATCATCTACAACATATCTACAGGAAGTACACGTTGCAGGCAGTACAGTACAAGAAGTAGGATACAGAGTAAGGTACAGTGAGTACGGTCTGGGTAGTACAGTACAGGGAGTACGGTAGAGGGAGTAAGGTACATGTAGTATGGCACAGGGAATACTTTGTTCCATTTATAACATACTACCTTAGTTACTACTGTACTTCCTAAACTGGTCTTCCTGTACCATACTCCTACCGTACTCCCTTTGCAGTACAGGTAGTACAGTACATGGGTACGGTACAAGTAGTACAGTACATGGAGTACGGTAGAAGGAATATGGTACAGGGAGACCGGTACAGGAAGTATAGTAGTAAGTAAGGTAGAGTGTCACAAATAGTGCTAACCTCTGAAATGAATCGCGCCACAAGCCACATTTGGGAGCCCCCTGGACCAGCAAAGCTTTGTACGAACAGAATAAGTGACTTTTGTATGGCATGTAGAAATATCTTACTCACTAATGATAACTTGAAGTTCTTCTTTCTCTCTAGAGACAACGAAACAGATCTGACCCCAATTGGGATAAAATGACCCAACATCAAATTCAAAGTAATATTTCCCCGAATCCTTCATTAGCAACTCTCCGAAATATGCTGACATACTGAGCTGCAAGTAATAAAAGCCCATTGTATTCACACACAAGACATGCAGTCATGTAATTATAAGATCACATGTTTCATCGAGCCAGTATGGTGAAATAAAACTACTATTGATTTGGTGATGGGTTTTGTTACATGAATGATGCGAGATTTCATTCAAAGGTGAACCTGTAGCTTAGTGGTTAGAATACACGATTTGCGAGCAGCAAGTCTAGGGTTTGAATCCCAGAAAACTCAATGGTGGTGCATGACAGGAAGCTTGAGCATCCGACCTTAACTCGCTCCTGAGTGCCAATAAAGTATTCCTGTTAACCAGGGAGCAAACTCCATGACCTTGTTCAGGGGTAATCATGTGGAATATAAACGGAAGCTAAAATATTCACACGCAAGATAGCAGTCATGTAAGATTATGTCATTGAAGCCAGCAAAATAAAACAAATAGATCTGCTGCATGGTTGGTTTAAGTTATTGGTGCAAAATTTCACTCAACGGTGTGGCTGTGTACGGTACATTCTGTTCTAAGTGAAGTGACAACACACGAACATACCCTGAGATTGTTACTGCTCCGGTAGGAAGCCATGGTGATAGCGGATCTGCGAAGGTACTCACTGACTGACTGACCGGAGTTATCATAGTAATCAGGATCAATCTGCCAAAAGGGGTATCAAGAACAAGGGTAAAAATGGTAAAGGTGGCTCCCATAGCCAATTGCCGTATGGCGAGGTGGCTGCTAGAGGGCCAACTTGTACCGGCAATATATTAGATGAGGTGGGGTGCGCCACTCCTCTTCCTCACCACCTTCACCTTCCCCAGCTCTGAAGATAGTCAGCTACCCATTCCCTGCTGAGAGTTATTAAAAAATCTTGAGCTTGAGCTGTGCTTTTAACCTGGGACCTCCTACCACTTAGCCATGGCACCTCTTCTAACAGCATGTGATTGTACGCGCTAGGCCATGTTCACCAGTAGCATACATAATAAAAATCTGTCACCGATTCTGACCAGCGCCAAGCAAAGCTAATGCTTCTGCAGCATTACGGCTGATCACTGATTTCAATTTTTTTAATATGTACATATCTTTGACATCGAGAAAAGTTTATTGTTGGCCCGCAGCCCTCTAATGATGATAGACAACTCCCAATAACAGTAGCTATTAGGATTTGTGGTAAATAGGTTTCAGCCAACATCCCCCCCCCGCACTCCATGGGTCGAAATGGCATGAGTGGTGTGGGGGGACATGTCGGCATGTCGTGAGAGTGCATGGTGGTGGTGTAGTATGGCGTGGCTTAGTGTAGCATGACATGGGTGTGGTGTGGTCCAGTAGTGATGATTGTGGATTGTTACAGGGTGTGGGTACCTGCAGCCACATGCAGATGGAGTAGTCAGTTAGATCTGGTATTTGCAGGCGGTGCTTATCACTTGTCGCCCAAACCTCCGACAAGTCTCCTTCTATTCTCTGTACCACTCGCTGTTTTTCTGTTATTGCTTAAACAGAGCACAAAATATGCAATTTCAATCAAAACGAGTCTGCATTAGCCAGTTATGTTCTTTAAGGTAGCTTAAA
>Ga0224511_10004410_pt1 | contig 10630 bp, 6 predicted proteins | sample SF_May12_sed_USG_2_FD_169988 | JGI IMG/M metagenome (GOLD analysis project Ga0224511, IMG submission 169988) | Sediment microbial communities from San Francisco Bay, California, United States - SF_May12_sed_USGS_8_1 | ecosystem: Environmental > Aquatic > Marine > Sediment | place: USA... | reverse complement strand
TTAAATAAGAATAAAAAAAATAATTTCAATCTTGTTTATAAAAACAAAAAAGCAAAAACTGAGAAAAGTTGTGCGGTGGATCGTCTTAAAATGGCATATATTAAAATAAAAAAAAGGTTTATAAAATCTCTTCATAGCTGCAAATATGTGAATCCATTACAAAGGTCTCACCTTAAAAAGTAAACTGAAAAGAAAAACATTAAAAAATGGCGGATTGGAAGGTAATAAAATGTTAATTTTTATAATATTAAGATAATGACAATACTACATAGCGGATAATCTGTGAGTCCATCACATAGGCAAACATATAAAGCCAAATTTACACCGAGTCATACCAATTAACTAAGGATTACAGCACACAGAGTACGCACACAATGAATGTGTTTATGCTAATTGTTCTGTTGTTACTGCTTTTTAACAGATTGTTAACACATACATGTAGCTGGGACGAGTAAAGACACACACAAAATACGCGACCAGATAACATGAACATATGTGTGAACGATTGTGAACATATACATTCAACAGGGGCCAATACAATATCAAGGGGGTTATTTATTTATTGATATCAATTATGTACACTGGAAGTCACCTGTTTTATGTTCTATGCTAAGATAATGGTACTTTTCAAATACCTTAACCATATTGTACTTGTTGAAATTCAATATAATTGCTTCTTGTTGTTGATTGTTTTTAAATCAAAAGTTGGCTGTCAGTGTACATAATTGCTATTCATAAATAAATATCCACCTTATAGTAAAAAGTTCTCGTACGCGAACAAGACAACATGAATACACGTGCTAAGTCACATCATTGTTAAGACAATTAAAAATATAAAACTAGACACAGTGACTTTATTCAAACACTTGCAGTTTTGCGCGAATCAGATAAAAAAACTAGTCTAACGTGTAGTACGTGTAGAAAATTGTAAAATATATACTAGTATATAGACTAGGAAGTATGATTACATTTAAATAGTTAACACTCATGAATACTAGAACGATACTACATCAACATTAAACTATAGTCATACGTATGGACTATTGTGAACAAAACATGTAACTAGGGTCAGTAAACACTTTTAAATAATTAACCCTCAATCGCTATTGAATTATACCTGTAGGCTATAAGGAACATTTTTTTAATTTAAATATCTTTAAGTAAAAAAATGCTTGATACTTACAAAACTGATCGCATCTTGACACTAATACAGTGTGTTTTGTCTGTATGATGAAATAGTATTAATATAGTTATTGTCAATTTAAATTGAGTGTAACATTTGATAATTATGATAGTTCGATGTACTGTACAGATTATCGCACAGTTAAATAACCATCTTCAGGCGACAGGCCTCGAGTGGTAATTGTGGCGGCTGATTCCCTTAGTTCTGGTATTTCTTGGTACTGTACGGATTCTCGCACACAACCAATTAAATAACCATCTTCAGGCGGCAGGCCGTGAGTGGTAACTCTGGTGGCTGATTCCCTTAGTTCTGGTATTTCTTGGTACTGTACGGATTCTCGCACGGTTAAATAACCATCTTCAGGCGGTGGACAGTTAGTGGTAACTCTGGTGGCTGATGCCTTTAGTTCTGTTTCATCCGACGTGGTTGCTAGACGCTCATTTACAGTTTTCGTTGGCTGCATTTGTTGTCTCAGTCTTCTCCTTCTATTAATATGAAAAGGCACACGGTTAAGGTACAAAATATAACGTCATGTGTTCCATTCCAACAACAAAACATTTAATGTTTCATCTTTCTTACATTCTTGGTAATTATTACTTTGAGATTTGGAATAAAGAACAGTAACCTGCATCTTTTAAGCAACTAAAATGAAGATGGTGCCTTAAGAAAATTAGTCTTCAGTGACAATTATTTTTAGTAGAGAGGCGTATTCTCCGTTGGAACGAGAACATGAAAAACCCACACATTAATAAATGTCGAAAACGAATTACGAAACAGACGATATAACCTTCTTATATTACCTGACAATGACAAAAACTATGGCGCATATAATGGCCGCAGCAAATATGGATCCGCCCACAGACGTGTACAAAAGCACGTGCTGTACATCCATGTACGAATCTGCTGATGCTGTGGGATAAAGCACCCATCTTATTACAATGTTTTGTATATTTTGGCCTGCAATAAAGTATGACTAACTTTGAAAGACCTTTAATTAACGTAAACCAGACCTTGGAGTGCATACTCAAATAATAATAATCAAATAAAACGGGCATGTTGCACAAATTTCGTGGACCGTTTGTTTATGCTGTGTTTCACAGGTAACTATCACAATCTCTAAAAAAGCAATATACATGTACGACTGCGCATGCACATAGTCTAAGTTTCATCGCGATTATGCTCTATGAAGAGTGAGGCGATTACTGAAAATGATGATAATGATATAAGTATATGTCTACATGTATAATTATAGACATATATGCATATATTACTGTTTTAAGAGATTGTGACTGGTACCTGTGTTGTGTTTATATCACTACATGAATACGCTCCTACAACTTTCTTAAAAGGGTTATCATATTATTTTTGTGAGAGCTTTTTTTTAATGACATCTCTATGTAAACTTATCACTCAGCACTGAGACGCGTACGTTCTGTAACATGACGGAACAACTTGCATCGTGAACATATACTTAAATTCAACCTACCGCCTTCTTGTTTCAAACAACTTGGTCGATGGCTCCAGGAGGTGTTGGCCAGACAGACGGTGACTGGTGTCGTTATCGTGTAGTCTCTGGAACACGAGTATTCCAGTACCGTCCCTGACTGACAAACGCCGTCCGCTAGACACGCGCTCGTATTAACGATAGCATTGCTGACTGTCATCAATGGACAGACGTTTTCTGTAAATATATAGAATACATTTTTGTATTGATATATGTTTTAATATAAGAAAGTTTTCATTAAATATATGTGAACTGCCTCTTGCCCAAATGTATGCCCGATGCAGGGGACTGATCTATTTCTCAGTCAGTAGACATGAATATTTTATTTACACTAGGCTAGACTAAAATGATACATACAGGTTTTAAATTACATTTACATCTAAGGCAAACAGTGACCACCCAGTTATTTTAACCTACCACCTTTCCGTTTCAAACATGTTGGTCGGTGGCTCCAGGAAGAGTTGGCCAGACAGACGGTGACTGGTGTCTCTATCGTGTAGTCTACGGTACACGAGTATTCCAGTACTGTCCCTGACTGACAAACGCCGTCTGCCAGACACGCGCTCGTATTAACGATAGCATTGCTGACTGTCATCAATGGACAGACGTTTTCTGTAAATATATCAAATACATTTTTGTATTGATATATGTTTTAATATTAGGAAGTTTTCATTCAATCTATCCATACTGCCACTTGGCCAAAGTTATGCCTGATGCGGGGACTGATCATTTTTCTCAGTCAGTAGACATGAATATTTTATTTACACAAGGCTAGACTGAAATGATACATACCGGTTTAAAATTACATTCACATCTTAGGCAAACAGTGACCACCCAGTTATTTTAACCTACCACCTTCTTGTTTCAGACAAGTTGGTCGATGGCTCCAGGAGGTGTTGGCCAGACAGACGGTGACTGGTGTCTCTATCGTGTAGTCTCTGGTACACGAGTATTCCAGTACTGTCCCTGACTGACAAACGCCGTCCGCTAGACACGCGCTCGTATTAACGATAGCATTGCTGACTGTCATCAATGGACATACGTTTTCTGTAAATATATAGAATACATTTTTGTATTGATATATGTTTTAATATAAGAAAGTTTTCATTAAATATATGTGTACTGCCTCTTGCCCAAAGGTATGGCTGATGCAGGGGACTGATCTATGTCTCAGTCAGTAGACATGAATATTTTATTTACACTAGGCTAGACTGATATGATACATACCGGTTTAAAATTACATTTACATCTTAGGCAAACAGTGACCACCCAGTTATTTTAACCTACCACCTTTCCTTTTCAAACAAGTGGGTCGGTGGCTCCAGGAAGAGTTGGCTAGACAGACGGTGACTGGTGTCGTTATTGTGTAGTCTACGGTACACGAGTATTCCAGTACTGTCCCTGGCTGACAAAACCAATCTGCCAGACACGCGCTCGTATTAACGATAGCATTGCTGACTGTCATCAATGGACATACGTATTCTGTAAAATAATATTTTACATTTAAACTTTTGTGGAAAATGTTTACACTTTGTTTAGATTTGTGTATGTTTAAACTGCATCTTAATATACAAGGCTTACTTGTATAGGCCTCAACAGAAAACGACTTGAGGCAGTTGTTGGTAGATATGTTAACATATCGTATTCGTGGATTGATTGCGACAGGAATGATAAGGACACCTTTACCATCTCCTACATAATCGTTTCAACAGCTGTCCAGTGATTAAGGAAAAGTAAAAAAGCATATTTATTGTTGTACAGAAGTCATGCAGCGTAGCCGTTTCGTGTAGCAGAGACCTTATCTGCATTATGTTTAGAAACGTTTTAAATTCGGTATATAATATGTAAGCGGTTAACCAAAAAGAGTTATATGACAATTGTATTGGCTAAAGGGATGGTAACATAATATAACATAACATAAGAACTATATATCGTGGTTGGAAAGTTCACTGAATGACGAACGTCATTAGGGATGGTTAATGTGCATGAAATCCGAAGGACTTCACGCGTGGCTTAAGCAGCCACAATGACGTTCTTTAATTGGTGAACTAATCAACCACGTAATTACTTATATTGTACCTCATTAACATTGTCCTTCTGAACCCTATATATCAGCTCCGGGCATTACTTCGCTGCATTCTGTGTAATTCTTATAACGCCCGCAGCACCGGTCGTTATTTGCACCGAGGACGGACCGGGTAATCAACATTTTTCTTAAAGATGCGTATATTAGGGCACTGCTTCAGTGCGGAATAGATTTCATGTCGTTTATTATTCATTTTAAACAGCACAGTGTTGTAAGACATTGTTATTTTACAAAGCCAGTGTTCGGTATAATATAAGATATAGAGAATCTCACTGAGGGCCCCATGGCATTATCTTGACCAGCCAGGAAGCCCCACCAACGGCTTTAGTCCCAATACATTGGTGGGGCTGCCTGGCTGGTCAATATAATGCCATAGCGCCCTCAGTGAGATTCACTTTTTCTTAAATATTACACCTCATTGTATCTCTTTTTTCTTAAATATTAAAAATTAGTATATTTCCAAAATGTCATTTCAAACCGTGTCTAAATGTGGCAATGACTTATGAAAAGTATATATATCCCAATATAAGTTTCAAAAGTATACTCCGGATGCAAAACCGCTAATAGACATTGAATGGATAATGATTATAGATCCTTTTATGTGACCTGAACTTTTAAGCTATGAAATTGAACACTACTTTGAAATAGTCAGTATTAGTAACGATTAGTAGAACAGTTCAACCTTCTTTTCATGATTTTCTAGTATTTTGGTCTATGAGATCCTAGTATGCGCATCATGTTTAGTCATCTTCCTCTCTTCAGGTGTTGGTAAAGATCCATGAAATGCCTTTTTTAGACCTGACCTATAACTTAGTAAAAGCGAATGTGAAGTATGAATCACAAAGATGTGACTGATCATTATAAGAACATAAACATGTATGCAATATATGCGTTACCAATTGTGTCATCGATAGGGGGAAAGGTTGTCTCATCTCCACAACGAGTGTATGTTGAGGACATCCTAAGCGCCTCACTGGTTGTATCATCCACGGAATCTTCGCACAAAATACAATATGCGCGAGCTGCAGTCAGAGGCATAGGTCTAAAGTAGTACACTGTAGAAATGGCAGGTTGAAGGCCTAGAATAGAAACCACGTATGGGGTCATACGGTGGATTGTAAAATGGTGTATTTACGTTTTCCATTACCCAATTTTTACAAACATTACATGACATTACACATTGCGTTTGAAGTGTAATGCCTCTCAATACATTTTGTTGTTGTTTTTGTGGTGGAAATTTGGTTGACCAGCAGCAGACACTTAAACTAAATTGAAACAGTTCCTCAATCCCAAAACAACAAGTGTAATGTCATAAAAACTTAAATAGCTTTGTTTGATTTGATCAAGATGGTGAATTGTTGAGTCGTTTAACCGATACCTCTCTAGGCAGAATATTTTTTGCCACATAAAACTCTCCACTCCTGTATTAACGTGCATTTAAAGACCTCTTTTGACTTACAGAAATCTTTATTGTCCAGTCAGCCTAATGTTTGACCTTCAACAATTGCAACATAGTTTATTTAATGATCAGTATTTAGTTTTATAGTTTTATATTTTAGATTGCATATCATGAAACAAATTTTTTTATAGAGAATTTGCATTTGTTGAGTTTGGGTTAATATAAATGAGGTAGTCTGGTCTGCAGAAACTATACCATAATAATATAATACAGTGTCGACGATAAGGAAAAGAATATATCAGGGCAATTTATCTTAATAGTTGCAATTAGGCGGGTATTAGTGACTTTTTATAAGCCACCTGGGACTATTTACCGCTGTTAGTGCATATTCGTGTCATGTTTGACCATTTTCGGCTAAGATAGCTGACAACACACAAACATATTGCTGAAACGTTGTGCCTTGAATATTTGCAACATGAAAACATATTGTAACATTTTATCGTCCATTATAAAATTAACGCGAAAATGTGTGACCATTTGATTCCGTGAGCGACTTTTTACGACTATTCATGGCTATTCACACTGAAAATTCACTTTTTGCAGCTATATCCAAGGGTCAAACATAATACATATAATAAAATCAACTAAAAATCGTGTTTATGATAAGGTTACATAAAATATCAAGGCGTTTTATCGTAAGAGTTGGACGTTAGGCGACACCCCTCCGTAAATGTCCTCAATGCTATTCGCCAGTGTATTCGAGTCATGATTGAATATTGTAACTAAGATAGCGCCCCCCCTCTCCCCGCTAAATAAATTATTTAAAAAATTATTTGCTGAATCTGATATGCTGTGGAAACATAAAAAATTTGCAACATTTTATCTTCCAAGATAATATTCTTGTGATATTTGCCAGAACTCTGACTAGTCTCGCCAATGTTTTAATATTTGCGATTATTTTCAACTAAACCACAAACAAAAATGCATAAAATATAAGAAAATAATGTAAATGATGTGGACACATTAACATTTAGCAATATTTTTTGCACTAGTTAAAATGTGACCACTATTTGAGGCCGAAGTGTCGCCGGTGGCGACTATTCGTGGCCATATTTTGACTATTTTTAGTTTTTTTCTTCAATAAAACCCAACATAAAAGCATAACCAAAAAAGCAGATGACAGATCCTCTAAAAAAAGATGTCAAAACACAAGAATATTACAATATTTAATTGTAATTTCTAAAAATATGTGACTAGTATTTTTTCTGCCGCAAAAGCGCCTATTTGTGACTGTTCTTGACTATTTGTGACTATTCTGAGTTTAGTCAACCCCGTAGCAGAGACGCGCTACTATTTAAAATGACTCGGACGCAAGATCTATTTGACAAAAATATGGGCACCATTATTGGATTAAATATTTGAAGTGGGGGTCTAAAAACTAGTTCGGCGGTGCAGAAGATCAAGTTTTTGGCCTTATGTAACGCACGTCAAGTATATTAGTGCAAGCCCAAAAATGTCATATTCGTATCAAATTAAGCTGAGAAAAGGGAAGGCCCCCAGGAAGCATAGCCTGCATGGGGAAAAGCAGCCTTTGTTTTAAAACTTTTTCACTAATCACCTTTGTTATCATTAACTAATTTTTTTCATACATACATGTAGTAAGCCACTGTAAACATGTTTTAATAATTGTAGGTACAGTATTTATGCATGGCTCAAACTGTTATGTCTGTACATATTTACATTTTATGGTACTGCAACATTTATGCTAACTACTTTATACCTATAATGCAATAGTTGTACTTCAAATCTTTGGCAATTATTTATTTAAATAAAATATTATTAACAAATGCATCTGTAAAGCCTAACATTGTAAGCCAAAACATTATCGTTTTTAAGAAAAATAGTACGAGGGGTGTTCGGGAAGTTTAAGGACTTTTGCTGTATTATTTTCCTTAATGGTGCGTTTATATACATATTTCAAAAAATGTAATTTAAATATGTGCTCAATATGTAGTACAACGCTCACTAACAAGAATATACAAATACCGCTCAAAACTTGTTTCTATAGGAACCGCATAACGCATACCCGGAGCACTCCCATTTCTATCGTATTTAAGTTAATGGTACCGATATATTTAATTGATAATAATTTTCTTAAATTACAATGGAAAACGTCATGAAAAAGCACGAGCGTTCAGTACAACGTCAACGTCATTTCCTGAAAAATGACGTCAAAAGGCGACGTTGAAGTCAGGGCAATCATCAAGTTTTGTGTAGGAATAGAACAGACACCGACGGAGACATGTAAAATGATTCAAGCATCTAGTACAACAAAGAAATGCTGTAGATCGCTAGTATTAAGATGGCATGACATGTTCCGAAACGGAAGAGAGTCCATAGAGGATGACAAGCGATGCGGTCGGCCATCGGTGGTGAAAACTGGAGTCAAAGACAAGGTTCGGGAACTGATTAAGGAAGATCGACGACGCACTGTTCGAAAAATGTCAAGTGAACTTGGTGTTTCTTTGTCCACAGTTCACGATTGTCTTAAAGAAGACAATATGTCGAAAGTAATAGCCAGGTGGGTCCCACGACTTCTGAAGAACGACGAGCGGGAACGCCGATTACACTGTTCCCGGGAATTCGTGCGACGCGTCGAATGAGAGGGGTTGACATTTTTAGATCGCATCATCACTACGGACGAAACATGGTTGTTCCACTATGATCCAGAGACGAAACAGGAATCATCCGTCTGGAAAACTCCCTAAAGTCTTCCTCCAAGGAAAGCGCGGGTTCAGAAAAGCGGCGGAAAACACATGTTCGTGTTTTTCATGGACAGGCGGGGAATACTTTCGCAGCACCGTATCTCGGCGGGACAGACTGTGACCGCCAATTATTACTCAAAGGTAATTATAGACACTCATAAATGATACTTTATTTTATTTTAAATATAAAAAATAAAATCTATAAGATAAAACTAATTAAATAAATGGAAAAAATGAATTATTTTTAATACCCTTTTCATAACCTTCATTGAAAATTTAATCATTTTATGATTTCAGGTTCTAAGGCGGGATCTCGTCCAGGCTATACGGAAGAAGCTCCCCGGGATCGACCTCGACCATTTTATTCTTCACCAGCGCACAGTCAACGCAGTTGGAAATCAGCCTCCTGGGATTCGAGACGCTCGAGCATCCACCCTATAGCCCGGACCTCGCGCCAATGGATTTTCGAGTTTTTGCCGGAAATCAAAGCACAGCTGCGTGGTCGACGCTTTGATTCCGGGTTGGAGTTGCAAATTGAAACCCAGATAATAGTTTCGTCATTCGACAACATCTGGTACGAGGACACGTACGACAAATGGGTCAAGAGGCATAGGAAATGTATCGCTGTGAATGGTGATTACGTCGAGAAGTGAGTCGATATGACGATCGGGGAAATGTGACGTTAACATCGTGCCCCGGGTATGCTTCGGTGTATATTTTGTTTTATTTGTAATTTACTTATTGTTTAATGTATTTTACTGTTTTTTTACAGCTGGCTGTAAAAGAATTAAATAATGATATGGTGTTTTTCTTTTTTTTTAATTCCTATTATTTATCAAACTACAGCAAAAGTCCTTTAACTACCCGAACACCCCACGTATAAATAGATTTTAGTAACGATCATGTTTTATATGATACTTTAATAGCGTTATATAATGACCTCTACAATAAATGCACAAAAATGATTACTGCATTTCTGCATGTATTGGATAAAAAGTGTAAAACGTAAAGTTGGTGAACAAGAGAAGCTTCTGACAGTTAATATGGTCGAAATGAAAGTACCAATATTATAAAATGTTAAATACCCTGCACATAACATATTAATAATAATAAGTCAAAATGGTTTACGGTAACGGTTATTAACATATGCAGTTTAAAACGCCAAAGCGGAGTAAAGACACTATGAAAATGATCGGCATACATTCATAAGGCATTCAAAAATATGTCTTTAAAATTCTCCAAATTATAAGGGGAGGGCTTTACCTATTACCCCATATTCTTTACGCTGTACATGTTATAAAAGAAGAAGAAATCTGTCATTCTGATATCCAATGTAGCAGCAGTACTTAATCACATTTAGTTAATTTGTTATCAGTTTTAATTTTACATTATAGAAAACTGCAAACTATGTACAACTGAATAAAATTACTACGGCGGCCGTTTTGACATTTTGAAGGTCAAGGACTTTAAGTTTTTGGTTCCGTTTTTTGAACGTCATTGGTATGACACGGTCGGGGATCAAACCCACGTACTCCTGCTCACGGCGCGTTCGCTCTACCACTGAGCCAAGGCTGCGATAAACAAGAAAACGTAAAACAGAGGCTGTTTTACAGAGACGGTCTATGTTGAAGCTTGGTGTGATATGCAAATACATGAAGCGTTATGGAAAGTGCTGAGGGTGACACCCCTTCCC
>Ga0224511_10004409_pt1 | contig 10631 bp, 5 predicted proteins | sample SF_May12_sed_USG_2_FD_169988 | JGI IMG/M metagenome (GOLD analysis project Ga0224511, IMG submission 169988) | Sediment microbial communities from San Francisco Bay, California, United States - SF_May12_sed_USGS_8_1 | ecosystem: Environmental > Aquatic > Marine > Sediment | place: USA... | reverse complement strand
GTTTATTGATACGTAAACTTGGAAATTACGTTTTTCATGCCTTTCATATCCGAACAAAATATGTTTATTTTAAAACTGAATCTCACACCTTCAATCGCTTCAAATGTTTCCGGTAATATATGATATCTTCTGTTGTATGATTGTGACATTACTGCTACGCGAGCCATTGTCTATGACGTAATATTTACAGTTATACAACGTCAGCTGTTAAATAATGTGTTAAGTTGTTTTACATGTTATATAATATGATGGATGCAAAACACACTATATTTTTCTTTATTTTTGTATACATGTATACATGTATGTTAAACTCTAGTTTGTTTGTATTTGTAATGTGTTAATAGTGTCAACTTTATTAACTGTAAAACTGTCTATGTGTTTCACATAAAACATTATTTTTCAATGTAGCATTACTACCTAATATGCTATTAATACAGATTATAATTATCATTCTTATATATTCACTACCATGTAATGTTTTACAGCATTAAATTATTGTATATTTTCTATATAAGATAATAATCATTAAGTTTTTTGTGTGTTTTTTCTTCCATTTGTTACTTTTGTTGTTTCGTTTCCAACAAGAAAGACTTTAAATCGAAACAATATCCAATAACTTACAGACACATATTGACAGCTATTAGGCAATACTAATGTAAAATTTAAATAATCGTTACTCATATTATAGATACAATATTATATTCTAAATATGTCATTAAAGGAAAATGACTTTCTGATTTTCTGAATAAACAAACAAACGAAGGGCCCAGTGCAACTAGAGCCTATCCCCACTTTTGGTCAAAAATGAACTTTGACTATTATCATATAAAATCAAGTATTTATCACTAGATTAACTCCCTTCTTAGCATGAAATCTGTACTTAAAGGTAAACAAAATGAATTTTTTAATTAACAAAGGCTCTATCTTCATGACGGATGATTAATGTGTGTAAAAATAGCTACTATTCAGTGGCGGTGCCAAGATTTGACCTTAGGGGGGAGCGTGGACTTTGTCAACGGGTGGGGGTGTGGGTAGAAAATTCCCCGAAAACCATTGAACTGTTGATTGTTGAAGTATAAGTTGATTTTGACATGTTTTGGCCCTATTTGTATTAGAATATTGTTTAAAATGTATCGCGATCAAAGCGAGCGAAGAAAATTGAGCAAATTTGGCGTTTTGAGCATACACAATTCTTAGGTCCGCGGTCGTTGGGGGCGTGCGCCGGATGCGCCCGCACAGGGATTCGCTAGTGTACAACCACATGCATAATAGAAATGATTATGTAATGAATACATTCAACAACTCAGCTTAGTGTTACCAAATGCTCATCACGTTACAATTTGAAAGATGCTACATGTATGTCTGTAACATGCAAACATAATGGTTATAAATTTAATTTTCATATTTTTACCACAGTAAAGTATTGAATCCTACTCCCGTACCTATGATAAACTGTATTGAAAAACTGATGAAAGGGAAAGCCCTCAGGAAACATAACCTGCACGAGAAAACAGCAACCTCGGTTTTATTGAAGCTGTTCATCAGTAGTAAAGACTTGAAGACTTGAATACATTATTGAAAAGCCTGGCCCGCAATTGTTTTATTTATTTATATTTTGATGCTAATGTTGAAACATGAATAAAGCTTGACTACGAGCAACACGTTCAGTTGGCTCAGACTGCTGTGACACAGGTCCCGGGGTTCGGTTTATGTCCATGACAAGGTAGTTTTCATGTTTGCATTCGTTTTTGTTGCGTTTTGACGTTTGTGGTTGAAAACCATTATTGTTATGAAAAGCTCTAACTTCTATTGCAGTGTCATTTCATTTAGTATACTAGTACCTAACATCCTACAAAGTTTGTGACCAATTGTAATCTATCAAGATACACATGTGTTAAAAGGATGAGCGTAAAAGGGGGCCAGTAGAAGCGGTGTAGCAAAATAGGGGTTGCAAAAAAAATCCGCTTATATAAGGAACTCAACGGGTTAAAATTAAAATATGTTCCTTATGACCGGCGCTCCATATGAACGTATAGTAAACTAGTTCGTTGGTAGAGATTTGGGAAGACAATAAGTTCCTTATAAGCGGGTCCCTCATAAGCGGACTAAAGGAGCGTAGTCAGATGGGCAGCGTTTGATGGATTGTCGTAAGAAGGAGAGTCAGTAGGGTGGGTGTAAGACCTGCGGGCGTTAGAAAGGGGTCAGTGAAGGTGAGTAGAAGGGGTGGGAGTTAGGAGAGAAATTATAGGGGTCAGAGTTACAATGGTGGAGAACAGAGTAGAGAGAATGTAAGTAAGAAGGGGAGGAATCCAATGAGGCGAAGTTGGGAGAGTGGACGTTATAGTTGAGAGCAGAGTTAGAAGGATTTATATTAAAATGTTTGAGTCAGGAAAGGCGGAGTAAAAGGGATAGACGTAAGAAGGAAAGAAGTCCAATGGCACAATGTTTGAATGGTGAGCGTAAAATTTGTAATTAATAAGGATGGAGCTAGAGGGATAGACATTTAAAAGGGAAAAGTCAGAGGGGCGGATTTTGTTATGATATGGCTGTACATTTTTCGTGCAGTTTTCTAACTTCAATAAGTGGTTTTTTATCTACCTTGCTAAACAAAGAAATAAATTACTTAAAAAACATGGTTTAACTGTTTATGTCTGTCCATATAAACATTAGCGGGTAGAAATACGCTCTTCGTTAGTTAGATATTGTTTCGTTTGTTGACAAATTGAGATAATAAATGACCACCTACCTTATTTTTATCACCAATTTACTCGGTTTCCTGTAACACCGGAAGTCAATCTCGTCATTTTAAGCGTAGCACCGCGGTGCTAGAAAATATCGATGTGCAGGCGTGCATGTAGTGTTATAAATCATGTTTGACTATGAGGGACCGTCCATTGACAAAGAAGGCTAGGTAACAAACCATGTATGCCATTGTATGGTCATTTTATCTAAATCAGAAATGGCTTTCTGCTCATGCGCTAGGGGGCGTCAGTGGTGTGACATCATTCATTACCACTGATGAACCGCTTCAATAAAACCAAGGCTGCTGTTTTCTTGTGCAGGCTATGCTTCCTGGGGGCTTTCCCTTTCATCAGTTTAGTTGAACGGTTCTGACACATGGAACATTAACAATTTGTTTCAAGTACTGTTGTCGGCATATGTGCAAAGAATAATGAAATGGTAATATGTTTTTCAGACGAACGATTGAAACAAATTATAACTATTATGCGTAATAACTTCATTGCTAGTATTACTGTATGTTGTATACATGAAGTAAATTAATAGGTTATCATTTATTTATAATATTTCTTCGTTTGTTATTTGAAAGTCTAGAAATTTTTACAAAACTACCTGAACATATTAACATTATTATAAACATTTCAAATGTTCGCGTGTAATCACGTCTTTGTGTGAAACATTTAGTTGCAGATGAAACAATCCACTCTGCTTGTCGAGAGCATTTGTTTTAAACATCTATTCAAATAGAACGACGACGTGTCAGAAAACACACAGATCACAATTGACGGTAACGCATACTACAAAAGCAATCTCGCCCAGCACGGTTTTGATAGCTACAAGTTTACAAGTTTATTTGTACGCTCAGCATATACATATGTACATGCATGTGATATGAGGAACTAACGTTGAAACAAATAATATAATTGTATAATCCAGCAAGAATGTCGACATGAATATGAGGTGCGACTTATTGGCTGTGAGTGTGCACCTTCTCATAGCACCTGCGAAAGCCAAATACATACAGTAGACATTAGCGAAAACTTCTGGTGTACGTTATAGAAACTATTTTGCTGAAAGCACAACCAGTGACGGGTGCATCCCTAGTTGCACTAGACCCTTCTTTTTAATTTATTATTTTTAACATAAATACACGATGCATTAGTTAAGTTATCATCGTACTAGGTTACATATTGTACTACATTTTATTAAGAGACCACAGGCCGTTTGAATACCTTGGAGCTCGAACATCACATACATGTATATGCCATAATATATATATGTTTTGTGACTTCTTTTGAGAGTAATAAAAATGTTCATGACTTCTACACTTCATGCGTATGATAGGAAATCATAAAGGTGAATGAGCGTATCTTTAAATCGTTACAAAATGATGTAATATATTAATACAAATTAATATTATTGATTGATTATATGTTTAGACGTTGCTGACACAGAGCGATGCTATCCATCTTTGGACCACGACAGCTACTTTGGAAATTGGAACACTACATTCAATGGCAAGCAATGCCAGCGCTGGGACAACCAAACTCCTCATGCGCATTCTACACCTGAAGCAAATATTGTCGACGGCAGTTTCACCGCAGCACAGAACCATTGCAGGAATCCAAACCATGTACAATGCCTTTGTTGTTACACCATGGATCCCAATGATCGTTGGCAGTGCTGTAACATTTGGAGATGCCTTGAACACAATGGTAAAACTAACAGATTGAAGATAAAATCCTGATCATGCAGTGTAAAATTGTATCATGTTTTTCATTATAGCATTTGTACTTTGCGACGAATGATTCTGTAGTTTATCGGAAGTGCTGTTCAAACAGCAGTTTTTTGCTGTTTATTTTTGTTCGTCGTGTGTTAAATGTCATGACGACACAACCATGACTCCGTCAACATAGTCTGCAACTTATAGTTTCTGCAAATAATATTTAATATTTTTTTTTATTTCAGCCAACTGCCGCTTGTACAGTGCAGGCGGAAGTCCGAATGAGGTCGTGTCTGGGTATGCATACTTCAAGGTGGCATAAAGTGGATTGTGGACAAGTATAACCGAGAAGGCTAAATCGTACTTCTCTTGAATACACAGAGATCTACTGTGTTCTTGTTACTTTTGAGAATACACAATTCATTTTTTATTCATTTTTTGAAAAGGAATATCTATTTAAGCCACCGTTATATAAATTGGAATTTAGAAGTGGATTCATGCACAGATTAATTGATAGCCATACTCGAGGGTGTCACCCCCTACCCCCTTGCGTACTGCGTACCGCCCTATTTTGGCCTTGCGTACTGCGTACCGCCAATTTTCGGTCTCGCGTACTGCGTCCCGTTTAACAAAAAAAACAACAGTTTGGCGTTTCCATTTACATAAAGAAGATAGAATGACAGTCTGTTGCATGCACATGTACAATCATTCTTTCAAACGTTAGCTTTAATGTGTTTGCGTGTTAAATTCCCTAGTTTCGACCTTCCAAAATTAATGTTTAATTTTATAATTGCTCAAATGAGCCCCAACAGCGCTAGCGGAGCGAGCGCGCAAACAAATTAGAGATTTTTGACTTTGTATGCCCCCTTTGCTTGTGTTTTTTGATGAAAATTGGACCTTTTAAAAGTAAAAATTGATGTCTGCGTACAATATAACAGGATGTTTGCGTACTGCGTACCGACCCTTTGCGTACCGCGTACCGCCTAAACACCCCCTGAATACTGCGTATCAAACGGGGGGGTGTCACCCTCATACTCCATATAATCTTACAAATATACAGTAAGAATTTTATCACAATGTAGTTACTAACAATGGGACACATGGCAATGTTTGTAGATACATTTTTTTGATTCGAATCAATAGTCAGGATATGGATCTATCAATTCTTAACAAATTCGCTTAGTCTGGCTTTATTCCAAAGCATTTAACTACCAATCGAAATTTCAATCGCTTAAGATAAAACATAAACTTTCGTGTTTTTATTATAAAAGTATAATGATAGTCCAAACCATCAAAAAACAAAATGAATTACTTTAACATGCACAGAGGGACAAATATTGATCCTCGTTTCTGTTCTGGGTTGTTTAAACATACATTTATGTAAAGAACGTATATGAAATGTAAAAACCAAAACACTCTAACACAAATATTTCTAGACTCTTTTTAAAGAGGTTTTGAATGTGTCTTTTGGTCAGAATTGTTTACATCTTACTTTAATCATATTTAAACAATAATAAGGGATACTGCAAAACATAGTTTCCCATGCGTGTTACATTAAAACAAAAAATACACTACTTAAGTTTGTTAAAAACGAGTGACCCGAAAACCTATTTATATTTTGACACATTACGTTAAAACAGTTAAATAGATTGCCGATAATTAATACGTTCAGTTGTCTCAGTTGTAACGCATCAGACTGCGGTGCTTGAGGTCCCGGTTTCGATTCCCGTCTTTGGCAAGGATTTTTAGGTTTGTTAATGCGTGTACAAATTACATTATTCGATCGAAAACCATTATTTGACACGCAAGTTCCTTTTGCAAGATTATTTCATTTAGTATAATTAATATACTGCAATATTTGTTACCAATTGTAAAAGTATCATTCAAAATATAGAGTAAGCATCTTTAAATTCATCAGGGATATTCGTATGCTGATCTTTTCTTGATTGACTAGATAAATGCATTGGGAATTGGTAGCCATCACGAGACAAATGGACACACATAATCATTGAGTCTTGTGTCATTTGACATGTGTTAGTATTTCGGTTTTTTATTCTATATTAGGTACAAACACGTTTTCATCAAAAACCAAAACTTTTTCGAAATAGGCTATGAAGTCCCTTTAAAAATGTTTCTAACAGCAGCCGTTCGAATTTTAATAATTAATGAAATGCCCAGGGAGACTAAGTAAATACATTTGCAATTCTATTAAACGATATACACAATAAGAAGACCAGGGAACATGGTTATATGTACATAACTATACAATTTACACTGTGAATGTGAATCAAAGAGCAAATCAATTGATTGTATGAAAAAGGTCGCTGAATAGTCATTTGATAATGATTCCTTTTCATCAACACTAAGAAGGAACCACTTTATCTGATAAACACATATAAAGAATATGGTGTACAAAGCATACGTCGTCAATATTCCCATAATGACATGGAAGAAACCAAGGCTCTTTGTTGCCTTATAGTTCGTTGTGAGCCTGGTGTTAATGACTCATGTACATGTACCCATGTATAAGCGTGAAAGGTTCCACAGTTGTCCAAAAAGGTTCTTTTTCATCAAGGACTCTTTTGAAGGGAACAATGTTGATTCCGGATAACGTAATGTTTGTAGGAGATCGCCGTGGCAGGGCAGCAAATGATTAAGACAGAACCTGTCGGAATAGTTCGCGCTAACTTATGCCGACTTGTGTCGTTGACGACCATAATCACTTTCGAACAGTGCTTGGAATAACAATCGTTTTGTAGACTTTAATACAGACTTACAGGTTACGTGCCATTGGAGATAAGCCGCTGTGCACATGGCCAACATATGTGCTTTGAAGTTTATTACAAGAAACATCAACCATGGTACCTGCTGCTAGCAAAGGACTACACTTAAAACCGAGGCGAGCATTATGAGGACGCTTTGAAACGGTTTGATCCCCGAGCTTGAACATACGGTTTGGAGCCCCATTCGTGTGTTTTAAAACCACGAAAGCGCATTTGTTTTGGTTGTAGTGATACAGTCATTGTTTGAATTATTCATCACTTATTTATTGAGCATAGCGTTATGTCCTTGCACAGAGAAGAAACCAGATATATGCCGCCAGTAACAGTTGTTGAGCGCAAACAACGTTGTAACGCTCATTAAAATTATTCACTAGGCCGTGTTCGCTAGTAGTTTATTTTGTGTGTTTTCTACATTTTATATGTGAATATTTGAACGGATTGATATTGACTAGATGTAATAATGAATTTGTTCGTACACCAAATGTTTTTACTAGCATTGTATGCATTCTCAGAAAGTTCATAGAACAATAATGGAGCTGATAAAGCTTAAACACACAGTGTATGTGTATCTAATGGGGATCTGTTGTGTTTTTTTCTTTCGAAATACTTGCCCTTGGCCAAAATGTCCTTTAATCCTGAGGTAAAATACTTTCGAGAAAATTGGTAGAACTGATGGCCCCGATAAACCATGGCAACGTCTATTTAACTTGCAGATCGATGAAACCGGCTTGTGGCGTTTATATGTTCGTTAATATTACAATGCCATTATATAGACATATAATTCAGAAATACCAACATTCGTTTTATTTATGATTCAAGTATTATTTTTTGAAAATAAATTTAAATTGATTTTTGACGAAAGATCAACTCCCCTTTTTCAAGTAAAGAAAAAAGGGTTTTAAGAAGTAGTTCTATGAACGTCGCATATCACGTTAATTGCGTTGTTTTGTATTTTAGTAATAGCTAGTTGTTGTAGTTCACTATTTTTTATGTTCGTGTTAAATTCATTAGAGTAGCTGCGTGCAGATTTTGAGCAAACAAATTACCCCTTGAAAATAAAGCATTGAAACTAAAATGACAGATTCACATAAAGAATTGGAAAGGAAATGCCATAAAACGTTGGTTCCTAACCCTTGTCAGAGCTGCGCTTCAAAGCGTGAGACAAACACATATACACTACTACAGCGATACCACAGGAACAAAAGAAACAACTCCACTCGTTCTAGTAATCTATTCAAATCCGTGACCTGGTAGTAACAAATAAATAATAATAAATATTGGTCACCATGGTAACAACATATATAAACACATGAGTAATTATATAACAATAAATGAGTATTTAAAATATGTCTTTACACAAAGCATATCCTAGTGGCACTATATAACACAATTATTCAACGACACGTTTTACATAAATCTGACAAAACTATTAAAATAAACAACAAATTCAAGTGTCCATCCAAACCTGTATTCTATACAAATCACACTGGATTCTCTTACTTTCACACTGCCAACTCTGTGTCTGTTAATTCCGCTGTAAAAGACATGCAATACAATTATAAGTCAAGATGTTACAAAATATTGAAACATATGCAATTCTAACTTCAACTGTCAGCTCCGATCCATTGTTTACAATAAGCCAAACAAGGAAACACCAAGAAATACAGAAAAGCACAGATAAACAGAATAGCAGGACATCGACAGAAAGTCCAAGAATAAAAGAATACTGCATACCAACCTCAAAACGTAATATGAACAGCACACATCTTATTTATTGTCTTTTCAAAATGCCTTTCAAAAGCGTCTTGAAACCTTTTCGCGGAAATAACGAAAAACCTCAGGATGGTTAAAGTCAACTTGATTAAAAACTACCAGCAAGAAAAGTCAAAATAAAACAGTCAACAATTATCGTTAAAAAGTCAACCTGGTTACACCGTCATCTTGGCATATGAGGCTGTCTGATCCGTTAGTGACTTCGTACCACTCGTGACATTGGAAGTTCAATGTTGTTCCGTTTGTATAAAGAATATGCCAATTCATTTGCCGACACCGACGTTTGTGTTATGTATTGGCTGTTGTATCTTTGTTTCTCAGTATTTGACAACCGTCTGTTGGCCACTGTTGGTAAACTGCATGCCTCTGAAAAATGCTACTAATTTGAAAAGCCAAGCGTTTTGTGTAGCGTATATATACTGAACTTTACTAAAAAGAAATAAGTTATGCAAATCAAAGAAACACATACATGTATCCTTCCTTCTCATAGCTTTGGCCATTCTCATTAGTTCGTGAATTTTATTGTGACATCATTTACGACCTAACCGCGTAAGTGCATGTGTCCGAATTATAATACCAAATGAACCTTTGTCAAGAATCATAAAAATAAAAGGAAACATATAATTATATGACAAAATATAAACATATTAGGTGCTTCTGAGCTGTTATACTTATACTTTTTTAAAGAACAGAAATCATTTGTGTAAGATTAAACATTGATTGACCAATGGTTCAAATCACTGTAACAATGGTATGATTTTAGCACACAGTAATTAGTTATTGTAGATGCAGACCTAGTACATGTTGCATATAGCAAAATAGCAATGCTAGATAAACACAAAGTCCGGCAATTTCAATTTCAATTCTTTATTGTAAATAAAGGCCTCCGGCCCATAATACTCCAATAAAACTATTATTCAATTTAATAAGACTCCAAAATAGCTTCGGATTACTTCTAGAATTGACAAGTTCCTCTTGTGTTTGCTTTTCATAAACCGCCTGCTTACTTTTACATATACTTTTAAACTAATTTCTAGCTGTCATATAAGATGAAAAATCGTGCTCATCGCTAGTCCATCTAAAACGTCTAAGTAATGAATAATTTCTATGTTTGCCATTAACGCAATCGTAATCCCACCATCGTGGTTGGTTTTCATATTTCTTAAAAACGCTTATTGCATTTCTGTTTCTAACACGCATACACTCACTAGCTTTTTATATATATCTAAAATCTTATCAATGGCCAAGTTAATATCATAGGGAATATAATCCATAATCATATGAAGACTAACTTCTAGTTCATCCGTAAATAATATGTCAAAGGTTTCAGAAAACGCATTGTTCCATTTAATGTTTTCCTGTGGGACACTATCATCATGATCTGTGCCATAAGCACCGCTTAATTCCTTATTACCGCATACAAATCTAAATTGTGTATATACTGGAAAATGATCTGAAATATCATTATTCTCTATATTAATATACGAAATGTTTTTTTAATAAATCGCTACTTGCGATATGATACTCAACCACACTATGTCCGCCGTTCGCGATACATGTATAATTGCCCGAATTGTCATCAAACATCCTGCCATTCAGAATATGTAAATTAT
>Ga0224511_10004408_pt1 | contig 10631 bp, 6 predicted proteins | sample SF_May12_sed_USG_2_FD_169988 | JGI IMG/M metagenome (GOLD analysis project Ga0224511, IMG submission 169988) | Sediment microbial communities from San Francisco Bay, California, United States - SF_May12_sed_USGS_8_1 | ecosystem: Environmental > Aquatic > Marine > Sediment | place: USA... | reverse complement strand
ACAAGTTGGTCGATGGCTCCAGGTGGCGTTCGCCAGACAGACGGTGACTGGTGTCGTTATTTTGTAGTCTCCGGTACACGAATATTCCAGTACGGTCCCTGACTGACAAACGCCGTCCGCTAGACAAGCGCTCGTATTGACGATGGCATTGCTAACTGACATCAGCGGACAATATTGTTCTGAAATCGACCATTTAACATTTAAGCCATTGTGGAATAGGCATGCTCATCAGTGGCGGATCCAGGATTTGACCCTAGGGAGGACTGTAGAAATCATTAAAAGTGTAGACACCAAAACCACCTTTCTAGGTTGAATAGTAATTAAGATATAGCGATTTTATTCTCTTGATGGCCATCTTGGACGCCATCTTGAAAATTACTCTTTTCCGGATGTCAGATTATACTAGATTTTTAACATGTTATTTAGCATGCCTAATTGTACCAGAATCCATTGAGAAACAGTTTGTATCTTTTTTTTGAGGTTCAACGCCAATTTTATCCGTCTAATATATATAAAACCAAAAACTACGATAATGCAATACCTGTGATTGTAAAGATGTTAATGCCAGTCATCTTACTCCTGCCAAAAATGTTTGTTGAATATAGGCGGATATAATAAATGGTTTCTTCCTTCAGGTTGTTGACTGTTGTGTTCCTTATAGAGATCGTTTCGGAAATTCCAATGGTGTCCATTCGAACCGTTGTCCAGGTCGTGTACGTGTTGTCAGAGCTGATTTCATAGTAAACAGTTTGATCAGAACCGCCATGGAAACCTTCTGACCATGACATCGTCGCTGAATGAGGACCAATGTTTTTGATTTCAACAAGAACAGGTGGGCTAGGCGCATCTGAAATACGTAGACTGTTAAGTACACATTTTATTATTTAAAAGACGATTTTATTTCCATTACCACACGATAAGTTCTAACATAATCGCAATGTATGTATAAAAAGTAATACCTTCTGGAACAATTTCAAAAGCACGTCTGGCAGCCGGCATAACATTGTTGGCAACGACAATCTGGTATTTGCCAAACTCGTCTTGGGAACTTATATTAAACGATAAAACCACAGTGACGCCGTCCGCTTCTACAACTGAATTGAAGACGTTCAGCGCAACACGAGTGTGTTTGACATCGGTTGTAGTCAAGTTGATGCGGGTGGTTATTAAGGGAGTCATTTGGCGCTCTAAAGTTACGTTCACGGGAGACACGGAGTAGATCTTCTGTGAGATCAAAGTCACGTGTCCGAGTCGCGCGGCAACTACGCGGTCGCCATCGAGAAGAACTGGAGGTGCTGCAACAAATATCGAATATCGAATAGCTGTTTTAAAATCAAATATGAACTTTAAAAGCATTTTACGTTAAATCGAAGGAATACTAAAGTACCATTTATTTAAGTAACTTCGTTTATTTTATTTTTATATAATAATCATAATAGTGATGAAATTAATCCGATGGTGTACAAACTAATTAAATAACGATTCGATACTGACATGGCTGGCAGGCGGGCGGCTTATTATTTCCTAACACCAATGTAAAAGCAGCGCTTTAGCAAACGATAATGAAATAAATGTCCATTTCGAATAAGAAAAAAACAGCTTGTTTTGCAGCATGATGTTTGTCCATATGTCAGAAGGTACGTTATACTGTGTCCCCAGTCAATAACATGACAGCAAATGGGCACATGATCTCCAAACGGTATAGGACTTTGGTCTAAATAATTAAGTAGATTTGTGGTGATAATTTAAACGGATAAAATAAAAAGCTTTCAGGAAGTATAATTATCCTGCATGGGAAAATAGCAGCCTTGGTTTTATTTTAGTTGTTCATCAGTGGTAATGAAAGATGCCACACCACTGACGCCCCCTATCGCATAAGCGGAACTCTGTTTGTAAAGTAAACAGCAAACAATTCATGATCCTCGAAGACCAGAAAAAATATAACTACACAATGATGTAGTCCGAGGCGACTTTTTACAGCCGCCACAAAGGCACTTAACTCCAGCTGCAGTAATTAATGCGATGCGTAATTACATCAACTTCAACTTTATTCTGCCAATGGTCAATACTGACTACATAAGGCAGCTGCAAATCATGAACATTGATAATTAATGAATAATAAAATTGTAATGATAACATAAAATAACTAATCTAAAATATCAATTAAAAAGCATACAACTTATTTAGGCCACTTGCAAATGCAGGTGAAGTTGGGGCATCCTTAATCGCAGTCTGTGATCCGTCCAAAGTCGTATAGCCCGCGGAAAGAATGAGTTCATGTGGTGTTTTGTTTTTAGTGGGGCATAGGGAATTTGATATTAAGTGTAGTTGTAAGATGACTGTATTCGACATTGTCCTGTTTGTTATGTAATTAAATGCATTAATTATATTTCTAAATAGTATTACCAATTTGATATTCATTGTTCTACTCTGGTTTAAATACATATACAACAATCTATCATAGTGCCTTATCATAAATATTAGGGTTTCTCACCACCACGTTAACAGAAAATAATTGTGTGCAATAATGCATTGTTTACAGTTTGTCTGCTCTAGTGTACTTTCATTGTATATTCCATATGCCTTAAAATATCACCATATGTTACTCGGCAAATATTCCATATTGTTTTTTTAGTAGTCAGATTTATGTTTGCACTCACAGTGCATACAAACATAATCCTTACATTCATGTTTATCGAATTATATTAATAAACAAATGTTAATTAAAGTTTCTTTACAATAAACAGAGTGATAGAACGAACGATTTTTCCCAATGAAAGACAAGAGATGTTCCAAAAAATGTTAAATGATAGTTACATAGACACTTACACAGCAGCAACAATGGACTTGCGAGTGAAAGTTTGTACATACGGCACTCCATATGATGTATTACATTGTTGCAACACGGACGCTTACACGATAGGTCGTCCTGATTTTAGTTTCAAATAGTGTGTAACTAAGAACTTTAAGAAAAAAACGCAATATGATATTCGACCTCGTATGTTTGCGTGGCTACTAGTGTAAAACGTTTATAGTGGGTTCTTATTTTTTTACTGCAATGTGTCCTAAATCTATAGTGATTTTTTTCTGTAGTTACTAGTTATCCAATGTGGTCAATGTTCCTAGTGTTTATTCAATTCTTGTTTATAACACCTTTACTTTTTCCATTTTAACGTCGTTTACGATAAAGTGTTATATACCTATGAATTAATCACACACCAAATTGTAGAATAAGTTTGCTTGTTTATTTCCTCTTTTTTATTAATTAAATGTGTTGACATATGCGTGTTATCGTCAATGTCATACAGTTTATCCTACAAATACAACGACAAACGGCTGTTTGTTTGTTGATTATCTATCTATCTTTACTCGAAGCACGCGAAATATACTACTCGTCCATAAAAAGGACATACAATACAACTGTATAATTTAATAATATTGTTTATGTACTGTTAGAAATTGTATTTGAAAGGTTACCTTCTACCAGTAGGTATGCTGTTCCTATTCCGGCCTCTGGGTTCCGACTGGCTCGCACACCGTTCTCCACCCTGCATGTGTAGAAGCCGCTGTACTCGTACGTCAAATTGTTCAAATGGAGGACCTCTGAACCCGGGTACGACCTTAGAACTAACGCGTGGCCCGGCCACATGTGCTCCCATGTGATGTAGGTGTACCTATCCGGCACGCCCTGAGCTTCACATCGAACATCCGTGGTGACGTTGGTGGCGGTGGTGTTTGTTACACTTACTGCGACGTCAGGTTTGTCTTTATGAAAATAAATAATGATACATATTTAATATGAATATAAAAAGCTGGTTTAATGCCCGCAACATTAGAAATTAGATACGTTTAAAACACACCAATTTATATGTAGAAATGTTGTTTTTCTTTTGAGTAGATGTTAAGGCTCGCTTTTGAGTCACATTTCTTAAAGACCAATGAAAATGGATGATAGCATTATGTTAACATAAACTATTAATCATATTTTTATTTTTCAATTAACTGATAAGTTGTTGTGCATGCTTGAGTTCACAACGCAATTCTGAGTTCGTAATCCTTAATGAGTTGTGAATCTCTAGAACAAGGTATGCGAGTGGTCTGAGTAAATTTGCTACGTACAGCGTGCTACCTGTTGGGCGGGTTATATGAGTGTTTTTGTATAATGTAGCAAACTGCAAAAATGTTTTTTTCTCACCAAAACAATGTATTGAATGAATAAATACAGTACATTTTGTGGCATATGAAATGTAAAAATAAGAACTTTTATTATCTGCAGCAAGGAAGTAAATATTCGCTTAACAGAGGTGTATTCAGTAAAAAAAGAGTAAAACTCAGCAACAACAAAACAAAAAGGGAAGTTCAACATAGAAATTATTGTCAGAACCTGGAATTGAACCCGGGACCAATGGCACCGCTGTCTGATGCGTTACCTCTAGAACACTAATATAAATTGAATATGTCATAGTATTTATTAAATTAATATTATTGAGTTAATATATCCAGTTTAATGTGTCTAGTTTTGGTCGTTTATTATCCCAAAGTATAAAGCTTATATATTTCATCTCACGTATCATTTCCTGTATTTTACTCCATGTCTATCCACCCACTTTATACCCCGTTGTCTTTAACACACATGACTCATTTTCACGTCACCTGTGCAGGCTAGTGCAATGGATCGTTGCACTTTCCGTTTTGCTATACTTAACACATGACGTGTTTATGTAATAAATATATATTTTATATGTCTATTGTCTGTTTTCACAGCTATCTCCAGCAACCTACATACAAGTCAGGATGAGAAAGAACCATCCTGTCACAAAAATATCTAAGCAAATTGTTTAGACAATGTTTAACTGATGAAAGGGAAAGCCCTCAGGAAGCATAGCCTGCATGAGAAAACAGCAGCCTCGGTTTTATTGAAGCCATTCATCAGTAGTAATGATAGAGTCAAGCTATTTTACTGTTTGAGCGCAATGGTCATAACATTAACACACAAAGCCAAATTAGCGGGCCACACTTTAAAAATGGATGTGTTTGTGTAATAGTTTTCTTTACATGCATGGATAAATATCATTGGCAATTTCTCAAATCTTTGGGAGAAGATTCAACTTTAAAGAATGGTTAACTAGTCAAAGTAAACAACTTTGGTCAAACGATACAGGCAAAGCAACTTGAAAGAATTGTCCTCTAAGAACTATCAGCCGCGTAGTGTCTTTGTTCTGTCTTAAAAATACTTTAATCGTAAACGTAATCAAGTATGCCACGTATATTTGCAAATGCGTATCATGGCGCGGAATATAGCAAAATGCCACTTTTATATTGGAATAGTTAAACGTAGCCTTAAGTTTATTTCCTTGACCAAATGTTATGACGATACTGGCTGGTTGCGTATGTTTGCCATTGTGCTCAAGTATTTTAGGATATACTACTACATGAAGGTTCCTACTTTTTGTAGTTGTACTATGTTTGTTTGTAATTGTGTATCGCGGCGCTTTATACAGCAAATTTGTCACACATTGGGTAAATATAAGAAGCCTGAAGGGTGTTTCCTTGATCAAATACTAAGACAAATAACTTACAAATAACAACTATGTTGACATATTTGGAGACGACATTCCCGATGCCGTTGTTGGCCAAACACCTATACCGACCCGCGTCTTCTCTTGTCACATCAGTCAAGAGGAGAAAAAGAGAGTTTTCTCCCTTGACCAATCCTTCTGTTATATCCACCGCGCTGCCGTCATGCCTCCATGTAATAACGGACGCGGGGTTGCTAGATACTTTGCAGTTTAGCCAACCCGATTGTGCTTCTGTGATTTGTACATCTGTTGTCTCAATTGTCGGTCCATCTTTCCAGCAGTCAAATTAAGATAATAGAGAACAATGCATTCCAAAAAATATAGGACAATTATAGGGTAACTGTTAAACAAAAAGCAGCTCAATGCTATGTATTTAGTAAGAACAGTATGAGGCGCCTATCGAAAATTAAAAATTGTATTTATAATAAACTTGTAAACGTTTGTCTTTTTCATTCTTTAAACACAATAAGTAGGAAATATCTTCTTAATGTGATACCATCGTAAATTAGTTCTGTTTCAAAGCAAAAAACAAAGATTGCATAAAAATAAATGCATGTTAATATTCAAGTTTACGTTATTAGAATACACAAATATTCAGTTCCTACATTCTCACACCCCATTGTTCTGCATGCAATACCAATTCGGCCTACACCTTTTTTACTTTTTATTTACATTCCCTGTCAAATATAATCTGCTTAGTTTATAGCAAACACAAACATAGAAACTCACAAAAATGTAAACATCTTCTGATTTACTGTTTTTGGCTCTCTTTATGTTGACCATGCTAAATGTTGTTATATTGTACACAATATCGTATTATATATCAAATTCATCATCTCAGAAATAATTTGGACATGCCCATAATTCTATTTTGATAAGACTTAAACGCTAATGCAAAGATTTATACTACTTTTGCAACATTATGTAAAAGAAACGAATTCTCAAATATAATTGAAACGAGTTCGCATATGTTACTTACACAATAATTGAAGTTGAATCTCGTCTGACTTCGCTCGAAGTGTCAGTTCGCCTATGTACGAGGACTCGCAGTAGAAAATAGCGCCGTCGTCCGCCTGTGTCGGTGTAAACGTACACCTTCTTGTGACGTCGTACAGGTTTTGGTTTAGAACGGAACTTGCTGTACATTGTGTTATCCTAAGCGGGCTTTGACCTGACCGGTACTTGAACCAGTTAACTTTTGGCGCCGGATTGCCTCCTGTAGATAGGCAGTTCAATTCTAGAGGCACGCCTTTCGTTCCCTTTATAATTGATTTTGCCGGTACTGATTGGGAGATACGGATGCTTTTTTGAGCTGAAAATAATATCATGTAATGTATCAATAGACAACCATAATTATGTAAGTATTGACTGTTTGGTTAGTATAAAGTATTTAGTGGTTTCCTTATTATTTATATGACATATTCGTTATTTAGTTTCATACCATGCTTTTATGTCGCTTAAAATTATGTGTGAAATATTTTAGTGAAAATATAGATACATTGTAAATTAGGTGTTCAAAAACATGCTACTGGTACAGCAATGATGGTTAATTTTAAGAGCACAAAAAAAAACTTGAAAAAAAATAACAAGATGCCCCTGAGGGCCCAGGGTCTCTCAACTGTATCTTCCTGAACCTGGTTAACCAGACTAGCCAAACTATTTAAGATGTGTTGGTATAGATCTCGGTATGGATCTTATTTGATAAAGATCATAAAGTTCAGCAATTTATTCATATTCTGAACTCCACTCAACCGAAAGCGAGTATATGCCAGGAGGTGGCCGGCGACAAATTAATTGATTTTTGTCTGGGGCATATCTCAGATTTTTTTGTTTTGAAAGTGTTCCGATTGTGTTTTTTCAATATTGTTTTTGTCCGCGGCTTATCTCGTGAACTTAAAACATAGATTGTTGAAACTTTTTGTACTGAATTGATATTTTAATAAGGGTGTAATAATGTCCGTTCTATTTATTCCCGCGAGGTCGACTGCCTTACGACGTCGCGCGGACTTACGCGCTCGGCGTCCTGACGTCATTATTTGGTCAGAATGTTTTTAGACGTTTGAACAAGAAGAAGGACCGAGAGGATTAATATTTGGTAATTTATTTTCTTTTTTATTAACTAAATGCTCTTTATTATTTATCTATTTCATTATATGTAATAATGCTGAATGTATAGTATTCCTTCTAATTTATGTTAATTAATTTATGTTTGACCTGTAAAAATATATTTTATATTCTCTTTTTGTAGAGAATCGTATCGTTTTAACGAATAACAAAAATATGAAACAACGAATGTCTCAATAAGCTTTCAACGGTGAAGAACGTCTAACAATTCTCAAATATCCTCATCAGCAAAATGGCTGAAAATGACGAAGTCATGAAGGACTTCAACTCATGTAAGCGGCTTCGCTCAACACATATGGCTCAGATGACTAAGTTATATACAGAACTTGAAAAACAAATGATTTCACGATCAAACGTGGATAGAGTGAAATGTATGTTCGAAAAATTGTGCGAATAGTTTGAATTGTTTAAAACCGCTCATTTGGAATGTTTGGACGTTTGCAGCGAGTCTTCGATTATTGACAGCTTGGAAGCCACGTATAGAAGTTGCCAGAAGAACTTTCTTGAATTCTGCGAACGGTTTGTTCAGTCGACAACAACTGATGATGAACGTCGTGAAGATGATGACGCGCTGTCAATCGCCAGCAGAATTAGTTCGGCATCGTCTGGACTGCGAAAAGTAAAGTCAAAACGTCTAGGGGCCGAGCTTAAAATGAAGAAGATAAAAGCTCAGTACGAACTAGAAAAGGCAAGACATGAGCTCGAACTTAAAGAACAGTTACTGGAAGCTGAATACGAACTGGAAGAGGCAGCCCTCGAAAAATTAGGAGAAGATTGTCTGACAGCTTCGTCTACACCTAGGAATCCAGCGACCGGATATCTGCGTTATGCCGTTTCCGACGTAAACGCGTGTGACGGACCAGCGTCAGTGCCCCTTGCCGTGCGCGCATGTGATAAAGACTTGTCTGTGTGCGCGAATGGGACAAGCCAGACGGTGAGGACATCATCATCTGGAGACCCTGGGCAGCGAGATCATCAAGAGATGAACAACTCGGCAAAAGCGGTGGCACAATTGGTAACTACCCCCAGCGACGTCAGCGGTAAGGTTTCCACGCAGAATATCGAATGCGCGTTCAACAGACTGGCAACTACGTTGCAAGAAGGTTTCAATTTGCCTAAACCGGAAATATTATCATTTAGCGGTAAGGCCAATGATTACTGTAAGTTTGTAAAGAATTTTGAAACCAATGTCGAATGTAAAGTGTCTGATGATAGGCTTAGGTTAAGTTACCTGATACAATATTGTTTACTAGGTGAGGCCAAATATTGTATAGAGGACTGTGTCTTGTTAGAACCTACTGAAGGCTATAGACGTGCGAGAGAGATTTTGCAGACTCGTTACGGAAAGCCACACGTCATTTCTAGGTCTTATATTGATAAGCTAGTAAACGGCCCACATATTAAGGCATCTGCTGTTGATGGACTTTCAAGGCTAACATTAGACATGCAAAAATGTGAGATCACTTTGTCGCAGTTAGGGTTTGTCTCTGATATTGATAGTTCGGATAATTTTAGGCGTATTGTCAGACGCATGCCTATGCATATGAGAACTAGATGGGTAGATGTAGCGCATGATATAAATGTTAGATCTGATAGAGAGCCCTGGTTTTCTGATTTAGTCACATTTGTTAACAAAATGTCTCAACTTGCTGGTTCGATGTACGCAGTAGATCTAGTTAAGGATAACTATGCACATAGCAATGGTCATGTATTAGATGTCCGCTCTGACAACATTGTTAAGACAAAGGTTACAACTTTAACTACAAACGCTGACAATCACAGCACACAACCTAAGCGCAAGTGTAGTTGTTGTTCTGACAAATGCAAAACGTTAAGTGTATGTGAATCATTTAATGCCATGTCATTGTTAGATAGAAGAAGTTTTGTTGCAAAACGTCAACTGTGTTTCAATTGACCTATCGACAGCCCTCCCTCCAGTCCTGGTATTCATGATTTACGCATCGCTTGCCTGAACACTTATTATAAAAAGAAAGCCATATCGCTCCATTATAACATTACTAACCAAGTATCGGACTAGGTGATAGCGATTTTCATAGGCATGATTGACAAGTGAATACAATAGATGGCCCAACAAAGCTGGCCCGTCAAGACGCCATTTTGGGCGGGCTGTCGATAGGTCAATTGTCTTAACGGACAACACATGTCTGGTGATTGTAAACTGCCTAAACAATGTAAAGTATCTGAGTGCTGTGGCAAACATCATGCATTACTACATAGATGGGTTAAGTATGAGTCCGAACCCACTGTCGTACAGCCATCCATTAAATGTGCTTCTAGGCACGGTCCGATGTCGAAAGCGTGTCTAGGAATCATACCTGTAAGAGTTACCAGAAGTAACGGCCGTACATGCGACACCTACGCCCTGATCGACGATGGAGCAGACAAGTCGTTGTGTGATGAAAGGTTATTGAAAAGGTTAGGACAGAAGGGAAAACCGGTTGATTTCAAGATAACGACCGTTAGCTCTGCCGGAAGTTCCGTTTCTGGTTCTGAAGTGACTCTCCGTGTTCCATCGGTTGCCGGCAGTGACGTTGTAGAGCTTACAAAAGTCTGGCCTGTGAAGAGACTTCCAGTAAATGCAAAATCGGCAGCGTCTGCAGAGAGTATCCGAAGATTTCCTCATTTAGCCGATATTGATATTCCGCGCGTGGCTTCAAACGACGTAATGCTGCTCATTGGTACCGACGCACCGGAAGCGCATATTCCTATTGAAGTTCGAGCGGGAGATGGTCACCAGCCGTTTGCAGTTCGTACGCGTCTAGGGTGGGCGGTACGCGGACCACTTCCAGCAGCGGACAACACTAGTGACGTCAACATACATTTTGGCCAGTGCAGTGACGTCATACTGCAGCAGCAATTAGAACGATTATGGACAACTGATTTCAGCGATGTGATGCATTGTGATAA
>Ga0224511_10004407_pt1 | contig 10632 bp, 2 predicted proteins | sample SF_May12_sed_USG_2_FD_169988 | JGI IMG/M metagenome (GOLD analysis project Ga0224511, IMG submission 169988) | Sediment microbial communities from San Francisco Bay, California, United States - SF_May12_sed_USGS_8_1 | ecosystem: Environmental > Aquatic > Marine > Sediment | place: USA... | reverse complement strand
AAGAGTTTTTGTGTCGTCCCTTGTGCTAGTTTTTGTACGGGCCATTTTGTCATGGTGCCCTTAAACATGACATATCTACATTGTTTACAACATTCTTTGTTTGAACATCTCTTCAATTTATATTAGCTTGTTTCAGTCCAAACAGCCCACTTTCGGAGAAGTGGACGGCACTTACTTTGAGCGCTGCTTGGAAATGAAAAGGTTTCTCAGATAATACGCCTCCTGCCTCATCGTTTGTCACGTATATGTTCAATGGTACTAGTTTCGCTCAGGACAGGTATTGCTCCTGTGATGAGTATTGGACGTTGACCTGCCCACAGTGAAAAAACCTAATTAGTGTTCGTAGAAATAACAGACAAACAAAAAGTACAAGTATCCAAACAATGTTACACGTCGTGTTTCCTTTACCTATTTATTGTTATACATTATTGTTCTGAGAAAAGTTTTGAAAAGTTACATGCATAAAAAACATAACTATATTTATTTGACTATTAATAGCATGTTCCTTGCCGTTTCTTGTATTTTTGCTGCGAACGCAAGCACTTCAAAATAAAACCGTTTGAATTACCGAATACTTAATGAAGATTTTGTAGAATCGAGAAGTCGGCTGTTCCCGAAATAAAAGCAAATAACTATGTTCTTGTACATATGCCACCACGTGTATTATTCCCTTAACATTGATTGAACATGTTGCTTCCTGAGGGCTTTCACTTTTCTCAGTTTAATAAAAACATACAGGTTGTCTGTGAAAACCGTGAAAAAGTATTCTTCAGACAAGATTTGACCAGTCATATATTTATTTAAGACAACCTACCAGTACTCACAAATGTTGACCTGACCTTGATCTTGACAACTAAGTTATCGATAAAAAATCTAAGTATCCATGTATATGGGTCCTAAAATTATCTAATTTTGATGTTTATATTAAAAACCACAAACACCCTAACTAATTATTAATAATATTTAATGAGCTAATAATATATATGCTTCCGAGTTTGTCCTAATAGTTCACAAACCTCCTGTTTGAACTCAAATTCACACCAATTACAAACAACGTGCTTTATACTTAAATTTTATTTTTATAGATACTTAATGGTTCTTTGAGTCTTTCGTAAACGATAACGCACAAACAATGGCCAATATATTGCATAATTGTTTTTTAACAATCGTAAAAATGCACGATCTAATCACTCGGCCAGTTTAGCATGAGATCATACAAAATCAGTGATTAGTACTACCTTATCTAAATGAGTAAAAAATATATAATGGACAATTTTCATTACATGCTTTTTTGCATATATATCCTCACTGGAAAATATAGTTCCGCTCATTTGCTACGGGTGCTTTAACTTTATTAAACCCGATGCGGCTATTTCCTCATGCAACCTAAGCTTTCCCGATCTATCAGTATAATCGTTTTATTATGTTTTATAAATGTAGATATGATATAACATCAATGACAGCTACATTATATTGTACTACAGTGTACATCAATGCCACATACATTATATTGTACTATATAGTAATTGCCCACATTAGAGTGCCAACAAATTCGATATGACTGTATAGTTCCACATTTCCGATATGGACAGGATATTTTAGAAACCTTATAGCCGACTATCCTAATATGAACTTTGGTTGACTCTCAACAATGGGAAGCCAAGTTATTAATAAAAGTGGTTATAGGATACGAAAATGGAACTATATCAGATGGTTGCCAGGTTTGAAGCAGTAGAGTAATAAATAAAATAGGTTACGTCGACGTCTTATATACCAGACAAAGCATTGTAAATGCATGTTGATTATATACATGTTGATGACGTTCTAGATATATTTTGTTAGAATAAAAATATCAATAAAAAGTACCTCTTTCTTCAATAATTTATATTATCATCGTAGTGCATGTGGTACGGAAAAATGACATCTGTTTCTTCTCATCTCATCATTTAAATGTGGCGGAGAAGAGGTTTGTAAAAAAGATGCATTTTGCTTCGTTGCTTATACAATACGAATATATATTTTAGGGCAGAGTTACACCAGTACCTATACGTATTCAGGGCAAATCAATAAAGTCATTTTAAATGGTATCGTACTATAATTATAACAATAATTTCAATGCATGAATTCATATTTAATTGTTGCTATTAAATACACATGTACAAACATCCACGTTTAATTTTTTAAAGTACTTCATTGCAAAATAATGTAATTTAGTTAATTGTAGATGTGATGTGCTTTCGATGATTTAAACCGATACACAAAACGTATGTTTATTTCCTGTAGTAATGCCTTGAGATGCACACTCTCAAATTAAATCAGCGTTGGAAGTGTTTTAGTCCATTTTCGTCAAAGCGTAACAGCTCAACTATTAACCATATGCATGTAAGACATTAATCTCGACTAAAAAATACATCTTGAACATTTCGACACAAAAATCTCAACCCAAATATTTGGCTAACTGTAGGTTATTTTTGTTTCATCTGTATTTCTTAGTCGAGTTCCTTTCTGTCAACAGACAACAATTCGATCATAATGTATCCCTTAGTTATGTGATATACGTAGATAGCAAAAAGTATATTTACTTTATCAAATTCGTGTGTGTATACATTTTACATGTAGTTAAGGTATTGATGTATAAAGTGACCCAGAGCTACAATTGCTTCTGAAAGTCTTCACTGACTTTATGTAATAGAAAGGTAACAACGTATAATTGTCGTCAGTAGTACTCTTTATATAAAAACAACGCTTTCATGTTAAGTTTTCAGTCTAAAATAGTAATGAAAAGCGACATTGCGTTTGCAAAGAAAGTCAATGTAACACATGTTTTTCATTACCATTGATGAACAGTTTCAATAAAACCGATGCTGTTTTCGCCCAGACAGGCTTTGCTTCAGGAAGACTTTCTTACTTCTTAGAATATTTTTATAACTAAATAGTGCATTGTAAATTTTTCTTTAACTTAACTTCTGTTTCTTTGCATGATAGAATGTTTAGTTGATTTAACCATATTTATTGCCCAAGTAAATAACATGCATACATGAATACAAACATAACAGAAATGGCAATGGAATTGAAACGAAAGCTGTAGGCTTATAAATTATCTCTTCAACTTGGTTATTTTACTAGAGATAATGTGTGATTGAATTAGGAAACATTGTGTGGAAAAATATACATGTAAAACTAATTAAGGTAGTTAATAGAGCATAAAGTTGTTCTGGGTATTATTGTAATAATTTGTAATAAAACTTGTTTTGAGGGATTTTGTAAAAAGCAAACATCAATCCATTAACTCTTATGCCAAGAAGTATCCACTCATTTTAAAGCATGCGCAAGTTAATATTTAGTTCACGTTTGAATGTTTGATAATTTGCTTTTCAAGAAAAATTACAAAGAAACATATTAAAAATGCGTTGTCTATAGTGAATTATTAGAGCACAGTTACATCATTATGATAAGAAAACACAGGTTTGTATCAAACCAAGACATGTTGGCTCTAATTATCTTAACTATCTAGTTTTAAAAGCACTGACAACAGCTGCTGTTAAATCGACTATCAATGCTATTGAATGACACTTAATGGAGATTCTGGCGTTATATAATTAGTAATTCATTGATGAACATATGTACTTTGCAACTGCAATGGAATTCCTTACTTGCCTTGACTATAATTACCAGTACGAAAAATAAATAATAGCCAAATTGGTTTCCTATGTGCATAGTAATTGCAATTGGCGTATTTTATCACTATGATTAGCATATCCACATGAACAACTGATGCCCTCTGTGTTAAAATCGGTGCACATCGTTAATGTTACTGGGGGATTTGTTCTGGAATCTTCTCGTATACTGTGTACTCACTTTTTACAGTCATCCACCGATATGTTGTAATTGCCTTTATAGTATTGGCATTAAATATAAATAGAAAGCGAATTATATCAATAAGAGATTAGTGGTTTTAAACACAATTATAAATGATTTATAAAAACAAACGAAAAAGGAAGTAATGCCTGCATAGCAAACGTACACATTTAAAGTTTGCGCCATAATATACAAAACATGGCTAATATATTAAAACAGATGCAGAGCTCTGTGTGGCAAAACAAGTTTAATTAAGTATGGGAAAATATTGTTTTCTAAGTGCTTCAGTTGACTTTGACCGACAATAATAGAGCTATACCATAAATCAACTAAAAGCAAAATGCGCGATTTAATTTGGAATATGACTGCTGTCAGGCAGTATGACAATTGATTAGAATGTTAAGTTTTTCATGCCCATAGAGAATGGGAGTAATTAATATTACTGTTTGGCATAGAATACAGGTTGTTGTACATTTTCAAATACTTGCACAAACGTATAAAGTAGTTGAAAAGATTCTGTCCACATGAAAGAAACATCGATTCGGCTATATTTTGTATTCGATTACTTAGTAACATATTTTATTACTGACGGTTTAAATAATTTCTGATCTAAGGGACAATTAAAGTTGTTTTAAAAATATTGTACCCGACCACACAATCAACGCTTTTGAATGAAGGAGTTTTCCGGTTTATATCTACAAAAAGTTTTACAAAGAGAACCAAATTTGATCGTAGAAAAAATTCAGAAGATAATTCGCATGGATTACATAGTCAGTAGAATTAGTTATTTGAATTTTCAGTTTCGAAAGTTCAGATATTATCTTAACGCTATATTTAATACGTTTCAGGTACGCTGGGTTCTCTTCAATTTATATATTCAAATCTGCTGACATACACGGACATGCATGGCTTTACCACCAGGTCAATTACAATTAAACAACAAAATATAAATTGAATATATGTTCAAAGAAATAATGTTGTAAACAATGTAATCATGTTTAGTTAAAGGGCACCTCGACAGAATGGCCCGTACAAAAATAAACACACAGAACAGCACAAAACATGCAGACAACCCAGACGCAACAACACATATATACTTTAAATAAAATAATAATAATGATTTCCCTTCTCATTTTCTCACAACTATAAGAAGGTATCAAATCCGACCAATTCTATTTTCATCATGAAAAACCTGGTGTGAAACTAAACATGGTACAGCGTTTAAGTTGCCAAGGTATAGAAAAGTCATGTTCATGAACTTTGTTTATTTGAGATTCGTTATTTTCTTTTTTTAAGGTGTTGTATAATTGCAGAATAAAGACATTCGTATTCACCTTCTGACGAACCATACTTTTGCATTAAAAACAACGAAACGCGCATTTGCAACAACAAGTGCGAATTTTGTTACAAAACAAAAATAACAATCACAATTGTGATTCATGTTTACTTCATCAACTTATAATTAAATGTGGCATGGATATGTCACGCCTTTATATTCGTAGTTGTCATAAACAGTTTTTATTTAGATCACTTATTACCATAGCAGCGCATTAGGTGTGGATTAGGCAGGGATCGACACTCTGAATAAAATAAATACTGAATGCATTTATAACAAGGAATATATTTGCACTGCTACGCCAGATAACACTGGTGTCCCGTTACTGTAAAAAAAACAAGATAATATTTATTGAGATTGTCCGTCAGACTTTTGTTATAAATGTCATTTGTATTCTTTAAGAACATTGTATTACAGATGCAGGCGTAATGTTACATATTAAAGCGGATCCACAAAACAAACATTTCTATGCTACCGCCATTAATGTATATAGACATGAATGTGTATTAAATACGCATGTTGTTCAAATACATAGTACATAAAAACATTTTTCTATAAAGTTTAATTGCTAAAGAACTTTTACACTTGTATTTAACTATTTATTCGATATGCGTACAGAATGTTTAAGACTATTGTTGGCAACGACGTGCCAGCCTATTTAAAGGATCTATAACAGTGCTTGTTTCCACTCACATTGTGACAACAGCATTACAGAATATCTCTTAGGTTACGCTGGGACACGTGTTTTCACAAACTTGTGACAATTGCATGTCAAAATAAATCCTGATGCAGATCAACCCTGAGTAACGTTAGGAGATCGTGGGGAATATTCTGCATCCGATTCTGTTAAGCTTGCCGAAATATTTCCTGAATCGTCTGCCTTTATATGTAAAGAAACACACTGACACACACATAATAGTTAACATTATTATTTACAAAAGAATGACGCTCTTTTCCTGTCAAGTGGCAAACGGATTGCGTCCTTATTCAAATGCAATGTAGACGAAAACTCAATACGGAATACTGCTTCATAAGAGATGATTCGTATGTAATGTTATCTATAACACCTCAATATGAAAACATGGTTTTCTCCTGCACATGTTGTCACAATAAAATATTTGCTGACATAACATAATATCTACACAAGAACCATGTACGCCTTTACATATTTATCTATCGTGCAGGACAATAACATTAAAATGTTGCAGGAAACAGTTCTTAAATGTTTTTACATTTTGCACAATGTTGTTTTTTTAAGGATTGATTGCTATTTTCGTGCGCATATGGAGTATAATTGCCCAGACCTAGCGCTTCTCGGTGAATTTTCAAACCTACGTTTGGGTGTTTATACTCCATATGCGCACGAAAATAGCCATCAACCCTTATCTTTACACTTTCGCCACATTTTTTAAAAACAAATATTTTGACAATTTGCTAGGGCTATATATTGCGTTGACATAAGGGCACAACACGTGGGATAAATCCTGCATCGGGAACAGCTAATACACGCCCTTTAAATGTCTGAGAGGCTTCCCGCGCAAGAGAAAGAGATTTGACCATATTCGGTGGTGTTGTCATTTTAAGAAATTAATAGACCGCATACACACACAGAAAATGTCTTCTATTGTTTTTGGAATTATTACTTAAAATGTATTAGGTGCAATAATGTTTCTATTAAAATAGTTGGTGCGCTTGCTAACGTATATCACAGCAGGTGCAATGACACGATCGGCTTTGAACAGTGGTGTCACTTATGTAATCTGTTTTAGCAGTTTGACAGCAGTAATCAACACTCAATGCATACTTGTATAATCGTCACAGTGGACACAGATCGTTTTGTTTTCAAGGGGCGCATAAAGACTTTAATTCTAAAAGGACCGTGCAAAATAATATTTATTTTAAGGTTTTATTGTTTATTATAAAATAAGGATGTTCACTTGTAATGATTCTATACATATCGGTGTGATGGAGGTGTTTATGACATTTCTCACTGTATGTAGCTGTTTGGAATTTCAAAATGCACTCCATTACAAAGGAATAAATAGGCAATGAAATATTGCTGTGGGCTTTAATACGTTTTATCAATGTAATTATGTACTTCGAGGTGTTTCCTGTGAGCTATATTAAATGTTTGCCAACAGGAACTAACAAAATGCTAAGATGAAAGACTGAAATATTTTCAGTAATTTTGTTTACACGAACATTAAACTAAAAAGAACCATTTATTTTGCCAGTCGAGACAAAACGACGTCAATTTGACCTCAAACATGAACAGAACAAGTGAGCAGTGGCGCGACACAGCCATCACACGATAAGATACGTATCGATACAACACGTGATGTTCGATAAGTTGCTATGCGATGCAGGCATTTTCAGTGTAGTGAAATTAACTGGTTATATAAATTATACAGTTTTATGCCGTTATAACCCATAATGCTGATATTATATATTTATATAGTCAATTACACGAAATATAACAATTAAAGAAAGTTATGTGTACAGCATTGCAAAGTACATTGTATACACATTCTTAGTTTTTCCACTGGATTAATTATAAAGACCGCCCAAACTATTTTAAATTTTTGAGTATAAAATTATATTTACACAAATGGGATTATAACATTCATTTTATCGTAATCATTAATTTACAAAACAAAATACTTAAGGTACAATCACACTGATGTGCTTAATAAATCATTAAAAAAGCTAAACACATATGTATTTTTACCAGTAGTGTATTATAAAATTTACACTGTAAAAAAGTAAATAATTATTTATATAAAACAAACTATTAATTTCATATTTCAATTAAGTGATAAAAATCATTATTATTTGAAATGACGACGCCATTTGGCGTTCTTAATCTTTATTGACGATATTTATACAAAATATTAATGTTAAAAATACAACTGTAACATGAACAAGTTATATAGTATTGTCTTCCTCCAGCTGTTGTACAATGTGTCACTGACCTGTTACGCTCTTATATTCATAGCTTAATCAAGCATTTCTCATTTTAAAATCTAATTATATATAATAGTAATGTCGCATTAGGTGTGAGCAGTCGTTGACACAAAGGTTGATGCCGCATGCATTTACATCATAAAATGTATTTATACTGCTATGTCAGAAAGCGCTGTTACTACAAACAACAAGAGAATGTAAGGATTGTCTGTCAGAAAGTTAATTAAAATATATTGTGTTCTTCTATACACAGTTGCGATCGTCACGTGATATATTTTGTAACATAATTAAAACACATCCATAAGAGTTATTGAGCAATTATGTTAATGACATATACGTGTATAAATTCACAGATATAATGAATACGCATGTTAGTACAATACACAGCCTAGGACATATTTTATAGAAAGAAAAGCATATCTAGCTTACCTAAAAATAATCACAGTTATTACGTAATCGGTAATTGCCCCGTACTACATCATTGTGTAGTCATATTTTTCTGGTCCTCAGGGATCATGGAGTGTACATGTATGTTGTTTACATTTGGAAATGGAAGTATGCTCATGCGCTAGGGGGCGTCAGTGGTGTGGCATAATTCATTACTACTGATGAACAGCTTCAATAAAACCGAGGCCGCTGTTTTCTCGTGCAGGCTATGCTTCCTGAGGGCTTTCCCTTTCATCAGTTTGTCTCTTGTTCAGTGTGTTTATTGTTGTGCGGTCTGTTGTGTATGAAGAACATTTGGTCAAGGTGCCCAAATACATGTTCATGACATTGTTCGCTTTGTCTACAGCATATATTCACTGAACAAAAATGTAATAAATATTATGCAAATGCATTTTTTCGATATACATACATAATGCTTTAACTGCCAGTATGTTGAACAATGCGTAAGCATTCTTAAACACGATAAACTTAAGATTTGAATATTATGTCAGAATTAGTATAAGACATATTAAATTTCTTGATATATAGCAACCCAGTCTAATGTTAGACACTCCTGGGAAATACTATGCTTTTGCTTAGATTGCTAAATTGTTTCATAAACCGTCTGGATTTCATCTAAAGAAAGGAAATGTTGATGATCACGAATTTACGTAGGTAATGCATGTATATTGTACTCTTAAAGAACACACGACGCAAACACAATGTAACTCACGTAACGCAATTTTGATATGAAGTCGAAAAACAAAGGTACCTGCACCGTTATGTCGTTAGACGGTTTATAACACGTACACAACAAAGGCACGTTCAACTTTAAGATCAATAAATAGAAACCAGGCGTGTTGATAGTGAAACTATAAAGTTTGATAAAATAAATTGAAGTGATGTTAAAAAAAGAGGTCATATTACGGCAGTTAGTCGTCGTTAGCAATTAAATATACATTTTTACGAAATGAAAAACAAATATAACCTCAAACTCTACCGACTGTCTTTGTCAGTAACTGATAAAAGTTCTACTTAAGGTAGATGTAGGGAGTGAATGTCCTGCCATGACATAATGACCAGTCCTCAAACTGTCAATCATGGCTATTTTGTAACAATACATGGTCAAGCAATTAATTGTTTAGTAATGAATCATATCAGAAGAAATAAACTCAGTGTTGATTCCTTAATTTGAAAATATTTCATAACATTTGTAGGAAAACATGTATGGTTGAAATCATTTATATAACAAAACACGAGGACAACAGAAAGACGAACAGAAAGACGAATTTATACAAACAGAACTCAAATACATGTATATCATGAATGTGCATTTACAACGGTTACCATGATATATTTCGCATTTTAATTTCTTCAATTCATATGGATTCGTTAAAAATAAAAATATTTACTTGAACTATTTCCAGACAAAATACTAATGTTTACGGCAAATTTGCGTATACATTTCAATGGGCACACTATTACTTCAGAATAAACAGACCATTAAATATTGACGTAAGTCTTTCTGTTTTATTATCTATGTCATTATATAGTTTAAGTTTTTTTCTCGTAAATATGTTAAATATTTGCCAACAAAAACAAACAAAAATCGCATATGAAAAACATTTTTTAATATTATGTTTACAATGATAAGTGCACAATGAATAAACTGAAAAACGCACAATTGTATTGCGACCGTATATGTAGTGTCTAAAACGAATACCAACACGAATACGGAGTGAAAATCAGTGATTGGTATCCAATATTTACACTCCCACTGCACGTGCTACGATAAACTCATTGACCTCTTATGGTGTTCATCACAGGCAGAACGCAGATTACCTCTTTTTATCATACTTGGCCGAATTCAACAGAGGATACATCATAGGTATGGATAGGTTGCGAATTATCTAAAACCGAACGATACTACGTAATTATAAGACACAATACAACTATTTTTCTTAGAAATGTAAATGAAATCCCAATTGTACTTAATATTTTGGATAAATTTGGTCTTCACTCAGGGTTGAAAACAAACAAAACGAAAA
>Ga0224511_10004406_pt1 | contig 10632 bp, 4 predicted proteins | sample SF_May12_sed_USG_2_FD_169988 | JGI IMG/M metagenome (GOLD analysis project Ga0224511, IMG submission 169988) | Sediment microbial communities from San Francisco Bay, California, United States - SF_May12_sed_USGS_8_1 | ecosystem: Environmental > Aquatic > Marine > Sediment | place: USA... | reverse complement strand
AGTTTATAACAGTATAGCATCAATATCATAAAGCACGTTAATTATAATGTTTAACATTTACGTACAACATTTGACAATACATTATTTGCCATTTGTAAACGCGTTGCACAACATGTATTGTGTTTATTTGAATGTGTTACCACAAACAATCTGCATCTTAAGACTAAGTAGGCAGTCATTGTTGGGAACCATAACATACGTATTACACTTTAATTTAGGCAGTCATCGTTTGGAACCATACCATACGTATTACACTTCAATGTAGGCAGTCATTGTTGGGAGCCATAATATACGTATTACACTTCAATGTTGGCAGTCATTGTTGGGAGCCATAACATACGTATTACACTTCAATGTAGGCAGTCATTTATGGTAACCATAACATACGTATTCCACTTCAATGTAGGCAGTCATTGTTGGGAGCCATAACATAGTATTACACTTCAATGTAGGCAGTCGTTGTTGGGAGCCATAACATACGTATTTCACTTCAATGTAGGCAGTCATTGTTGGGAGCCATAACATAGTATTACACTTCAATGTAGGCAGTCGTTGTTGGGAGCCATAACATACGTATTTCACTTCAGTGTAGGCAGTCATTGTTGGGAGCCATAACATAGTATTACACTTCAATGTAGGCAGTCGTTGTTGGGAGCCATAACATACGTATTACACTTCAATGTAGGCATTCTTTGTTGGGAGCCATATCATACATATTACACTTCAGTGTAGGCAGTCATTGTTGGGAGCCATAGCATACGTATTACACTTCAATGTAGGCAGTCATTGTTGGGAGCCATAACATACGTATTACACTTCAAAGTAGGCAGTCATTGTTGGGAGCCATAACATACGTATTACACTTCAATGTAGGCAGTCATTGTTGGGAAATATAACATACGTGTTACACTTCAATGTAGGCAGTCATTGTTGGGAGCCATAACATAGTATTACACTTCAATGTAGGCAGTCGTTGTTGGGAGCCATTACATACGTATTTCACTTCAATGTAGGCAGTCTTTGTTGGGAGCCATATCATACATATTACACTTCAGTGTAGGCAGTCATTGTTGGGAGCCATAGCATACGTATTACACTTCAATGTAGGCAGTCATTGTTGGGAGCCATAACATACGTATTACACTTCAATGTAGGCAGTCATTGTTGGGAACCATATCATACGTATTTCACTTCAATGGCATATTTAACTCAAACAAATGAATGTTTAGACATAAATAATGTACTAGTTCCAATGCGGTGTTTCCGTCATCGTCGTGTTTAACAATACTCCACTGATAGTATGATTTAAATACTGCATTATAAATGTCTGTCTGTACACAGTTTATCTTTGTGAACAAAAATGAGTCCCTGTGTATAACTAAATAACTATATGCTAAAACTTTATGCAGACTAGAAAACAAAATTGGATACAAGGAGACGCTAAATATATTGTGCGTGTTTTTGACATTTCTGATGTGAAGAAATTCCTCAAATAAATCAGTATAACAAAGCATGTTTAAACATAACATAACATAACATAACATAACATAACATAACATAACATAAAGTTTATTGGCATTAAATGTATCATCATTTACAGCCATACATATAATACATAACATTTGGTCATGAAGGGTAACACAGTCGTTAGAGAAATAATAATAACGCATTGACTTTCATTGTGAACTTATAACAAATATTAAAATAAATTAGATGATCTTATAAAAAATGCATAGTAAATATATTAACTAACATTTAATAACGTAGTTTTGTTTGTAGATGTCATCAGTGTTATAAGTTATAAGTTGGCCAGTGACAAAACTAAGGTTTAAAATACTGTTTTCTTAAATTGTAATATACAGGGTATACCAGAAGAAAGTGATAATCATTTTCAATTACATTCATATGGCAGTGTATGCCTATCTGCTCTATTAATGTTGAAGTGTCTGCCTGTTTCTATAAGTAAGTCATGTGATAAAACTCTGAATACTGTAAAAGCTATTTTATATTTGCGTATATGTATTTTATCAAGATATATCTCTTGTGTGAGATCACTTTTGTACCAACTATATGTTGACAGTCTGTTGGATTCATTAATAGAGGTTTTCCAGGTTTGATGATATATGTCAATGATTCTTTGTTTGATGTGTTTTGTGAGAGCTATAATTATGTCATACCTATTTCATCAAGTATTTGTTTTATCTTTTCAGCCCAATTTAAACCGTTATAATTATATTAGTTTCTAAGTCTTCTTTTTGTTTCATATAGATCAGCTTTAATAAGGAGTTGTCTCTCGACCTTAACAGTTTTATCCAGTATTTTTTGCGTTCATTAACATTGGGTGTCGCCCTAATTCTCCATATAGAGCTATTAAGCTTGTGCTTAGGAATTTACAGTGAACTGTTTTAAATTTATATACCAGTTCTCAGTTTGACGGCATAGAAATCTTGAAGGGCAACTTACGAGACAATCTGACGACCAAATTAAACACAAATATATGATATTGGGTACAACTGTACTTTCGTTGTTTTAGTGACATTCATCGTCATCTTTTAATGAACCACGTTTTCTGAATGATTTTTTACCATACACATGTGCGTGTCTTAACAGTGCGAAGTTAGGCGAAATCTGTGTCTTGCACTAGAAAACTAATTCAGAAAAGCTGCATTTTTTCGTATTATTAACAACGAATGGTATTAAATAGCCGGCGCGACAAACTATAATTGGACATTAACATGAGACATATACCGCTGATATTGCAACAATGCTACAAACACGTTTATTGTTTCGTTGGCACCACATGTATTCTCAAGAGTAAACAGAACGGATGTAGGATTGTTTAGATGAAATTGCAATGCACGTTGCAAACCATACGTCTGTGTAACTATATGCTTTGGCAAATGTTCCATTTTAAGTAATCACAATATGATTTTAACAAAACAGTGTTTTCCCGCACATTCTAATATGTCACTATTGCTCAATGCATTCAGTTTGGAATTGGATTGTGATAAATCACTCCCAATCACTCCCAATCACCCCCAATCACTCCCATTCACTCCCAATCACTCCCAATCACTCCCAATTACTCCCAATCAAACCAGACAAACCGAGTGTCTTTTTGCACACATGACAGACATACAGTTATTTCAAGGACACAGCAGCAACCTCGCCTTTGCACACATGACAGGCATAAAGTTATTTAAAGGACACAGCAGCAACCTCGCCTTTGCACACATGACAGGCATAAAGTTATTTAAAGGACACAGCAGCAACCTCGCCTTTGCACACATGACAGGCATAAAGTTATTTAAAGTACACAGTAGCAACCTCGCCGATGCTTTCTGTTACTTACCTAATAGTCCTCCTAAGTTCACAGTTTGACGTTAAATGTGATAACAACAAACCACAACTGCGTGTCATGTTGATCATGGACGCCTTTCAATTGCACGTCATGTTGATCATGAACACCTTTCAATTGTATGTCATGTTGATCATGAACGCCTTTCAACTGCATGTCATGATGATCATGAACGCCTTTCAATTGTATGTCATGTTGATCATGAACGCCGTTCAATTGTATGTCATGTTGATCATAAACGCCTTTTAATTGTATGTCATGTTGATCATGAACACCTTTCAATTGTATGTCATGTTGATCATGAACGCCTTTCAATTGTATGTCATGTTGATCATAAACGCCTTTCAATTGTATGTCATGTTGATCAGAAACGCCTTTCAATTGTATGTCATGTTGATCATAAACGCCTTTCAGTTGTATGTCATGTTGATTATGAACGCCTTTCAGTTGTATGTCATGTTGATCATGAACGCCTTTCAATTGTATGTCCTTTGAATTTTAATTGCATCTCATCTTAGCCCCCCTCCCCATTCATGCAAACTATTAGTTTCAATTATCTTCACTTAATGCATGGTTCCACAATATTTTAATATCCACCCACATTTGCTGAAATCTGATGTTGATGTGATATGGAAGTACGCTTTCTATTGTATATATTAGGTCATCTTGTCACCTGACAATATCCATTGGACTAAAATTGACCATGTTCTGTTATAAAAGATCATGAATGACAGTTGTGTAACTGTGCATATTTTCGACGGTTCATAAGTTTTCATAAGACGATGAGTATGATCACGAAGGGAACATGTTACACAACACGAGAACAATCAACACTCACAGTTAACAACCCGCCAAGATGAATAGCTTTTGTCACGGTTTGGCCACTTTCGACACTGCGCGATTTTCCCCAGAAACAATAATAAATGGCATCATGCGAATCAACAAGAGCAAGTCAATTGAAGATCGGTTAAGACAATTAAAATGAAATGGAGCTGTTATTGTGTGTTACTATTTGAGAACTAAAACTTGTTCTTGTAATTGTATCGTCATCATTTACAAGTCGGTTGACAATTAAATCAATTGTGAATAATAAATAATATTTTCAACACGGTTGTGCATTCACTGTAGCGTCCAGTTAACATTCTTGTACATTCCTGTGACGATAGTCTACCATAACCTTAATTATTAGCGAGTGTACACATGTGTACCAGATTGGGTGAACGACAAGTTCCGTTCATGTGTCAGATATACTTATTTTACCTTTATTGTTTTACCATGGGCTATGTTTTCACCAATAAGCTACAATATGCAATGTGTGTTATATTTCCCCATACCCTATATTTATAATCCACGAACAATATGCGGAAGCAAAAGACCAATATAGAAACATTGAATTTCATCTGGAGAAACGGAGACGCCGCTATCAGTGCGTTTGACATAATAAATATTACACACCAGAACATAGTTTTTGTATCGCTTCAACAAAGCGTGTAAAAGTAATGACCGAACTGTTACCATCCTTTGTGTTACTGTAATGAACTTTAAGTGGAACCTACATCAACTTCCACAATTTTTAAATGAGGCTTCTTCGCAGATTTTATAAATGAGGTCTCGTCGCATTCTATAACAGCAAGTAATGGCTTCTCTTAAGCATTGTTTTCTTTATAACGACATGTCTACTTTCAATGAAATATATAAAGTTATATTCTCAACATAAGCCACCGATAATTATACATCTAAGCAATAAGTTGATATATTTGGATAATGACATTTCACGCTAAACCAAAATGCATGCTGATGTTGGTTTTACCTACCCGCAAAGACAGTAAACGTTTGCATGAGAATAGGTTATTATTCGCCCCAAAAATCGCCTGCTGATGCTGCGTTTACCTTCACGCAAGTAAGATAAGCTCATGGCACGCTTTGGTACCAGTAGCGGGCATAGCTTCCAAACACAAACGCCTGCTGATGCTTAGTTTACCTTCACTCAAGTAAGACAAGCTCATGGCACGCTTTGGTACCAGTAGCGGGCATAGCTTCCAAACACAAATGCCTGCTGATGCTGAGTTTACCTTCACTCAAGTAAGACAAGCTCATGGCACGCTTTGGTACCAGTAGCGGGCACAGCTTCCAAACACAAACGCCTACTGATGCTGAGTTTACCTTCACTCAAGTAATATAAGCTACTGGCACGCTTTGGTACCAGTAGCGGGCATAGCTTCCAAACACAAACGCCTGCTGATGCTGAGTTTACCGTCCTGCAGGGGGCATTAGCTTTTGTCGCGCCATCGGCCCTATTTCGATACAACGTGATATTTCCAGGCGGATCTCAATGATGTACGCTGCTTAAAAGTTACCGACTGTTATACAAACACACTTCAGCTTTGGATTGTTTTCATAAACGGTGAACATGTATCATTTAAAATTTGTCAGTTGTTTACAGTCCATCTATTTTTGTTTGTCAAGTATTTGGAACAATTTATTTTCTGAATCCAGATGACAACGGGCCATTTTGGAAATTATACACGTTTTAGTAGGGGTACTTGTTGACAATTACTGTACAGAAGGACTTCTAAAATCAATATGCATGTTTTGTGTTTTATCTATAAAAAAGCTACAACATAGATATGATACCCCATAAATGACATCGAGCTTTTATGGTGACATTAGGGTGACAAGTTGTAGTCATTTTGACCTCGTTCCCTCGAGTTATTTACTCGTTATAATGACTTAGTAACTTTATACGTTGGAACGAATTAGTTATTATGAGGGAACGAATTAGTTATCTTGATGGAACAAATTACTACGTCGTTAAAACGAGATATTAATTCGTTCCCTCGAGTAAGCTGACCAATAAAAATAGGCGAAACATACATGCAGATGTTACTTGTTATCTATTGGTCGGGTAACTCGTTCCCTCAGGATAACTAACTCGTTCCCTCAGGATAACTAACTCGTTCCCTCAAGATAACTAACTCGTTCCCTCATGATAACTAACTCGTTCCCTCAGGATAACTAACTCGTTCCCTCAGGATAACTAACTCGTTCCCTCAGGATAACTAACTCGTTCCCTCAAGATAACTAACTCGTTCCCTCAGGATAACTAATTCGTTCCCTCAATACCCAATATTGTAAAATACAACACAATGTTATCATGCTTTGAATGACATAACATAAATGGAATACGCATGATGTATTTTTGAAAGTAATTAATATAACGCGTTTTCTGATCGGCATAAATGACATTTATTTGGTAAAGTTATTTTAAAGCGTTATTACCGGTTAACAAATGTATAACACAGAATGATACAAAACGTAAAGCCGGACGTAAACCAGTATTTTGTCGTCATTATCCTAAATATAAAGCAAACATTAAATAGAAAGCAATACATTTTACAAATAAAACATAAATAATATTGAAGTTTACTGTTCCCGTGCAATTATAAAGGATAGCGATTGTCTCTGGTTTGTTTGACGACACAACATGGTTTCCGTGGACAAGAAGTAATGATTACGGTCACGCAGTTCTCTTACAGCGAGAAAAATGACGAGCTTGCCTGTCAAATTGAGGTAATTGGACATTTTTCAATTTGTCTGATTTCTATTATGTTTCTGTCTGAACGTTGTAGTTTGACATTTTCAGGAAAAAACAGACAAATACACGCAGTAAATAAAACCAATACACACGCCGTTTATAATCTTGAGTATTACATTGAGCTCAAACGCGATTGGGTAAAATAAATAAATGAGTTTAGGTAATTACCAATTTCTTCAAGTACAACCATTCGTACAGCTCCATGCAAGGAAAATGCATGCTTAGTTTCATCAAATTTAGCCAAGCGGTATTGGAAGAGACAGACAGACAGAACTTTTTTTGACGTAAACTACATAGTTTTTTGTCAAAACATAAAGTATATATACAAAGTTATTAAGGCTGATTTTCATGGCATTAACAGTTACATTATAACATTAATTACAGTAGCAATAGTATAATGAGAACATTTGTCTAACTAGCTTCTGATATGGAATAATTTTAACAATATAAATACAGTGATTTGGATAACGGAGGAGAAGCTTTTAATTGTTAACTCCTTACAAACAATAATTTTACACTAAACTAAACAACTGAAAACATACATTGGAACGGAACGTAAATGATAAGTGGTAATACTGGATGTTATATAGCACTAATATCAAGGTTACAGTAAATTCCGATTTTGTGGGACGTTTTGACTAATTACAATTAACACATGTGTTATGATATTTTCGGTGTCTGTAAATACATGTGTTTTGGAATAAAATCTGAAAGATTGGGGTCATCGCAGTTGGAGAATGTTCATGTAAGTATTGACAATCCCCATAATTATATACAATTACTTATATATATAATTTTTATTCCTCAGTATAGATATCTATATGAGTTATGTATTTAGAGAATTCTGTGAGTGAATTGCTTGCTGTTGAATATGCATACAACGTACAATAAGCCAAGCGGTATTGGAAGAGAAGTCGTTGAAAAAGTGAACGCACGCACGTACGGACGACGGACAACACGGTGTCACAAAAGCTCTCACAGTCACTTCGTGACAAGTGAGGTAAAATAGGTTTACATAAGTGTGTCATTGTCTTTTATATAGTTCAGATACAGAAACAAGTAGCATTAAAATGTCTGAATTGTTTATCAGCTGTGTTGCAGGTATGTGAGTTTCTTTACAACAAGCGATATTGTGTTCTATTAACTTCCGGTCAAACGAGTGGCTTGAGTCACGGTAGGGTGTGTGACACATTCAATGGTTACATTTAACTACCGGTCACACGAGTGGCTTGTGTCACGGTAGGTTGTGTTGCACAATCAACGGTTACATTTAACTACCGGTCAAACGAGTGGCTTGTGTCACGGTAGGGTGTGTTGCACAATCAACGGTTACATTTAACTACCGGTCAAACGAGTGGCTTGTGTCACGGTAGGGTGTGTTGCACAATCAACGGTTACATTTAACTACCGGTCAAACGAGTGGCTTGTAGGTATAGGGTGTGTGATACTGCATTGTTGTCCTTTGAAAAAGGTAAATAAGTGTCGTCGTGCGAATCTTCAAGTGTTTGGACAATAACTATCCAACTTTTATTGCATAAAACATTATTACAATGTTCATAGCAAGAAACATATACACACAATACAATGGATAGTACAATACACATTACCAAGAGCAATATTAAGCACATTTTTGGTAAGATTTTATCTAAGAAATTCTAATTATATTCGCAAAATAAATGAATTTGGAGATATTATAAATCGTCTTTTTGTTGTGATACTAAATTAATATTACATGACTTACAGAAACGTTCGTTCTGGAGTGTATTTGTGTATCTTCCAGTTTCTATGGCTATTTATGTGCAGATGGATCGGTGAAAACTGATAATGGGTGCTAATAGGTCACACCAATAACTACAACTATTAATTATAAAAATAATTTGACTTTTTGGTTATGAGTTGTTTTGTTAAGCTTCAATTTGTTGTCACCTTTTACTGAAATCCGTAGTTAACTTCGGCATACATTCCTAAATAAGTGCATGTCTAACTAGAGTGACATCAGGTCTAAATCTGTGTCTTGCACTTAAAGGTTGAGGAAAGATGCACATTTTCTATTAACTACATAGATCATTACAGTAAAACGTCCCATGAAACACATTAGTAGGCGCGACAAACCGGACGTGCAAATCCGCACGAGACACCTTTCGTTGATCTTGCCACAATGTTACTGGAATTGGATTGCGAGACAACATTCAAGATCAAACCGACCAAATCAAACATAATGTATTTTCTAATCTCAGCTACCTGGTAACTGACTAACATTGTGTCCGAAAAATAAACAATAACAACATAAGCTTGGCCATTAGCCTTCCACACGCACACTCGTGCCAGCATTAGTTGCATTTTATAGGTCAGCGGTAGGACGCGAAAGGTCGAAATCATTTCTTGTTATTCAAAAGTATATTAAACATCATTTATTATTAATTTATCAGTGTGTTGGATTCTCTTTTTTGACGATGACGTATTGTTTTACCTTCATGATACTAATCAAGATTGAATTGAATAATTGGAGAATATAGTTAAATATTAAACTCATGCTTTAGTTGTGTACGGAGACATCGTCAATCAACAATACTCTACATAAACAATAGACAATACTGGATGGTATTTATGTATGTCGACGACAACAATCCGGGAACCGCATGCCAAAACGATTGGCCGTTGAGCGGAAAATTAATATGGATGAAAGGAAAAGCTAATTAATAAGTGCTTTGGGATGGTAAAATGTAAAGCAGTTTATTCTCAAATCAATAGCTACATGCACAACAAAACATGTTGACATAATGATAGACCTCGTCTACAGGTATTTCATATCTTAAAGCAGCTGTCCTCCAGAATATACTAAAAAATCAGTAGTTACAATATTTTTAAAATATCTCTTCAAATATATAAAATAGTTGTTAGAAAGATAAAAACCCTACATATTTTTACTTTCTTCCATTGAAAACAGACAATTCGCTTTTCTGAGATCGGGATATTCCTACTATACATAACGGCTACAGTGTTATTAACGCAGTAGATTATGCAAAGAAAAACGATGTTTTACCAACGAGTTGTCAACCGAATTAAGGGGTCAGTTGTAATAAATTTCTCCACTGAACATGACTTAACCAGTATTTATCGTTAATTTTCATTTTTTGAGCATCTGTAGGACAGCTGCTTTAACGTTTTTGTAGCGAAAATTTGGATGATTAATAATAATAGTATAAATCGTCGTATAAAACAATGGCGTTGTTGATGCGTGTATTCTATATAAAGAAGTACTGTGGATATCTCTAATGATTACCTTACAGTAAAGACAGTAAAACATACACATGTATTTACTCAGCAATCATCATTATGCAAAAACAGCTCTACAAATGTATATTTCTATTTACAAATCCAACTTATCAAAAAGCTGAATTGCCCCATAATTGACAACATCAATGGCAATACACGAATTATATTAAAATTAATGTTGCTTACAATTGGTCAAATTATCAAACAGATTACAATTAACGTAATTTCCCTTTCATCAGTTTAAAATTGGCCTGACCTAAGTATTTCCATCGGCAATAACGGAGAGCATAAGAAAAAGTCCAGGAGGGTGATGAAAAAAATATACATTCCATAACATTCCAATCATTAGCATGATACCATAGCGATGAGCTTAACATTCCAATCATTAGCATGATACCATAGC
>Ga0224511_10004405_pt1 | contig 10633 bp, 9 predicted proteins | sample SF_May12_sed_USG_2_FD_169988 | JGI IMG/M metagenome (GOLD analysis project Ga0224511, IMG submission 169988) | Sediment microbial communities from San Francisco Bay, California, United States - SF_May12_sed_USGS_8_1 | ecosystem: Environmental > Aquatic > Marine > Sediment | place: USA... | reverse complement strand
CCAGAATCTGGGTGGCTTCGGCTGGGCTGGCCTTTATTTTGGAAGGTTTGTGGGGGAGAAGGTTACCATCCTCTGTGAAGGATGGGGGAGCCACCAGCGAATTAAACTTGATTCTCCTGTAGCTGACGTTGCTTTCCCCCAGGAATTCGCCGAAACGAATCTTACTCTCTTTCACAAGGCTCCTTTGCGGCGGTGTCTGCCAAACAGGTTGATTATCAGGCTCCTTGGGGGGTTCCATGTCACCAGGCCAGGGCGCTCCCTTGATCCGAACCTGTAATATTTTAACGTATTTTTGGCGAGGTTGGGGGCAAACCGATGAAATTCACGGAGGCGCGCGCAGAATCGATAATGATAATTTTTCGACTATACGCAACTTATTTTAAATTCCAGCTCATGGTATGGAGCTGCCCACGCGAACCCGCGCCGCCGCCGGATCAGATCACCGAAACGCTTCTGGTCAGGCTCGGCTATTGAAATAGACACCTCGTAGCCAATGACGCCCGCCTTGTCGCCCACCGCTAAGAATTAACTTATTGACTTAGTGTAACCCTAGCCCTAGGATCATCGTTGCGAGTTTATTCCGGGACGGGAGTTTACTTATGAAATTTTTTATTTTAGTCTCTTTACTGCTCTCCGCCAGCTCTCAAGCTGGCTACGCCTCCCCCCCTATAATCATCACCAACTCTGAAAACAGCCACCTTGTCGGCCTGCATATGGATTATCTGGAGGATCCGGAGAGGCAGCTTACTTTCGATCAAGTGGCCAATGGCCCGGCCTCGGTTCGGTTTGCGCCGCTGGGCAAGCAGATCCCCAACTTTTCTTTTTCCAGGTCTGCTTTCTGGCTCAGGTTTTCTATCAGGAACGACACAGAGGAAGCCCAGCCTTTGATACTGCATCAGTTTACTCCGTGGATCGACTCGATGGACCTGTACCTCACCTGGGCGGATGGACGTACCGAGCTGCGCAGGGCTGGAGAAAAATATCCCTTTGCCCAAAGGGAAGTGGAACACAACCACTTTCTGTTCCGTCTGGACCTTAGGCCGGGTGACACCGTCAATCTGATGATGAGGGTGGAGAGCCTGGATCCTCTGCAGCTCCCGCTTACAGTGTGGAAGGAAAATGCGTTTTGGCCCTACTCCGGCAAGGTTCACATGTATTTCGGGCTGGTGTTCGGGTGCCTGCTGGTGGTGTTTTTCTACAACATGCTTTTATATTTTTCCTTGCGGGATATCACATATCTCCACTATATCCTCTATATTCTCAGCCTGTTGCTGATGATCTTCACATATTCCGGATACGCGTACCAATACGTGTGGCCGCTTAGTCCCAGGCTGCAGAACTGGATGGTGTTTCCCTCTGGATACCTTTCCATGTTCATGGCCATATTTATCGCCAAGAGTTTTCTGAACACGGCCAGAAACATGCCGACTATCCACAAGGGCATAACCGCGTTCCAAGCGCTCTGCGTGCTATTGCCCGTTTATGGATACATCATGGACGACTACCTGTTCACCAGCCTCACTTGCTCATTGGCCGCGCTTATGTTCCCTTTCGCCATGGGGGGTGCCGGAGTGTTGGCCTATATCAGAAAGGTTCCCGCCGCCAAGTTTTTCATCCTGGCCTGGGTCTCCTCGCTCACCGGGCAATTAATCTCCATGGGTACGGTGATCGACCTGACCCCCTCCACGGAGATTATGCGACGGATGATGGAAATCGGGTTCATGGCGGACGCGGTGTTTCTCTCCTTCGCATTGGCGGACAGGATAAGCGTACTGCGGCGTGAAAAAGAAGTTGCGGAAGCCAAAGTCATAGACGCGCTGGAAACCGCCAAAGTGGAGCTGGAGGCCAAAGTGGCCGACAGAACGGCCAAACTCTCCCAGGAAAAAAACAAGGCCGAGGAAGCCACCTTGCTGAAGGATAAGTTCGTGGCGCTGGTCTCTCACGACTTGCGCTCCCCCCTGGGCTCCATGATAAATATGCTGGAGCTTGTCAAGCCAGAGAAAACGGACCTGACGGGAACGGAGAATAATCGACGCCTGATGTCGATGGCGACGCGCGCGGCCCATGGGCTGATGGATATGATCGACAACCTGCTGGATATAAGCAGGCTGCAGACAGGCTCTGTGAGGGTATCCAAAAAGCAAGTTAACGTCCGGCTGTTGATCGAATCGATAGCCCAGACGGAGCGATTTCGCGCGGATGAAAAGGAAGTGCAAATCGTTAACCAGGTACCGCCCGATTATTTCCTCCATGCCGATTATCATCTATATGGAGAGGTGATTCAAAACCTGCTATCCAACGCTGTGAAGTTTTGCCGCCCAGGGGACAGCGTCACCATTTATCGTCCAGAAGATCAGCCGGGCGCTCTGGCAATACGAGACACGGGAGTCGGTATCCCTCCGGATACAATCAGCCACTTGTTCGACCATTCGCAAAAAACCACCAGCCAGGGAACGGCTGGGGAGCGGGGCAGCGGACTGGGGCTCCCCTACTGCCACGATATAATGGAGGCCCATGGAGGATACATCCGCGTCGAGTCCGAGCCTGGCAGTGGGAGTGTGTTCACCATCACGGCGCCGGAGCAGGAGACAGAAGCCCAAGTGGGGGCGCCCAGATAGACGGACCCATTGGGCTGGCCTTTGGCCTATAGTTTTGGGCGCCTTACGTTGTCCATAAAGGTGGGATAGCTCATATCAATCCTGAAAACTGTTCCTTTGGCGAAGCCGTCCCCAGTCATCCCCAGCGATACTTGCTGGGCCGTCTCTCCTGCCACCGTGAAGGGGAGTGTGATGGCAGTCTCTTCATGTTCCCTGGCGACAGAACAGTCCAATGGCCTGCTGGCGCCCATTTGGCCTCCGACCCTGGCAAAGTACTCTCCTCCACCTTTTCGACACAGAGCCGCTATATCGATTACATATTCCGCCTGGTACTCCCCCGGCGCCAGGGAAATCTCTGGAGATGAGAGCTCTGCGGCGTGTGGATTGTATATCAGGCCCCGCCCGCTGAATGTGGCGAACCGCTTCATGAAAAGGCGCCAGTCAGGTTTCTTGTCAGCGCTCTTCTGGAAAACGTACACATGGTCGTCCTCGGCCACCAGCCCGTACTCGCCATGGAGAAGCATTTTTTTATGATCATCAGCCTGGAATTCTCGATAGGCGAATTTATACGGGTCCTTACCATCCAGGACCACATATTCGACACTCATCCTGGTGAACGGGAATCGGTCAATTTTCACGAACAAATATGCGTTGGGGTTATGGTTCAAGTGGCTAAAGGGCCCGGGATGAGCGGCCAGAGTGGCGTCTTTTGGAATTTGGGAGATAACGGCCCTTCCCCTGGCCCCATGCTCCCTGGCCCTGGGGGTGACTTCATTCGGATATTCATGCGTCAGCGGCAGAGCCCCGGAGCTGGTGGAGAAAAATAACTGGGCCGCAAAAAAAGCGCCACAGGCGGCCGTGGCCAACGCCATCCCCAGCCCGGCGTTTCCCACCCAAGCGGCCAACCGCTTGATGTTGGCCACGCCCAATACGGCGGCCAGAAACCATGTGGACAGGGGCAGCATGGGATAATGGCCAGACAAGAGGTATGACATTTCATAGTCGGACAGGAACAGCTCCATAGAGGGCCAAAATAGGATAAGAAACCCAGTGAGAGAGAAGAAAGGTAGTAGTAAAAATCCAACCGAGAGCCTGCTCCAGGCATGGATGCGCCGCGGCTCCTCGAACAGCTTTCCTATTGTCTGCCCAGGCTCGGTGACAAAACCTTTGACGATCTGGGTCGGCGATCCGCCCAACCAGGCGTAGCGCCCCCCATACTTGAACCCACCCGTCTCCATCTTCACCCCCGCCGGAGTGACGCCGATTTCCACCGATTCCGGTGACGGGGCTCCCTGCAATGGGTATATCACAAGGAACACCAGGCAGGCCCAGGCCGCACACCCAAGCCATATGGCGCCCGCCCTTTTCAGGTCGTGAAGTATCACCGCCGCGTAAAGCCCCAGGCCGGCCAGCGTGATAAAAGCATCCTCCTTTGTGGCCAGCAACAAGGCGGCGAACAGAACCGCCTGGCGGTTTTTCCCCGCTTGCAGGGCCGCCGCTGTGGCGAAGGTGAAAAGTGGGAAATGGGCGTACATGTGATAGTCGAAGAGTATACCGCGATGAATCTCACCATTGGCCAGATACGCGGCCGCCACAAATAACGCGGCCAGATCGCTTTTCAGGGCGCCACGGGCGAAGTAAAAAAGCGGAATGGCGGCCATCCCGGCGGAGGCGGCCTGGAAGAACAATATGAACCAGTGGGAATCGCTGACCAGGTAAAAAGCAGAGACGACCAGCAGAATCAGGGAGGCATGATGCTCGAAAAAATTGCTCATCAGCGCATTGGACCACATGAACTTGCCATGGGCCGTAAAGTAGCAGGCGGAGTCTATATGAATAAAATCGAGAACGCAGAAAAGCGAGTTGAACCGGTCCATGGAGAGATGGAAAAACCATCCGGTGTACAAAACCGAAAGGAGCGTCACGGCGGCCTCAGCCCAATGAGAGCGCATAAAGCCCTTTACGGACGATTCGCCGCCTTCCTGGTTCATCTCCCCAGGATCATCGGTGGACAAAGCGCCTCCGACCAAAAAAACGTTGGCGCCACAGGCTTTGCCAGGTCATGCCTTCGGGACCAAAAATCCCAGATGATGGGCCGCGTGTCCTAAGTGCATCTCTTTCCATTTCACCAGTGTCAGCTCCCCGAACAGTCCGGAGGGATGCAGTTTGTCCGCAGTGGCCAGGCGGCGCAGACTGTCTTTAATGTCGGCGATCGCTTTTTGATCGTCAACGTCTTCGGCGGGAACCGAATGTGGCGCCGTGGGGTTTCCTTCCTTGTCCCTCACCCGCAAGTACCACCAAAGCGCAGGCTTGCCCAGCAGAAAGCGGACTATCCATGGGAACATATGCTCGAACCCATCCAGCGAACCCTTGTAGTAGTAATCAAGGTGGGCGCAAGCCTGGCCCAGGGTCCACTTGCCCTTGATCTCGTAGCCCGATCTCTCCAGGCTTTCAATCTCCTGGGTCACTTCTCCGTATGACTCAAAATTCAACTTACGCTTTTCCATAAAGTCTCCTTAAATATCCTTAGAGGATAATAGCGCGGATATAGGATAAATACCACCCAGCGAAAACCTGCCATATCTATATCTATCGGGAAGGCCATCGCATACCGGCTTGTCTCGCCTTGTGTGGATGTTTGAGATAGAATGAAGGCATTGCAATTGCCGCTGTCAGGAATTCGTCATTGCGTTACTTCGATAATAGCGGCCATCAAAAGAGATTGTATGCGCAAGAGTCCACCCCACGGAAGTGTCGCTTCCTTTCCACATTTCCAACCCCGTAATCGCCTGGCGCCCATAGCAAGCCATATTGCGCTGGTTATGGCAATAGTTGCGATGGCATGGGTTTGTTTCCATCCGACACCAGCCCATAGCAAGGAAGGCTTCGACCATGACCACGCTATTTTCAGCAAACTGCTGGTCGAGTTTGTGGAGGAGGGGCGGGTCGATTATCCCGGCCTTGCCAAAAACCGGGAGCGGCTGGACCAATACCTGACCGTACTGGCCGCCGTGACTGAAACCCAAATCAACGCATGGGAGGAGCCAGACCGGATCGCCTTCCTGATAAACCTGTACAACGCAGCCACGCTCAAGCTGATACTGGACCATTACCCCGTGAAGAGCATCAAGGATATCGGTGGATGGTTTTCCACCCCTTGGGAAGCGCCGGTGGTCCAGCTTTTCGGGGGGGCCGTGACGCTAGATACCATTGAGCATGGGATTCTCCGCAAGAGGCACAACGAGCCGAGAATCCACGCGGCCCTGGTGTGCGCCGCCATGGGATGCCCTCCGTTGCGCTCCGAGGCGTTCGTGGGTCGACGGCTGGAGGAGCAATTAAACGGCCAGATGCGCCGGTTTCTGTCCATCGCCACCAAAAACCGAGTGGACCGGGCCGCCGGTGTGGTTCATCTTTCCCCCATCTTCAAGTGGTACAAGGGTGATTTTGAAAAGGAGGGGAGGTCGGTCCTCGACTTTCTGCGGCCATACTGGTCCGACACGGTGAAAGGATATTTTGCCAACCAGCACGAATGGCGAATAAAATATACCTTCTACAATTGGTCGTTGAACAAGATGGGAAGTAAGAAGATTGAACAACAAAAATGATGACAGCGGTAAAAAACGCCCCCTCTTCGCCTGGCTAAGGTCTGGCGGGATAGTTCTTCTGCTGGTGAGCGTCATAGTGTCCTGGAATTACCTGGATCTTGCCACGCAACTTAAAAGCCTTCTGGCCTGGATCGATCAGTTGGGATGGGTTGGCATTCTGATGTACGCTTTGCTGTACACCGTGTCTTGTGTCTTTTTCATCCCCGGATCGCTCCTCACGCTGGGCGCAGGGGTCATCTTCGGCGTGGCGAAGGGGACTGTCATAGCCCTTATCTCCGCCACCATGGGCGCCACGGCCGCTTTCCTGGTGGGGCGCTACCTGGCCGGGGAATGGGTGGCCAAGTGGATCGAGGGGAAGCCGATGTTTCGCGCCATGGATAGCGCCATCGCCGAGGATGGATGGAAGATCGTGGGGCTCACCCGGCTTTCGCCTGTCTTTCCGTTCAACCTGCTCAACTACGCTTATGGCCTCACCAGGGTTTCGCTGAAGCATTACTTCTGGGCTTCGCTGATAGGCATGGCGCCGGGTAGCCTGATGTATGTCTACATCGGCTCGCTGGCAGGCTCGCTGGCCATGCTGGGGGACGAATCCGTGGAACGCCAGAGGACAGACGCCGAATGGGCCATGTACGGCCTGGGACTGGTGGCCACCATAACTGTCACCGTATACATAACCCGGATGGCGCGGCGCGCCCTGGCGGAGAGGATGGAGTTAAAAGAGAATGGCGATGAGTGATTCGTGGCGCTTTCCAGTGGAGCCGATGGACGAGAGCAACAAGGCTCTTCTTTCCAATGTTCACCCGGATAAGTGGAATAACCCGGAGCCTGCGCATATCTATAACCTGGTGGTGGTGGGAGCGGGCACGGCGGGGCTGGTGAGCGCCATCGGCGCGGCGGGGCTGGGCGCGAAGGTGGCCCTGGTGGAGCGCCATATGATGGGGGGAGACTGCCTGAATGTGGGATGCGTCCCCTCCAAGAGCCTGATCCGACCGGCCAGGCTGGCCCACGAGATGAAAACCGCCGCCAGGCTGGGCCTGACCGGAGCCGACACCAGACCAGAGGATTTCCCACGAATCATGGAGCGGCTGCGAAAAATAAGAGCGGGCATCAGCCCCCACGATTCCGCCCGGCGATTCACCGAGGCGGGAGTGGATGTCTTCTTCGGGGAGGGGAGGTTTGCCGGGCCGGACAGCGTGGAGGTGGAGGGGAAGACGTTACGGTTCAAAAAAGCTGTGATCGCCACCGGCGCGAGGGCTGTCCACCCGGATATCGAAGGATTGGCGGAGGTCGGCTTTTTGACCAATGAAACCGTGTTCAACCTGACCACTCTTCCCGGTTCGTTGCTGGTGATCGGTGGCGGGCCCATCGGCTGCGAGCTGGCCCAGGCGTTCCACCGGCTCGGATCAAAAGTGGTCATCGTTTCACGGGGCGCCTTCCTCTCCAGGGAGGACCAGGACGCTTCCGAACTGCTGGCCAAAGTTTTCCGAAAAGAGGGGCTGGAGACGCGAATCAATTCCAGGCCCTTGCGGGCGCACATGGCCAATGGAAAAAAGATGGTCACCATCACCACGGAAAACGGCGAGGAAACCATGGAGTGCGACGAGATACTGATCGGCGCCGGGCGGAAGCCGAACGTGGATGGGCTGGGGCTGGAAGCGGCGGGGGTGGCGTATGATCCAGCGCAGGGTGTGGAGGTGGATGATTATCTGCGGAGCTCAAACCCGAATATATACGCGGCCGGTGACGTGTGCATGGCGCACAAGTTCACCCATGCGGCGGACGCGGCGGCGCGCATAGTGCTCAAGAACGCGCTGTTTCGTGGGCGGGCCCGGCTTTCCGCATTGAATATGCCATGGGCCACCTACACTGAGCCTGAGATCGCCCATGTGGGGATGTACGAACACGATGCGCGCGAGCAGGGGATAGAAACCTCCGTATACAAAGTGGAGATGAGCGGAAACGACCGCGCCATAGCCGATGGTGAGGATGAGGGGTTTGTGAAGGTGGTGGTGAAAAAAGGCTCCGACAAGATAGTGGGCGCAACAATAGTGGCGGCCCACGCAGGGGAGATGATCAGCGAAATATCGGTGGCCATGTCCGCCGGAATGGGGCTCGGCGGCCTGGCGAATGTTATCCACCCATACCCCACCCAGGCCGAGGCGATCAAGCGAGTGGCGGACGCATACAACAAAACCCGCCTTACGCCATTCGTGAAAAAGATTTTCAGATGGTGGCTCTCATGGAGCCGAGGGTGAATTCAAGCATATTTATCGCGCCAGCCTTCTGAATTTTCTGGGCCACCTCGCGCACCCAATAGCCCGTGTCACGACTCCGGCGGAAGCGCCATGAGGCTGATGACCTATAGATAAACACCAGCCATTAAAACATATCGCCGAGGCCTCCCGCATATCACTACGGGACATGATCAAGTATATCCTGCCATAACGTTGCAATTATCTCCATTAACCGTGTCGACCCCTTTAGCAATATATATTTATCGTTTATCGATAATTTTTCCTTGCTTTTCGCAAGCTGACATGTACAATGAGCTAAATCATATAGGAGGGTACAAATGAAATTGCTAGGTGAAAAGTCGCTGTCGTCTATATTGAGCAAGCTTTTGCATGTATTACTTTATGTGGTACCTGTAGCCTCAATTTTCATCGCCTTTATTTTATCGACCATCTTTTTTTCTGACCTGAAGGAAGACCCATCTGTATCTTGCTACGCCCAGTTCAAGCATGAACTTTTTAGTGACCTGAAAGGCGATGACAAGGAGTGGCAGGAAATGAAGAAAATGAGAGACCTGCACCCGGCAATCAGGGTGTTGGCTATATCCCTATTGGGGGTGTACATAGCTTTGTTGTTCCAGATAATAAGGAAGTCGAAACTTATATTTGATAATTTCAGAAACAACATAGTGTTCAGCCACAAAAACGTTCTTATCCTCTCCGGGCTTACCAAGCTTGTGATTATATTTTCGATTATTTCCGCTAACTTCTCGTCGCTTCTGCTCGGGATAATACTCCTGATCCTCACTGATATATTGAAAAACGGAACCGCCCTGCAGGAAGAGCACGATCTAACCATATAACTAATTGGCAAGGCAAATGAGCATCATATTCAGGCTGGACAGGGTGATGGCGGATCGAAAAATGTCGCTCAACGAATTGGCAAAGCGAGTGCAGCTTACCAATTCAAACTTGTCTATTTTAAAAACGGGAAAAGCCAGGGCGATTCGTATGTCAACCCTGGAGGCGATATGTAGAGAACTGAACTGTCAACCGGGAGACTTGCTGGAATACTCTCCGGATGATGAGAACACAAATGAATAAAAAGGAGAAATTTATGAAATCGACGAGACAATCCGTAATAGCTCAAATGTGGATTATCACCTTATGTATGCTTTTCGTAAGCTCAGATGTGCTTGCGCAGGCGGAAGAGTGGAAAACAGAAACAGCCGATGATGGCAAGGTCACAGTGAGAAGCAACATTTCTACCCGAACCGATGAAAACGGGAAGGAACAACAATTAGTACAGTATATCGCGACCACTACCGACAGCGCTGGTATTCAAAAATATATTTTGCTGCTCAAGGATGTATCGAGACATAAAGATTTCCTGGATGAAACTGAGACAAGAATCGTCAAGACCAACTCTGACAATGAATGGGTTCTTTATTATTATACTGACGCAACGTGGCCTTTGAGCGACACTGATATCGTAACTATCATGAAATATTCTGAGGATAAGGCGGAAGGGATGGCGACTTTCACTTTAACAGCGGCGCCCTCCATGTATGAAAACAAGAAAGGGGTGAATCGCTATAACTACTACAACATGGAGTACTCTTTCAAGGATATAGGAGACGGCAAAGTGGAGTTGACACTCTCCGCAAAATGCTCCCCCATTGATAGAGTGCCCGAGTGGATGATAAAAGCGGCTTTTCCTGGTGTTGTCAATGACACCCTCCAGAAAATGATTAAGCTGGCAAAAAGTAGCTAACGGATAAAGGGAATACTCATGAAAGCGATTCTGTGCACAAAATATGGGGCGCCAGAAGTACTCCAGCTCAAAGAGGTGGATAAGCCTATCCCCAATGGCAATGAAATGTTGTTGAAGGTGTATGCGACAACTGTAGCGATTGGCGATACTAGAGCGCGAAGCTTCAATGTCCCTCCTCTGTTCTGGCTTGCTGGACGAATAGCGCTCGGTTTTACAAAACCAAGGCGCCCCATACTGGGTATGGAGCTGGCGGGTGAAGTGGAAGCCGTTGGCAAAGAGGTGACACGATTTAAAGTAGGCGACCAGGTGTTTGGGTTGACAGGTCATAACTTTGGCGCATATGCCGAGTATTGCCTCATGTCTGACGATGAGGATGTAGTGTTAAAACCAACCAGCATGACATATGAGCAAGCGGCTGCCGTCCCT
>Ga0224511_10004404_pt1 | contig 10633 bp, 9 predicted proteins | sample SF_May12_sed_USG_2_FD_169988 | JGI IMG/M metagenome (GOLD analysis project Ga0224511, IMG submission 169988) | Sediment microbial communities from San Francisco Bay, California, United States - SF_May12_sed_USGS_8_1 | ecosystem: Environmental > Aquatic > Marine > Sediment | place: USA... | reverse complement strand
CAATCCACGAATTCATATCAATGTGCACATCTTTCATAATGCATTAAATTGTGAATTATGTTCATTGTTGATGATTTTTGTTTTTGTTTCAGGTGAGAGATATATGATGACAATGTTTAGCATCCTGTCTTTCGCTGATCAGGGCATATTTGATATTATTAGCAATCTTGGCTCGCTCGTCGCTAGATTTTTCTTCCTCCCTTTGGAGGAGAGTAGTTATCTTCTCTTCTCTCAGAGCATCACACGAGGGGCACCTGCCACCGCCCAATCAAAGGTCAGTGAGAGGTCCTTATCGTCCACTCAGAGAATAAAGATAGCGAGATAACTCAGTGGTAGAGTGCTGCACGGGCTCGCAATTAGCAGAACCTGGGTTTGAATCTCGGTCATGATGGACTCCCGTTGTGAGTATGAGCTCATCAATTTAAACCTATAGTCGAGAAAGTTAAAAAGTGGCCTCGTGTTTTTTGCTGTTGGTGATCAAACCAATGGGTTCTCACAGTTTAAAGTTGATTCAATCTGTTTGCCAATGTTTCCACATTGTGGTTCTTTTAATATTGGACCAAGTAGACCACTACCCCATGCCAAACTCAGCGATACTAACCCTGAGGTGCTTGTCGAGTAACTTTTCAATCAACAGACTACTTGTAGAGCCCCTAATAGCCAGGCCTCTAACTGATAGTCATGGAAATTCATGCCTAATGATTTTTGCCTACTCAATTCTTTCATGGATTCAACAAACCATGAGTAACCTTGTCCATAGCCTTGAACCCCCGGAGGGGCTCTACCTCCGCCATTCGGCTGCTAGACCGAAATGTTCACACGGCAAGTACCCATCTTCAGATTAGTACCATTGAGTTTGGCATGCGGTGGTGGTTTACGCAGTCCGCTACTAAAAGAACCACAATGCGGAAACATTGGCAAACAGATTGAACCAACTTTGAACTGCGAGAACCCATTGGTTTGACCACCAGCATAAAAAAACACGCGGCTGTTTTTAACTTTCCCGACTATAGTACAGAAACAAAAACCTTCTTCACTGTAAGGAAAAGCGTTGATACTGACCGGCCCGCCTGTGGTGCTCCGTGCTCAACTAAAACTGGTGCAAAGGCGAGTAAATTACTTGGCAGTGAAGATAGCATAGAAGAAAAAAAGACTAGAACAGCTAAAACGACCCAGCCATGTCTTGGTAATTGAAATCTACATTGAATGCCATTTGCCTAGTTAACTTTCTGTTTTGACACTATTTATGTAACGCTTGCTCAATTTTAGGAGAGTAATTCATTACATTACATTTACATTTAATTCATATCACAGTGCAATTCGCAGTATTTTATCGCATTACAGAAAACGTTGGAGATGGTGACAGGAGTTCTAGCTAATCTACTAAAGCTTGTGTCACTCGTTAGTCTTATCATCCTTGTATATGGCTACAGCTACTCCAGTTTAGCTTTATTTATCTATGGAGGAGAAATGCTTAGCGCTGGGACAGGTAAGCCTACTCAATGAATGACACCTGGTAAAGAGGCTATCGCCATTCCGACGTTTGCTAGAGCCTTCAGACAGTTTACATTATGTAAAAGGAAGAGAAACGGCTTTACTCAGGCTGACAGCATCGCTAGGGCAGTGGCTTGGTTCATTGAGTGCCTCAAAGAAAAAGTTACCCTATGGTTAATGCGATTTGGCATTGGCATTGTATTTGATGCCTGAACCGAGAATTGAACATCATGCTCACCCCAGTGTGCTATACACTTAGCCATCACCACTCCCCTCGCCATTGATAAGACTATGGTAAGGCAATTGCCAATTCAATGTGCTTATGACAGCACAAATAGATGTAAACTACACAGGAGTTTGCTCTGTATAATAATATCGCAAGTTGTCTTTCCTTTATGTTCAAGAGTAAACAACTCTTGGTGTGCATTAAATTTACTGATTGCCAATCCATGTATTCATGTCAATGTTTAAACTCCATAGAGGGCTCTGTAAACTCCATTCCTGTCTATCACTATGTGTGTTCATTATTTGCAGGTCCTTCCCTACTGAGGTGGTACTGTGTTTATATCCTTACGCTGGCAGTTAATGGCATTACTGAATGCTTCTCCTTTGCCACTATGAGTCAACAAGCTGTTGATAAGTGAGTTTTCAATGATTTCCCTCAAAAATATGTTACCAAAGACATTCGTTTGGCTCCATTTGTGTCGACTCTCTGTCGAAAGTGATCTTCTTCTAATTTTTGCATGTTTTGGTTTCCGTGATTCAATTGCTTTGCAAATCGCACAGTAAATCTGCTTGTTAACGCTAACGCTCGGTAGTTGTACGATATACTCCATATGCGCTATTTTAGTTGCCACATATATAAATCCAGCATACTTGGAATACGAATGGATGTCCTTGTGTTGCGGTCCTACGCTTTTAAGTGTTGATTCATGGGAAAAAATGATGTTAAGGTCATTCTTGCAAACGGACCTTGGGGTTTAGACTTAGTGGTGATAACCGCTTGGTATCATTATGAGACGTTCCCCATGCTGTCTCATCATGTTCTCACATTGCCCTCTATAATTATTTCTTTGCCATATCTTGCTGTCGCGGTATCCCTCCACTTGCAGCCTACTTGTAGGTATAACTATAAGATGCTCGGATTCTCTGGTCTGTTTTTGCTAGCTTCTTATACATTTACCACTCACTTTGGCAGTGCGGGTTTTATTATGGCAAACTGCTGTAATATGGGAGCCAGAATTATTCACAGGTCAGATAATCATCTTATCTATATTTTGTCTTGTAACATCTTACCCCCAAGCCGTTTGTTTTGCAACTTTGCTTTTTAACACAATGAATCCAACCAGCCTCGCTATAATTGGCGCTCCGAGTTGAGCTAGATGTTTTAATGCCTTGCAACTGTTAAAATTGTTTTAGGAATTTGTATTAATACCGCTTAACACAAGCTTTACTCTCTTTTATAGTATCTATATAATTGAACTGTTCTATTTGAACACGGATTCAAAGCCTTTACTGCAGAGTCTGCTCGCCCCACCTGTCTATTTACTCTTCGTAATTCTCTTTGTTCTTACATCAACCTCGGAGGTAAGTTAGCAGTAGACAGTAGAGGGCCACGGTAAAGTCATTACACACCAGACGGTTCACGGTGATTTAAGCAAGAGCATAAGTCTCTAAACTATGCAATATATAGCAATAGTATTTTTATCTATTTCTTTTTTTGTTTTATACGAACACTTGTTTTGGAGCGATATATGTGCTAGAGATTATGGGAGGAGTTGAGGCTCACAGGAGGTGGAGCACGGCATGACGGTAGCAAAAAAATCACCTTCTTGGTCTAATATCAAGACCTCTCGTTCCACTTTTTTTTATTAGTTTTACATATAATACAATTCTTTATGATTGGCATTCGGCCAGGAACTAGCCACATTATTATCTCATATTCTCTTTTGTTGCAGATGTATTTTGGTCATGGTAATCTGACCAGCAGTATATCCCATGTTGTATGTGGAGTCGCTGGCCTTTTGGTGCTAGCAGTGACTTTATATCGATATGAGAGACACAGCATAGAGTTTATATATCAACAGTTTATACGTCCACTCATCAAGAGACGTACTGACTGAGAAATATATCCTGTACTAGATTCGCTCAGTGATTGGTGAATCTGCATCCATGGTATTGCTGGCTTTGCTTTACTCCACTAGTTCTATAGATGGGAGTTATCCATAGATTACATCCCTCCTTTACTACATGGCAGTATCCGCATGCTAACTCACACGCTAAGCTAAGAGGAGGATTCGTTGTACCAGATCGATCTAGCCAAAAGGAGCACTGTGTTCAAGGTTGACCACACGCAATCAAAGATCTTTGATATTGCCAAACATATTTGTTTGCATGCTAATTTGCTATGCTTTACATGCAACGTATAGTGTGCCCTGTTTGAGATGCTTCTGATGCTGAATAAATGGTGCTATCATCTGAATTTTTAGCCTTCGTGGTTGATTCGTTTCTGGTTTGAAGATATGTACGATTGTCCTTACTTTAAAAGTTACAGTTTTTTACCAGTTTACCCATGCAGCTAAATAAGGTTTCTGGTTAACCGTATTAACATAATGTCTATGCATTGTCAATGTCATTAGATTTCAATTCAGATTCCTCAGTCTATCAAAGTGTTACAACATCTGAGGTTTTCCCATTTTATTCATGATATATTATACAAAACTACATGTATCACGCCCAAAAGACAGGGAATATCTGCAGCCTAATATTTGAGCAATTCAAAGGTATCGTGGTTTCTATCATGCATATTGGTGAAGATCACCAAATACAAGCCTTGTGAACATTATTTAACACTATTTATAAACATGCAATATCTTACGTCTATGCGTGTCTATCCGATGCATTCGTGCAGATAGCATCAATAGGCTTGTATAATCCAGAATTAAAATATGTACCTACTCTCTTAATCCCAATAAAGTTTAAGATATGCTAGTTTGCGATGGTGTTTTTTAGCGTCCCTAGTACTCAACAGCTTGGCTGTGTTAGATCCAATGGTACTTTTAATGTTGACATCAGGAAGTTTGATTGGCGCACCACCAAAGCTCTGATGCCACTGCACGTGTCTGTTCCGTGGTATATCATGTTCATAACATCCAGCTCTACAAGCCAACGAATGCACATAGTTATTATATATCCGCACATATGTGAATATGCAGTAGGCATGACTGACCAGGGACAGTGGATTGGTAGTCAAAATATAAGAGCTTGTTATTATAACAATCAATAATCCTTCACATCTTTTGTTAGAAAGCACCATATATAATAATCACGCGCATGAAGTTTTAACTCATTTCCTGAGCTCACAAATTTATATGTAACGGCCAGAAAACTCACCATAGACCAAATTTCCAGGGGTGAAGTGACTGAGCAGCCCAACTAACTAAAAAAAATCTCATCAACTTAAAGGAATGAAAATTCAGGGCTTAGAGAATCAGGGTGCCCTGTGGAGTTGAGAAGTAAATGTAGGTTGTAATTATTTACAAGTATAACTCACCCAGGGGTGGCTTCCTCTACATCCTTTTTGGTGACAGGGAATCTTTCTGATGCATACTGGAAGGGTTTATACGCTGGTGTGAAGGTCGCAGGCTCTGTGTTTTTAGTCTGATATGTATCTGGAGCAGGGGTTTCTTCTAGAAACTCTTTACGCATTCTGAAAAAAAATGAAAACGGTTTGGGTCAGCCTGACCATGTATCTTCGTCAGATTAGGATCGGGATGCACCCACATAGCTAGTACAATCTTCTTCATGGAACACACCATGAATCATCCTGAAAACAATCTGGTGAGTTCATGATGTCATCCAAGTAAAATACTCTCATCTAACTGTAGGAATAGTGGGGATAGTGGGGATAGCTCAGTGGTTGAGCACTGGGCTCGCAACCGTGAGAACTAGGGTTCAAATCCCGATCATGGCAGGCCACCATTGTGAGTATGAGCTCCTAGCTCAAAACAAAAACCAATCTTATTATGAGGTAGTGCATTGATATTGACCGGCTCATGGTGCCCCATGCTTAACTGTAACTGGTGAGAAACTAGGTATCTAACTCGACAGCTTCGCCATAAAGAAGACTTCATATGAGAAAAAGGCGTAGTAATCTCTACTAACCGTGGACCGGTTCGAGCGCCCATTGTATATCCTTTGACGCTGGTGAGGTAATGATCTGTCTGGTACTGGAAGTTTGTATGAACCTCATTTTCATAAGCTCCTGGGCCTGTGTTAGGCTGACCTCTGATTGGTTTGATTTCATTACCAAATCTCGTAGGAGGCATCTCCATTGGGTAGCATGGTCGGGATTGCGTCGTACCAAATGAGACATGGTTTGGTTTATCTAAAAAAAAACATCCTGATATGTTAAGCCTTTCTTTGCGGTTAGGTACAATAAAAATAGGTTGACCCTGACCAGGAGGAGGGCAACGGGAAACCTCATCCGTAGAATTCCATAACAAGCGAAGTCAGGAGACACCTACCTTCAAGCATAATACCTCATTCATTCACAATAAAAGAAACCACACAGATGAGGTAAATGTTGCAAAGACAAGAAAAGCAGAAATGGCATGCAAGCACACAGAATGTATGATGCTTTTTCCATCTGTGGGTTATTAATAGGGTATAGGAGGGATAAACTCGTACATGCAGAAACGACGGTGATACAACAAGAGGAAACAACAAGAAAGTTTACCATAGAAGATATCAGTGGTGGTGGTATGCAGAGTGGAAGGACCTGTAATGGCAATGCCCTTAGAACAAAATGCATTGGCAATAGCCAGTGCTACACTACAGGCATAACAGGATAGCTCAATGGCTGGGTACGAAATCGCAATCACTAAATCAAGCTTCTACTTTCATTAGGCCCACCCCTCACCAACCGTTAAGGTCAAGGCACTGATAACCAAACACATGGTGAAGTTGTCAACTAGAATAGCCGGATTGGGGTAGCACAATCAGACTTGTGTCGCCGTTCAGGGCATTTATGAACTTGGGCTCGGATTTCCAATGATCAATAATAACAAAAGATAGAATTAATGATAGGCAAGCTTTGAGTGAGTTTGTGGAAATAAATAAGAACTAACATTCCAACTCCAAGATTAAAGTCTCAAAGTCAGTGTCCTTGTCGGTATCATCATTTACTGATTTCTTATTTGGTCTACTATCCATTAAACTGTAATCAGGATGGTGCCTAGTGGAACTTTTATCTCGAACGGTGTGTTGTTTCTCCATTAAAAGGCTAGTCATATGTTTGGTTATCCAATTGTAATCCATGGTGATTTGACTCATGACCGAAGGATTTAATCCTATGGCGCTGCTCATGTAGTTCTCTCTGGATGCTGACTTCCTCATGGTTTTGACGTGATCGGATGAAAATGGGAAAAAACTAGCTTCTGGTCTACTCAGTTGCAGTATTATACTCCCAGCTATACAGAGATTCAATCCCACCAGGAATGCTATCTATTTTGTTGGTGTATCGCATGAGCATAAGTTACATTCCGCAGTATGTCTAAAAGACCATTCATTGGTCATTGACGCAAACAATCACTTGTGAAGCACCTGGGACCACTGTGTACAATGCAGTTGTGTTGTTTTGAGATTGATCTGCTGAACTGATTATAAATATGTCCACCGTTGTAGTAGTTGACTAGTAGTGCAATACACTAGGTTTAAGGTTGAGCTTCATGATAGCATCATTACCATATAATATACCAGGCCCACCACCAAGAGAATGGAAAGCTTTGTTATAACTTACGCGCAAAAGAGACAGCCATTCTTGTGGTAAGATACAATCTACCTCCGATTCGCGTGTGGCCAGTTCAACGCGCAAGATCTCTGTGGAGCTGACTACCAATTTGCCCATGAATTTTGAGAGTTGTGTTGTCGCGTAGCAACGGCAATGCACACCGGATACCGTACGGAGGTTCATATGGCGCATGTGCATTGGGTTTTCCGGCCAAGGCAGTTCCGGAAGAAGATTTTTGGCGTTTGGAAGTCAACGAAATAGCATTTACTTAGTTTACTTAGCGCATCAAGACATTCCCAGCTTCAAGATGATTCATAGCTTGTTTGTTGTAAATAGGACAGGGTGAGTTCATTGTCTCCGAAATCCACCGGTTATTGCCTCAGTCACTAGTCAGTCACTGGCTGACTGTCTGACTCGGTGAGTCGGGGATTGCACTTGCAGCAGCAGTGACTGGGGAGTCACACTCACAGTCACACTGGCACACGACTCACAGACGCAAGTCACCGACTCTGAGTCTGAGTCATTCAATAGTCCGTTCACTCACACTCACAGTCACACAGCTCAAGTCAATCACATCCGCAAGTGATTGACTTTGAGGCAGTGACTCGTCACTGTGGCTGACTGCTCAGTGAATTAGTCACTCTAACTTTAGTCTAAGTCTAACTCTAAGTTAGACCAAGCTCACAGTCACAAATTCAGTGATTGGCCAACAAGATCGCTCACTGAGCCACCAAGTCACCCTGACCTATTTAGTTAGTAACTTTGGGATTATGACTGTGAGTATCACTGGTGTCGGTATCACTCTGGGATTAAATCACTGCAACACTGCACTACCTCACAGTGACACTTATTCACTACTTCCAAACACTCCGCTATTGACTTTGAGACAAAATCACAATTAGTTTAGTCATTCTTTCGACCAATGACTTTGTGTGGATTTTTTATGGTTATAGTGAGACTTCGTGCCTGTGTTCTAATCTTTGCTAAGCTACTCAGGCTCGGAGAGTGAATGACTCTATCCAATGATTCATCCTGTATTCAGCTGATCTTATTCTATCAAGGGCACTGATGGCTGGATGACTGCTTGACCTGACGAGTTCGCTGGGTCAGAGTAAATGACCATTTGGTTGATTCAGAATGTAGAACATTTCAAATTTTAATCATGAGCTGACCGATAGCGATTCAATGAGCGACCGACTGCTGTATTAATTTTCTACATCAACTCACAACCTTCAAATAATCCCATTGTTGTTTAACTTGTAGCGATATTTTTATGGAGAAACACTGGAAGACCGCTATTTCAAAGTCAATATGCGACTACTTCTTTGAGGCCCAAAGAAAGGTAGGAGTCTGCTTCATAAAAGTTATCATTCTAACCTATTGAACGATGCAACGCTAAAGTGGCCTTTTGTGATTATCACTCCTTAAGAAGTATAGTTTATCCCAAAGAATGAGGTCTTTTTCTACTTTGTAATTTTATGAAAGTAGAGTCATTTTCCTACCGAAGTCTGAGAAAATGTAATAGCACGGTGCATGTCTCAGAGTGTGTTAGATTCAAAATATGGAGCATCACATTTATCAGAATAGTGAAATAGCTCAATGGTAGAGCAACTGTGAGAACCTGGATTGAAATCCCGGTAATGTTAGATCCCCTCGTGAGTGTAAGCTTCTCACATTAATTCTAGCTCAAAACAAAAGCAGACTTCACTATGCGGTGGAGCTTTGATACTAGCCGGCTTATAATGCTCCATGCTAAGTCATAAACGGTGAAAAATAACTATCTAGCCCAACAGGTACACCATAACGGTAGAGAGGTCATATAAGAAAACAATGTAGAATGATAGGGTAGGTTAAAAGAATCGGGAGCGCTTCTGGCTGTCAATCATATCATTTGAACGTTAAAGGGGCTTATGACATGGTCAATGGTAGACGCACTTTTGGAGTTGTGTTCACAATTCTTAAAGGGAGGCAACTCCACACTCATTGCAGCGATAACGGAAAAACTTTTTCATAAAACGAATATCGGTCACCCAAATAACTAAAATAGAAATAAAATGGGATCTAATTACTAAAATTTAGTAACCTAATGATCTTTGCTCCCTCATAACATCGAGTAGAACTCAAAATTGAACGTAATATTGGGGAAATCTTATGAGAAAGTTATGAGAAGTTCTTTGCCAGTTTCCCCTAAATAGAGGCCGTTGCATTCGGGCCTCTCTATCATTTTGCAATAATGGCACTAATGCTCGCTGAAAGAGGTGAAAAACTGCACTCTCAAACCCTATTTCTATATTTTTGTTGAACATTTTCTCTAGATAGGCTTGTGTAACTACAGGTCTAGTGTGCACCTGCAGGAGGATTTTCCGTAAGCCGAGAAATCAATGCAAACCCCAACAGCTCTGTGTTACTTTCCTATCTCGAGCCAATTCTTTTGCGGCGATGGTCTGAAACGTGCGCCACTGAGAGCTCTAAGTATGCGCATTGGATAGGGCTCTATCTAAGCTTCCATTTAAGCTGGGTACTGGGCCCATTTGTTCATGGTAGGCTTCAGAATCTGAAAACATGTGAAGACACTTTTGGCCATGACATAACCCCTTTAACTATTTTATAGGCAGCAACTCCAGATGATGTACCACCGGTGATTAGTTGTCCTCATCATTACCTCATCAACATCTACAGAAATGGTCTCTTTCTTATCGCTGTTGTCACCAACGAGGTAAGACACCAGACATCGGGTGTATACCTGAGCTAATTTCAGTTAGCCAGTGGCGTGTCACTGGCTTAGTGTGGCAACTTTAGAATACCTGTGGACCGTTTCGACAGCCTACTAAACCGAAGAATATTTCGCAAATGAGAAGATATTATACAAACGCTCTTGTCTTGTGTCATGTTTAGTGTGTATCTTAGCGCTAAACGTTCAGTTATCTTTTGAGGGAGGGATAATCTAAGGTTTTTGTGACTTTGCAGCTCTACTAGAGGCTGCACCGTCGTCCTACATGCCATACCATCCCATACCAAAGCGTATCACTGAAACAATCTGTATTCAGCGCTCAGATCTTTTCCTATTTGCATTTTATATTGCATTCTATATTGCATTTGCATTTTGCAGCATCATCAGTTGCGGTCTTCGTCGCTCTGCGGCCGACAACAAATCATTATTAGCATTAACATGTATTGGGTTGACCTTTTTAGGTGCCTCCCCTGCTGGTGATTGAGTTGTTACATAGAATACTGGATATAATTCGCGATTACTTTGGGAGTGTGACGGAGGCCATCATTAAGGAGCAATATGTAATAGTCTATGAGGTAGGATTCAATTCCAGGTGTGTGTATCACTCGGTGGTTTCT
>Ga0224511_10004403_pt1 | contig 10634 bp, 3 predicted proteins | sample SF_May12_sed_USG_2_FD_169988 | JGI IMG/M metagenome (GOLD analysis project Ga0224511, IMG submission 169988) | Sediment microbial communities from San Francisco Bay, California, United States - SF_May12_sed_USGS_8_1 | ecosystem: Environmental > Aquatic > Marine > Sediment | place: USA... | reverse complement strand
AGTATACAAAGACGCAACAGACATAAAGAAATAACTATTTTTTGAGTTTTCGATTTTTCTGATTTTTATTTTCAATTTTCAATTACTTAAAGGACTTCTCCAGAAAATGTTGAATTACCGCCTTGGTTACAATGTTACAACTTATGTCGAGTATTTAAAATCCGTCTAACTATGGCTCTTAGCTCTTATATCGTATAAACATTACATTGACCTACCCTGATCTCTTTATCACACCTTTTAAGAAATTAGTATGATACTTTTGCACCACAAAGCAGTGTTTGTGGTATAAACAAATTTTTTGCGCGCGATATTCTGTCTCATCAAGATAATCATATGCGACAACCCATTATAAAAACAAACCAACTCCGTCCACACAGAAGCATGGGCGCACAATATAAGTGTCTAAAGGTGTCCATCAAAACGCATGGTACTTATTGCATGTGTCCGTAAAGTCATGCATTTAAAATCCCTCGGCCTCATAGATTACCGTGTACATATTGAATTTCTTTGATTAACTTGGCTATCTAGTTCATTTTGTAACAAATTTGATCGCGTTGTATGTATATCAATAGAACACACATACTAGTATCACTTTAATTTTTTTATTTCTATTGTCTCAAAGCAATACTTTTTTAAACGACTGTAAAATATTTCTGCTGTCAAAGTGTTGGGGCATTAACAGGAGTGCTTTCTAGCTATAACACAATTAAACTTTAATACTTTTTCGCATTTTAGCGAAGTTTCGCTTCAAATTATATATCAATTTAAGTAAAAGCATATGCGTTACATGTCCGCCATCCGTCAAAAATCGCTCACTTAGCGAAACAAACCGGACACATGTCCGTTAACGGATAGCAAACGCGTATATGTAATAGACCCAACGATTTCTTTGTTGAGCGATTTTGTGACGGATAGCTGTCCGTCAATTTGACGGACACATGTAATAGCAGCCTAAGCGGTTTTAACCTCAATTTAAGTCAAGTTATTTGCAACAAAGTCTAACGAGTTCCTGCTGATGTTAACGTGTGCATGTACTGCATGCGTTTACCAGTTCATAAGACCATCAAGTTATGTAAGTTTAAGGCATGACCTTCCTAATGGACTATGAAGGATACACATTTGTTTTGTTTATTAAAACAAAAACAAAACAAGTTTTTTTTATTAAAATGTGATATATATTATGCTTTTACTTTTAAACCGTAGACAAATCTTTTTAAAATGCAAGTTACATATATTTGCTTAAAGTAAATTAAAGGGAAGTGATTTTACACCTTATTACCTCCCTTAAATATGAATAAAATGAAAATTTTCAATCTTGTTTATAAAATCAAAATCCAAAAACTGAGAAAAGTTTTGAGGTGGATCGTCTTAAAATGGCATATATTTAAATTAAAAAAGGGTTTATAAAATATCTTCCTAGCTACAAATATGTGAATCCATTAGAAAGGTCATAACTTAAGTAATGTAGAACCGCAGAAATCCTTTAAAGAACAAACTCTAACTTCGGCGCTAAATATATTAGACTAAATAATATTTACTACTATAAAACAGTCTTTGTTTTCAAATCTAGTGTCCATTTATGAATATTATGAAAACATAAAGTTAATAAATTATACAAAACAAACATGTTGTATTGTTGTAAAATATAAAACGTGTTACTGTTATAAACTCGAGTCAGGTCCGTTTGCTTTCAACGTGTACTTACGTTGATCGCAGTGGTCGCCAGAATAGTCATTGTAAGTGTTTCCGTCATCTGAACAGAAGCACGCTACGTCCGTCCCGTTCATCGTGCATATACCATGGACACATGGGTGACTTTGGCATTTCTGACCTAGATTACTAATATCAATAATGAAAACGAATCGTGCGACAAAGGCAGATATATGTTAATCATTTGATGAAAGCGAGATTCTGCAGGCTGGAGTGTCGTTAGTTTGATTTCCGAATCAACTAGTCATCGTCATCAAACGCTGCATGGTAATAGTTATTGTTTCTCTAAATCATCTTTGCAAAATATGTGGCAAGAGTATATATAGCAGGATGCATTCATGTAACGGTCACCACGAAGCATAGTCTATTGTACATGTATACGTATTAATATTTAAAACAGCTGAAATCGATCGTAGTTTCGTTTTGTTCGTTTGATCATTGCCATTATGTTAACACGGATTGTGTATATTACGGTCAGTCTACATGCTAGAATGTTGCGGTTGACCAATACTAGCCTCTGTTTTCTGAAAACAACTGACACATGCTTAATTTGAGCCTGACACTCGAAATTACGTATCCGGTTCTTTACAGATTAGACTAAACTGGGGCAACACTCCATCAAAATCAACTAGCCACCTTACTATGGAAAATCGAATATTTCGAACATTATACTAAGGGCATGGAAATATTATACAATAATCCGCTTCGTTAAAATACAGTAAAATCCGCTTATAAGGAACTCAACGGGACCATAAAATATGTTCCTGATAACCGGAGATCCTTATAAACGTATAGTGAATTAGTTACTTGGTATATATTGGGGAATAAAAATCAGTTGCTTATAATCGAACATTCCTTATAAGCGGGTTTCTTATAAGCGGACTTTACTGTATTCGTATTAATTTAAAAGAATCCTAGAGTAAATAAAGTACCTCAATAAGCATGTTAAGGTAGTTATACAATTTGTGCACTTTTTGTAAATGGCAAAAATGCTCCATTAACTCGGTACATTATATAAGTTTAAAGAACGTTTGACGGCGATGATGGATTGATGACATCATTGAGATCGCTTTTACATTTAATGGTAATGGATTTAATTATGTTTTTGTAGTAATAGGAGGAACAAATGTGTGTTTGTCATGTGTTTACATATACTTACCACATCATTTACACAAAAATCAAGTAAAACAGTAAGTAAGCTAAGTAAATACTTTTTTTTCAACATTTCCTTACATGGCAAACAAGCTCGCTGATGAAACTAATTCATCATAGCGGCCAATTTGTGTTCAAACAATCATTTCCTCTGTCGTCACGGGCAGTTATTAAAAATGTTTTCTCCTAATTGAATGTCATCAGTTCATCTGGTTTAACATATATTTTTTTGTTTAATCGTACCGTGGTAACATGATGAAGGATCATTTGAAGTCGGACATAAATCTGAAACAGAGAAAATTTAAAATATTATTGAAATGTTGAAGATGAAATGCCTGTATATTTCGCCCAAAAATGTTCACATCTTACTTTTTAACGATATTATAACATTGAATTCTACTCCCGTAAGCATGATAAGCTGTCGAATATAGTTATTCATGCATATTAAAATTATACAGAAAAAACACTTTGTTGAAACAATATGACCCGAAAATTTGGCTTCGTTTTATGTTTTATGTTTTGACCCATTACGTTGATACAGCTAAGTTGGCCGAGAGGTTACACTCTTGACTAGGTTGCGAAAGGTCCCAGGTTCAATTCCCCGTTTTTATGTTTTGTCCAAAAAATATTATTTACATAAAAATATGGAATTCCTTTTGCAATGGTAATTTATTGAGCACACTTAACATACTGCAAACTTCGTGACCGATTTAAAGAGTATCAAAAGACAGATCTAGCATATTTAGTATTTGATGTATAATAAATCTTTTTAAGATAAAAAAACCTGTACATTGTATGTATATTTTACAAAATTGTCTACGTTTAAATTGTATTGACGTGATGCTGCAGTACAACATTGCAAATAGTGAATGTATGTCGCCCGCTACGCTTGTGAAAGGTTTTGTTGTCAACCTAATCAACAAATTACTTATAGTTGCAATATATTTTTGGGTAAAAGAGCGGACGTGGTATTGTGTTGTATATATTTTAAAAATCCCTTTTATACATGATATTATGGCTTTAACTTGCGTGATGCATACCAGTTTCACAGTTATGTCCTGTGTAGCGAGGGAAACAGTCACATGTGTAAGACCTCACACCATCAACACAGATACCGTGTCCATTGCACGGGGACCCGACACAGTCGTCTATCTCTAGATACAATCACAAAACCTTTTGTTATACAATCTGTTTGCATGAAAACATCACAAATAGAACAGCGCTGTCAAAATATCGCTTCAATCAACACCACACTGCAACATCATGTTTATCTTTAAATGTTTGGTATCAACATTTTAAAGTGTTTGAATACGATTTATTTTTCTTTTGTTACATTTTGACAAAAAAGAAATTACTCTCTTACATACTTTCAGAACAATTCACTCCTCGGTAGTCGGTTTGTACAAAATTGTCATCCCCACAGTAACATATGTAAGGTATGACGTTATTAAAACACAATCCGTGAACACACGGATTTTGTTCACACATATTCATCTCTAAAACATGAAAAGCAGGATGTATAAGAGGTCATATTTTTAACGGTATTGTTAATAAGTGATCATGTAATTTAATCGCGTTATAAATTTGAGAAGACTGTTATCTATATAGAAAACGGATATACTATTTGGTACTGCATATGTTCTTATAAATAAATAAAACACATTTATTGAAAATAGTATTTTGTCATGATAATTTAATAGTTATTAAAAGCATGTCATCTGCGTGTTATGTCATATGTTGCACATTGCATATACCTGAATGTATACTATATTTATCAACCTAGGTACAGCCAAATATAAATTCATGGGTGGCGCATTATTTACTGAGAAGAATCGATTTGTTTATAATAACAGCGTTTTTGCAAGTACAAGCCAAGTAATAACATGGACCATGTTATATTTCATGTAACATCCACTATGACCGCTTTTTTCCAGATATATATAAATACAAATAAACAAGTGAGAGTCGACTGGTGATTATAGAGTAAAATTAAAGTGGCCCTGACCCTGAATATACAGACTCCCAGTCAAGTGTGACCTATTAACGTAACTCAATGAAAAGTATACTACGAGGGGTGTTCAAATTGAAATGCAATTCATAGAATGTTTAAGAAGGATTTGTTAATTTCTAAAAACCAACTACCTAGATTTCTAATTCCTTCAAAGTATTCACCTTTGTGAGTTATGCAAAGTTTCAACCGTTTGATCCAATTTTTGAAGGCAGTTTCATAGTCTTTTCTATGTATACCTTTGAGACACTGGAAGATGGCTGAACCTAGGTCTTTTCGTGTTTTGTATTTTCGCCCAGTGAGGTACATTTTGAGTCTCGGGAACAGAAAGTAGTCACTGGGGGCGAGGTCTGGGGAATACGGTGGGTGCGCAATCTCTACAACCTTTTCCTGCCTTAAAAATTCGCGTACAATAGCCGCGTTGTGGCTAGACGCGTTGCCATGCAACAACCTGATCCCCGACAAGCCTGTAGCTGGCCTGCGTCTAATGAAATATGTTTTCAACTTTTTAAGAACCGCCCCTCTGTAGAACTTGCTATTGACAGATTTACCTTTTGGAACAGCAATTTGTATAGCAGGCCCTTGCTTTGTGAAGAAAATTGCATACATGACCTTTTTGACGCTCAATTTGCGTTTGGCTATACATGGCCTTTTCATGTGTTTTGTAGCCCATATCTTATTTTTGTGTTTTCGTTTGGGCTCATAGAAGTGCACCCATGTCTCGTCGCCATTGACGATATTAGAAAACGAGCGACTATCATATTTTGGATACATTTTCAGCAAAGATTTTGCTGTTTTTACGCGGATGCGCTTCTGGTCCGCTGTGAGCAAATGGGGTATCCATCGAGCAGAAATATTATTCATTTTAAGGTGCTTTATTAAAATTGAATGAACTGCTCCTATTAAAATGCCAACCATTCGTGCTATTTCCCGAACAGTAAATCATGCATCTGTTGATACCATTTTTTCTGACCTTTTCTATAATTTCCGGACTAGTTGCAGTCTCTTTGCGATGGCCACATGTTGCATCTTGCAAGGACGTTAATCCACTTGGAAATTTCTTGCACCACCTAGTAACCGATGCATACGATAGCTCACCATGTCCATAAATTAAGCATATTTCACGAAATATCTCAGTTGGACCTATACCAAGAAAACAGCGGTTTTTATGTAGGCCCGTATTTCAGCGGCGAACGCAGACTTTTTACCAACCATTTTATCATTAGTGTGTACGAGTAGACAATGTTTCTCGTAGTGAAGCCGGGGCTAGAGTGGACAGATTTACACAAAACTGATATCAACCGACAGATAATTGATTCATCTACGCGATCGAAGCAGTTATTTCGTGAAAAGCGTGCGTAGTTACATGATTTAATCCGAGTTGCATCTCGTATACACAGTTTTGATTGTATTAACGAATTTAGTGTCATGCTAGGTTATTTAGGTCTAGCAATAGGGCTGACAATATTATGCAATTCCATCCAAACATTAGAAGTGTTTACTGATTTGCAGACTAATATAGCCTAGTGTTTATTGTTGTTAAAATGGATTTCGTGATTTTATGGTGTTTGGGACTGACCTACCTTTTATACCCTTAACTTGAGATTGACCAATTAAAGTGCTCAAATTGAATTTACAAATCTGAAAACAGGTCGGATATGCCATACATAACACATAGCTACTACTTCAGAAAATGGCATAGAGCAAATTCAATTATTAAGTAATCAGATTGAATATTATGTATTAATACGATTAAATATTTTTTACGCCAATTTGTTTCCTACGATATAGTGAGGCTGTGTTTCTGTCATTTGTTTAACTTAAATTAAACAAAAGAGAAAGAAAATATATAACGCCTTAACAACCAATTCTTACTTATTTGGCAGTTTTTTTCCACAGAAATATTTGTCACATGAGCACATATATAAGTTTCCGATTCCAACCCTCGTGCATTTTCCGTCATTTTGGCATGGATATGATTCACATGGATCTACAAAACATATACATTCATGTTTGTAAAAATAAATTGAAAAGATGTTCAACCACATAATGATGCAGTCAAATTACTAAGGGTCAATGTTAGGAGCACCTTGAAATATTCACCAAACATCAAAAGGCAAAGACACCCACACAACAAGACGCTCAAAACATTTAACATTATATATTTAGGGTTTTAAGTACTTTGTTGTTTTTCTTAACAAAGTATTTCTTTAACACATTTTGAGCTACCGCCTTGCAAAGATACATTTGATTTTGCAGTCAATATTACAAACGCATTATATAATGCATAAGAGTACTGTTTATGGCTGCAAAACTATTAACAGCACATCAAACCACATTAAATAGAAAAAACATTTATAACTGATGATATCATTCTACGGCGGTCAGTTAACATGCCAAAGCCAGTTTATATCCAAATCACTATTGTGTGGTCGGATAGATCTCCAAGACTGACCAGGAAGGGAAACCTCAACGTTGAAGAAATACATCTCGCTTTGCTGCCTGTAAAACAAACATGGTTGATATTTAGCTTAAGTTGCAAACACAAATAAAATGGAGCTTAATATACTACGATTATTTTACTAGAAAACTAATGTTTCGTTGACCATATTGTTCCGTTGATTGGCGATGTGTCAAAATCGACCATACATACAAGTGTGTACGTACACTGTTTATTATGTATGTGTCGTAAACGGTAAACATACCCAAACGTATCCACGGCTTTGACATATACTCGATAGTTTCCTTTTAGCTGTTTAAAAATATGATGTCAGTTTTGTACAAAACTTCAAACGTTGAGACGTCCTTTTCTGTTGAACCGATCCGTAGTGTATTCAAGTAGGTCGTTTGCGGAATCAAAACGACTGGACTGAAACAGACAGTATTGTTGGCAATGTTGCACGCGTTTGATTTATGGAATAAAACGGAGAATAAAATACATTAACAAGAACGTATTAAGGCAACATTAACGACGCCCTCGGATTTTTACCGCAAGTTTAAAAAAATCATCAAAACATCATTTTATTTTTGCCCCGTGATCCACATCTGTTATCTACGGTTATTTCCGAATATGTTGGTTTAAAGAAGAATCCGTTTATACTATAGAGTCGTTTGTAAACGTGTTTGTAGAACTATAAATTTTAGAGATGTTCCAAGATAGAATGTTGTAAACAATGTAGATATTCAAGTTTAAGGGCACCATGACAAAATGGCCCGTCAGATTCACGCAACACGAACACGGACCACGGAACTAAGCATTATAGACATTTATGTTTTAATATAATTACTTGCTAGACACAATGTATATCGGTAGAATGCATGTGTCATCAGCTTGACACGGAACTGTTTCTGTAGCCGACGGTACCATCGTGAACAAGGGTTTGCCAGTCTGTTAAATGCAGTACAAGATGTATTTATGCACGTAATAAGCATGAAATAAGTGTTCCGATAATCCGCACAGTGTAATTTCGATGATTAACGGGTAAAGGAAAATATTTTAAATTTATAATAGAAGGCAGCCACAGCCTTGGCTCTTTCTATTGATAGAGGTTTTGGCTTTAACGCAATTTTGTTTAAACACAATATAACTTTTGTTTATTTATAATTAATTGATAATTTGAACGGAATACGCACGGCACACATGTTTACAAGAGTTTTAGGCGTTGGATGGCATCTCAAGATGATAACTCATATATTTGTAAAATCACGGGTGCGATCACGGTAGCTTTCATGTTATAATCTTAAGTAAAAAGAACGTGTACACTAACTACAAGTGTACACCTATCGTTCATTTTATCTGACAGTATGCCCCCGATCATTTTTAGATAATTTTAATAGGTTTCGCACATGAGTGTCATGATATCTACAAAGTGTCAAAAACACGTCAAAATTATTATTTCAAATCTATGTTTCGGTATGTTTACTGATATTATCTGTTGCTTGCTGCATTTTATAATAAATAATCGTTACATATTTTAAACGGGTTGATTTTATGTCAAAGGGGGAATTTGCTACTACTTTGTGTATGTGAAAGACATTTAATTTGATGATATCAAGCGCGTACAGTCAATTGTTTTGATTTTTAAAATATTCAAATACAAAGATAATAATTACGCTCAAATGGTAGTTATACCATATAGAAAAAGGCACATTTATAAAATTATGTGTGAAGTCTATACTCACAATGCGAGTGGTTGATGACCTATACTGACGATCTAAAACAAAGATGGATTGTATAAACAAACTTTAATATTTTAAACAAATCACTTTAAAATCTAAACAGTGTCTATTTATCAACCTGACGTGTAAGAATCTATTAATTATTACCTATGACATAAAACACCTCTGTTCCGCGGAATACATTCTGTAACATTAAAAATATGTTATAATGCAACTGGTTTACAATGATAAATGTAACGCTGTTACTTATCTGTATATAAGTGACATTAATCTAAGAAAAGGGTAAGTCCTCAGGAAGCATAGCATGTATGAGGAAAACAAAAGTCTCTGTTTTATTGAAGCCGTTTACCAATTGTTATGAATAAGGCCACATCAGTGACGACCACTTGCGAATAAGAGGACTTCTGTTTTCAAATGATAACAACATACACTCCATGATCCCAGAGGACCAGAACAATACATAATTATGTAACTACACAATGGTTTAGAGCAATGTAACTACACAATGGTGTAAACCTAAAGGAAACGCATAAAATAACTAGTTTATAAATGATTCTTAGAAAACTTCGTAAGTAAATTAAACTGCCATCAGTTAATACGTGATCAACCACATCTGCAATACCCAGTGTCTTCTACAGCCGTGACACAAACTATTCGTTTTCCGATGTCATTGGCATTAGGTGTCCATGAAACGTTTACGTGAAACGTAATAATGCCGTTAAACGACTTGACGCCCATGCTTGAAACGTTAAAATGACCCGATTCCCTTCCTTGTACTATGGATTTTTTAATAGCCCTGTAAACAAGTAAAATGTATATAGCAACAAGGGTATAATATAATAAAAACCTTATAGTTTTGTATGAACATTTTACCAGTGTATAGTGTATCAACAAAAGGCTTTGATATTTCGACGATATAGGTTTTCATAAGAATAATAATTTGTGTCGAAGGAACACTTGACATAAATACATATAAATACTTACTTGAACTCCGTAGAGCTGGCTTGAGGTGTTGAACTTTGAGCAAAAACCGTCGTAAAAAATGCTGAACCCTTATAGACGTTGAACACGTGGTTTGGTTCTGGTGTTGGGTTAACTAATGTTGGTGTTGTCAGGTTTTGGACAACTTGATTCATTATCTGTAAATCACCGTACATTTGTAAATAGTAATAGTGCAAATTAGTACACATAAAGAACATGGCCAATTTATCAAGTCAAACACATGAATAAACAATCCAATGTGTATATTTAATGAGTCTGTAGTATGCAAATGGCGTACAAATACTGGTATATTGTGTATCATTGCACCTGTGTCGCAGAGCTTGAAACTGACAAAATATATTTCCCCAGTTGTTGATCACCAACCAATATATCTTCACGAGTGTAATCCCGGACTTGTACTGGCACGGCAATCCAGAAGTCATCTGTGTAGCCGTTATTCGTGCTTGTGTCGATGTCAATTGTGCAGTTCTAGAAATGGAAAACTACATAAACACTGTCTGTCGACAAATGTGATACATGTACATAATAATTCACTTGTTTCTTGTAAAATGACCTTTTCTCTCTTTGAAAACTTTCTTGAAAT
>Ga0224511_10004402_pt1 | contig 10634 bp, 1 predicted proteins | sample SF_May12_sed_USG_2_FD_169988 | JGI IMG/M metagenome (GOLD analysis project Ga0224511, IMG submission 169988) | Sediment microbial communities from San Francisco Bay, California, United States - SF_May12_sed_USGS_8_1 | ecosystem: Environmental > Aquatic > Marine > Sediment | place: USA... | reverse complement strand
TGACAGGTTTGACAATAAAATGTAACTTTACAGTATGCAAAATGTGTTGTGACATTACAGATAAATCTAATAATAAATTCCAAATCTTTAACATCAGAATTATCATTGTCTGGGTAGAGCCTAGTCATGGCTAATGCACTAGATATTTCAAAGGTGTAGCTAGTTCTGTATTAGCTTTATCCCAGACACAAACGCCAATGTGAAAAAATGATATAAAATACTTCTAGACTGCTGCCGGGTAAGTATAACTTAGTAATATCTACAATAATATGCTGGGGCATATCAATACCTTCCGGAGTAAACAGACGAGTATATGTGAATTTAGGAATAAGGTAGCGGCTACATATACAGATCGCCGTGATATGATCACTTTGTTAAAACAATCGCTTCACTATCAATGTACTTAATAAACAAAATGAAAATATCGCCAAAACCTTATGTCCCAAAATATGATTCCGAAAGGCAAAAATAAACCAGCTTTTTTATTTATTTGTTTAATTACAAAATGAAAGTGATACACGACTTAAGAAATTTAGTTAACGCAGCTAGTCAGGGTCCGTTATCCTTAACTTGACAAAATGGTTAAAGCCGCAATAGAAACAGACCACAGACATACATTGGATATGGCAAATAAAGCTTCTTCCGAATATTTTATTACACATGTATTATGAACACTTCGTGTTCAACCTATTAATCAGTTTAACATTTATTTGACACACTGTGGGAGTTCAGATGGCTATGAATATGCATTTCAAAATATAACAAAAACACGAGGCTCTCTAATAGTTTGTTTTATTCAATATACGTGTACGATATTGGTTATATCTATCAAATATTTCCAGCATGTTTGTGTATAAATAAAACGCTTTTTAGTACCACCTGCCCATCGCAAATTATTGTTACATAAATTCATATCTAAATTACGTTTTTACAAAGTAAAATTATACTCAGGTTTTGAAAAACAAGCTGCATAGAAAAGACAACTAAGACAAACTCGGCAAGTAGTTTTGTAGAAAGCATAAATCATTGGAATTAAATTTTAAATAACTATGACTCATTTTATAAAAATTAAACAGTGATACGTTACCCCTCAATTACCATAGTAATACAAATGGTTGTGTTAAATAAGCATTTTAATCAGGAAACAGTTAGTTGACCCTAGCAACATTTAAATAGCGACACTGTTGTTTTACAGAAGATACAAATAGCATAAAATGAAACATTTTTATGATTTTTGTATGCGGTTATTTGTATATAAAACGATTAATCAAGAAACTATGTGTGTATATTTTAAAATAAAACAATGTAAATAAGTTGAATATTGAAACTATATGTGTACAAATTCAAAATATATTTGAAACTAAAAACAGACACTTATCTGCAATTGTCCAAAGACCACAATTATTCTAGAACAAAGCATAAACCACACATACTATGCTCACAACGTCCATTTCACTTAATTTTATAGTAAAATATTCTTTATGAAAGAAATTGTCAAACGTGATGTCAATAATTTTACGTTGATACTTCTGTTATGTGTGATGTTGTAAATCAGAGATCACACAGCTCTTTGCGATAGTGGAAGTAGCAAGTCGATTCCGAATTGAGTCAATTATTATGGATAGTGCACGTGATCACTGATCTAATAAAAGTCGTATGTTATGATTAGAAAAAAGTTTAATAAACGTGTGTATAATATGTTTTTACAATTAATGAAGATTACATTCCCCCTAACACACATCACACGTACACTGACATTTTCTGTATACATCTTAACATATTGGTAAAGCGATATACATGATATAAGTATAGAATTATAAAACAATGACGCTTTTGTCATAATATACACATGTATATACTTAAAAGGTTCCTTTTTCAATTAACAAACATGTACATGCATTCATAACAAGAGGGCCCAAAGAGCCCTAGGTCGCTCACCCGAGGAAAAGGTCAAAGGTCACAGTGGAGCCATTTACAGAGGACCACTAATTTTGAAAACCAAATGTTTGACCCCATGACCTACTTCTGCAACCAATCAGAACCATTTGCACAATTTTGATAGGGGACCACACAGGGACCATTCCTGTTGGGTTTGGTCAAATTCCCATTAGCAGTTTAAGAGGAGATGTCGTTTGAACTTTTCCTTATATAATTCAATGTAAAATTGTGACCCCAAGGGCGGGGTCAATTTTGACCCCAGGGGCATAATTTGAACAACTTTGTTAGAGGACCTCTAGATGATGCTATATACCAAATATAAAAGCTCTGTGCCTTGTAGTTTCAGACAAGAATATTTTTGAAAATTGCATTTGGAAAACCTATTTTTTGACCCCGTGACCTACTTATGCAACAAACTGGAACGGTCTGAACAACATTGGTACAGAACCACCTAGGGATCATTGCTGTGAAGTTTAGTCAAAATCCAATGAGTGGTTTCAGAGGAGAAGATGTTTAAGTAAAAAAGTTGACGGACGACGCACGAAGCACGACGACGGACAAAGGCCGGTCACAATAGCTCACACTGAGCACTTTGTGCTCAGGTGAGCTAAAAATAGCCAAGGATGCAAGATGACAATATATTTGTTACTTTGAACGATAGGTCTCAGACACAAATCTGACATTATGATAAACGTCTGTCTCGAGGAGATTGGCGAACCTTTTTATGACTGTCACGTGTATTGAAGACAGTTGATGTGTCACGTGTTATGTGTATACAAGGGCTTCATGTGTTGAACGTTTTTATGTCGTCGTTGTTGTCTGCTTCTTTCTAAAAAGTAAAACTAAAAATGAGACAAGGTAATTTTAAAGCTTTTACACATTAAATTTCGATGTTAGTAAAAACAATACGAGAATGAATAACTATTTGCCGTAAATAACTTATAAAAGTATTTATTATAATTGTCATTCAGAATTTAACAGATTCTACTCTATATCGCGCCATTATTGATACATAAAGCTCACTGTTACCTGTCTCAGTCAACACCTTTCCCGTCTTAATGCACAATCAGTGTTTCTCCTGAAAGAGTATAAAACTTGCCTGTATGTGGTAGACCACAGCGGACTATGAAATTTGGAGTCAAGCAGAGCGAAACGGCAAATTTCAATAACCAAGAGATGTCCTTCTGACTGAGACCACAGCTAAAGTAGTCCTTGTTTATTGGTACAAAATTACTGAACCTAAATTGTTAAGTATGTGATATTTTTCTAACCAAAGTCAGATAAATATTTACTACTCTGCCATTTTCCTTGCAAATAGGTTTAATACTTGGAAAGAAAAGGGAGATCAATTACTGTTCATAAAACACAATGAAGTCATTATAGAGTCTCTATTCTAAAAATGTTTTTTATGGAGAACAACAACATGCGATTATGATTGGACATCACGTTGTGTGGTCATTTTGTACTAGAAACGTCAATACACTAATAAACAATGTTAAACACACACAGAACACGTTGAATGCTGGCAAATTAACCACGAGTGTTGCATACACAACGGTTTTTTGATGCCAATATTCTATTCTGGACTCCTTTTTTCCACCACTAAAATGTAAAAAAAAACAACTACCTTGACTTTGTATACACGAGTCAAGTGGGTTAATTTTAATAACCTGGACCGGTTTTCAATGTTAAAGCCACTCATTTTATATTATTGTATCACCGTTGTAGTCCCTTTATTCACCAACTGATTAGTTTCCATTTACAGACAGTTGCTAAATTGTGTGTGTTCTATTTTATTTCTTTTTATGGCGGGAACTGTTATTTGTTCGCATCACGAAATGTTTGATATAAATATTTATGCCTACAACCCATATGTTAAATATCCCACCAAATATTATTGTTTCGTATGTACTAAAACATTTCCTAAACACATAACAACTTCTATTAATACACGTGGCAATTTTATAATGGTACCCGGAGGCAAAATATGAACAATAAACGTTATCCAAATATGCAATATTCGTTGCCTAACTGATCTTTAAAGAACGTGTACATCGGGCAGGTACTAAGTGCACATTTAATGACTTGTACGTTAGCTTTGGAAACGAACACAGGCAACAGTATTGAAGCAACAACAACATTTTAAAGACCAGTTTGCAGACTTATTTAAAGATGTGATATCCCATGCTTAACAGTGGTCTATGGGACACAGACAACACTTTTTGGAATGTTTTATTAAATGAGACGTAAAACTGTTGTCTAATTATAGTTTGACTCTGATCAAAACTTGACTACCCCACATCACATTTTTAGACGCAAATTGCCGTTTAATTAAAGTAACCCTTATCACAGAGAGCAATATTTCTGTCAGCAATTGAGAATTAAAACCCATGCCAACATTTAGATTTTCATGGAAAATGGCTGGGAATGAAAAAGAACTATATATTAAGAGTGCTTTTTACGGTACTGACACAGAATGATAAAGCCCTTAATTGTTGCCACTAATGCATCATACATGTAGTTCAGTAAAACATTTAACCAGAATTTAGCATGAATTTTAAACACAAAAGAAGATCTACATAGATTTGTCTGGTTGATATAACACGACATAAGCAGGCGAGAATATGTCAATATGCTTTAATCAAAACACACACATACCTGGTAAAATTAAATTGCTTACGAATTGCTTACAAGTCAAGCCATGGTTGAAATATTACCAAAAGAAGACATATATAGATGTTTGGTTGATATAATTATGATTTAATCACACATACCTGGCAAAATGTATTCGTATCATTTAATTATTCGTGGCACATACCTGTTCCCTGGGATCGAAATATTTGTACATGAAGTCCCAAGAGAAGTTGGAATGTTGGTCGTCATGCACTGGAATAAACGAACCACAATAAGACTGTAAATTGCATGTACTTCAATACATGTATGAATTAAGTACCAATATTTCTCAAATTTCTAATAACAATTTTGTTATAATAAGGCTGACTACAGCAAGTAAATTTCCCTTAGCCTACCATATCTGGCATTGTAGTAGTCGTCACGCCTTGTCCGTTTGCGACCGTTGTCTGTGAAGGATGATATTGAGGTGTCGACGTCCTCCCAACCCTGGGGTCCGACTCGCTGAGGCCCACACGTGTTCACCCTGGTCGGAATCGTGTGCGGGAAAAACGCGGCGTTATAGGAACCAGATCTGAATTGTGTGCATAAACGAACGCTATATCAATATATAAATTAAATAGATGTTCAAAGAAAGAATGTTGTACATAATAAGCCAACAAATGGCACCTTGTTGGCTTGTTATTGAAAAAGGAATGTTACTGGAAAGACACTTAAACCATTTATCCGAACTAGCGTTTTAACAACGATCTTAATTTGGGCCTCATATTAACACCAATTAAGCAAATGTGTAATTAGAATAATGCATCCTAGGTAACATGTTAAAGGCAACCTGTTTGTGAACACAGACCGTTACAAAATGAGATGCACCCACGCGACACACCTTTGGTGGTCCTCGCTGTCTTTTCGCTGTCTCCGTCGCCGCGTCATCGTGATCACAAAGGTTATAAGAAAAGAGAACAGGAAGAGGAGCGGGATTCCGACCCCTAGACCCAGGATCAGGTCCATGTTGTCGTCTGTCGGGAGGGGCCTGAAATGAACATACACGTGTTCGAGTAACATATTCGTTCTATAAAACTAAGCATTATTGAGTCATTTCAACACCCCAATAGTTTTGCCTTTACGAAAAAGTTCAGTTTTTAAACCATAAAACGAAGTGGAAACATAAGACATACTGGCAGACTGGCTGTTCATCCACAACACACTCGTATTTATCCGGACATTGACCGCGGTCCAGAAGGAAATACTCGCACAGAGCCAGTGCCTTAGACTTGGTGTGGTCCACTGTGAAGAATGGAGGTAAAGTAATAATTATACAGACTACAACACCTTAGGGAAGATTGAATGCAATGACGAAACAAACAATATATGGACTATTGTAACAACAAGTAACACAGAAATAAAGTACACGTGTAGCAAAGCCCCATCCACGGTTTGCTTGGCATTGGTTTAATTGGTAAATACTGTACATATCTTTTATAAAAAATTAAGTAAGTGTTGGTTGAACTCACTGGTTACACCATTCACAGCCTGAGCAGTTGCTTTGAAGTTGACGTTATTGATGGGGATGTTTGTGTTTTCCATGTTGAGTAGGGCGACGCTGAACTCCTGGGACGCACGATCATCACTCGCCTTAATGACTGTGGCGTTCACCACCAGACTGCCCCTGTAGAAACAGAGTTTGACCGTCAAGTGTCTGACTCTGTAATACTGCTTACCGAAAATCTTGTACAATTTTAATACCTTAGGCTGTGACAAATACCTTTGTGTAAAAAAACTATAAATATTTGTGTTATGATGTTATCCGATAGTATGTTTTAATTTGTTTTTATTTACTCACCTTGGTTGATGAATATGTTCATATTTAATTCCTTATACAAAGCTTTAAATACGTGTAGGAAAACACGACCGCAGTACCTACTTTTCTAAGTTGTGAACAATGACTCGCTGGACTCTACTACCCATATGTCCTCGGAAATAGTCGAGAAGCTAAAACAAAGGAAGAGCATAAAGACAACCAGGTTCACTTTGACATCATCACTTTAATTCCATTCTACTAGTGTTAACAACGGTCAATTGATATCACCTCAATCAAGCGTTAAATTTCTAGCTGACCGTCTCAATGAATTTGTAACAAAGGTTAATTTACTGTTGAGTCATAATGGACAGGCTAATTTCGTTTACTATATATAAATTATGTACTCCACTCACTAGAGATATGCAGTATAAATAAAACATAATAAAAATGGCATGCACGGTTAACACGAGTAGTAGTACCAATGGTGAAAACAACGCGGCACAATTACATTTACAACGGTAATAACAACAAGATGAGCGCATCACATACATATAGGGAAATCGATATATACAAAAAGAGCGTTCAAGTCGTTAAACAGTTACATAAAAGCATTTGAAACATGCCCATAAATCCGTTTGTCACAAGACAAGAAATAATATTTCCCTCGTTTAGATCTACCGAATTGAAATAGACATGGAATACTTTTACCTTAGTGGCGTATCTCTTCAATTTATATTATGTACTGTCAATAGTTAAATTCTTAAATTCAATTGACAGTTTTGATAAAACATTAGTTTTAATACGAAAATGATTCGTCACGTTTAATAAAAAAATAACGACTTTGTTTCACTCACAGCCGCAGAGACGTAACCCGCCCACTCCTGGAAGGTGGCAGCAACAGAGAAGTCTAGGTTGGCAAGGACCGCAGCCGGACCATCGAATATAATAAATACAAACGCGCTGCGTTCTAAACAATTAAATACACGAACGTTATGTTTTATTAAATCATATAGTTATAGGTAATGAAAAACATTTTATTTCACGTATATATGTTTTTGCTATTCGGACATATCCTGAACAATTACCTGTTTAATACTTTGACCGTAATGCAAGTTTCTGTTTAAAGATGATTTTACTATTTGCATATAAAGGCTTGGCAACCATTACATCAGGACATCTATGTATTGGTAACATTTTTGTGATAATGCGACACTAAACTTGTAATACTTACGTGTCGGTGGCAGTGTTTGAGTCGAGGTAACTGAAACACAACCACGTCACAGCTATACTGATTATACGATATATTAATGATGTTAGAATTTTTATGTATTTCAGAAGAATAATGTCCCACGAGAAACTTGTCGGGGAAACGGATTACGTTGTTTACATTTAAAAATAGAGTTCTGCTAATGCGCTAGGGGGCGTCAGTGGTGTGGCATAATTCATATATTACCACTGATGAACAGCTTCGATAAAACCAAGGCTGCTTTTTTCCCATGCAGTCTATGCTTCCTCAGGGCTTTCCTTTTCATTAGTTAATTTTAGTATATAATAACAAAACAGTGTTTACAAATGTAATTGCAAACAACTTAACGATAAAACACAATCAAGCAACTACCAACCAAACAGTCAAATACCTGGAATCTCAACACACATCCCATTCACGTCTTGGTAGTTGTTCAAACATGAACAAGTAAAGCCGTTGTCAATATTGTGACAGAACTTGTTCTGTACAGCACAGTTGTGGGTTCCAGTTGCGCATTCGTCAACGTCGGTTTCACACCGGCTGCCCGTCCACTGTGAGCGGCACTCACACACTCCAGTGACGTGGTTACACATCTGGTCAACGTTGACGACGTTACCGTTTACACAGTCACAGTTACTGGTGCAGGAATCACCATATGTATTGCCCGTACATGCTGAAGTTGCAAACACATATATCTGTCAGGGTCTAGAATATGTGTTGTTTTGCAAAAACATCAAACGATAATTACTTAAACGAGCCGCCCGGTTAAGCTCAGACGGTAAAGCGCAAGATCAGTAACCAGATGGTAAGGTATTCTATCCCAACTAAAAGCGGCAAACCTTCTCTGTGATGATTTGTACAAGACAATGCGAATAGATAAATTCAGTTGACCCTCACAGCTGGCATATATAAGGAAGCTGTGAATCGATTACGGACAAAATAGGCTGTGAACTGAAGAATGCTCGTTAGTGGACTTACCGCCGAGGCAAAACCTGATCAGTGTTGAAAAGCGGCGTTACATCAAATCAACATAAAATGAACGGTTGTAATTGATTAAAATTTAAGAAGGATTACTTTTGTAATCATATAACAGTAGGAATTCAACTAAACATGTTACCTGCACATTCTCCACTGTTCTGTATGAAGCCACGGTCACAGGGACAGTCAAAACCGTTTTCTCTGTTGGAACACGTAGAGTCAGCCGTGCATGCAGCAGTCCCGGCAGTGCACTCGTCAATATCCGTGTTACACGTGCTGCCTGTCCAGTACTGGTTACACTCACACACTCCTGTGGCCGCATTACACGTCTGGGTGGCGTTGACGGCGTTTGTTGCGTTACAGGTACAGGTCCCGTTACAGTTGTTTCCAAACTTGTTACCGCGACAAGCTGTAAAACGCAATTGTTTATAATATAAATCGAAAAGACAAAACATGTTGCAAACAATGATGAAAGATCCAGTTTAAAACTTCGATCCAACACATGTTGAAAAAACATTTTAAAATAAAATGTCATCAAATGATAATATATCAATATACATTTAACTAGATTATTGATACGTTTCTCACTCAAAGAAATGTCAATATAGAATTATTATAGCACATTTATTTTGCAATAAATTAAAACCGTTCCAACGCTTTTTTTGTAAATATTGTTCTAAAACTAGAATAATTCATAAACGCGCGGCATTTCGTCTACCTCTAGAAAGGTGCGAGGCGAAGGGAATTCCGTTTTTTAACCGGAAAATCCTTGCAGGTCAACAGGACGCGCGTGTTGTTTTTTCCACATTTTTTTCACGACAATGAGGGTTTTTAGTAAAATTCAAATAAGTATTCTATTGATAATGATTATTTGTGAAAACACAGCTGTTTATTATGATTTTCTATTTTCGGGAATTAAAATTCACTACGGGTGGAATTAAAGCATAAAGGGTACTATGTCAAAATGGCCCGTTGAAATACAAACACTTAAAACAGAACAAAACACGCAGAACAACAAGACGTAACAGAGATAAGACAGAATAAACCAATTGCTTGTGTTTTTGTTAGATAAGTTTAAGTACTTAGAAAAAAATAAAACAAACAATAGCAACTAAAAATGTACATATGCCAATTAAATTTTGAGCAAACACACTGTTACCGAAAAAAGGCATACCCACTCACCTGTACAAATAACACCATCACCAGTAAATCCAGCTGCACATACACAGCTAAAGGAACCGACAGAGTTCACACAGTCCTGAATGCAGCCGTCCGTGTTAAGCAGACACTCATCAATGTCTGAAACAATCATTAATTAACAAGTGAAATATTCCTCAGTTGCCAACACATATATAATATCTATGTGTTTGTCGTGTAACACGCTTAGGTACTGACACAATCGGTGCCAAACGTGCCGACAGGACAGACTGGGCGAAGAAGAAATAAAGGAATATAGTGATGGGCTATGCCTTGCAATATTGATTACACCAAAGAGTTATAACTGACATTACGCCGAGACTTCTATAACAACGCCCTTACACAAGTGGCTTATTTGTAAAACAAAGTAATCATTTGTGTCCAAAGACATGCGAGTATGTTTGTCCAAGTATACGCTAATCCTTTCATTGGTGAACGGATTAAGAAAAAGGAGGTCTGGGGAAATGTTCTCGCTTTTTTTCGTACATGCAAAGCGCTATTCTAACATAATGTAAATACTGGAAATTCAGTTTTATTTTAAGGAGTAAAACAAAACATCTCACGCACATTACAATTAGGCACATGACATTTGGCTGACAGAACTTTCCTTACCTATACACGTTCCATCTGCAGCCTTGACATATCCGGGATTACAGTTAAATATAAACGATCCGTCGGTGTTCACACACACTGCATTTGGTGCGGGCGTTAGTGACAGGCACTCATCCACGTCTTCAGAGCAGTCATTGCCCTGCCATCCTTGTCTACACGTGCACGCGCCATCCGTCGCAGAGCATGTCTGGGTGTTTGCTTCTACACATGCGCACATATTGATACAGTTGGCTC
>Ga0224511_10004401_pt1 | contig 10635 bp, 7 predicted proteins | sample SF_May12_sed_USG_2_FD_169988 | JGI IMG/M metagenome (GOLD analysis project Ga0224511, IMG submission 169988) | Sediment microbial communities from San Francisco Bay, California, United States - SF_May12_sed_USGS_8_1 | ecosystem: Environmental > Aquatic > Marine > Sediment | place: USA... | reverse complement strand
TGTAGGCCGTCCTATTTAGTGGACTGGTAGAAGCTAGAAATTATACTATAAGACCTCACATTCACAACAGGACCCCAACGAGGTGAGCCAAGTGCTCCAATCACTGAGCCATCGTGCTATCAGATTAAACCTGAGGTATCTGAATTTGTAGGACGGCAAAGACTGTGATAACCTCACTGTTCCTGCAAGTTATTCATCGCTTGACTGACCCCCAACCTATCAGGTCTACCCCCTCAGTCTTCTAGCGCAATGCATAAGACCAAAATCAATGAGCACTGCACTGCGGTCGCGCGTGAGTTGGCCCCAGGTAAGTCAAATTACACCGCGCAATTCGAGGTTGTTATCCGGCTCGCCAAATGACCTTCATATTCAGTATTGAAGGCTATCTGATCAATCCAGGTTTTCCTTAACTCAGTACTAGATCTTCTACTTGGAATAGGAATACCATTCACCATGGGATGCATAAAGAATAATGGTGTATTTAAGGTATGTTATATCATAAAATATTTTATATCGCTAATTAAATTAAATTACCTGGACCAGCCAGCATGTAATAATAACATAGTGAGATTTCCATTGGTGTCCAGAAGTACTTAAGTTTATATCTGACAACAAATGCATCAATGTAATCATATTTTCTATCAAGCATGATGTTATTTTTTATGAGTGCTACTGTAGCATTGCACTATTCTGCCATTGTTGTGTGCACAGAAATCACCCTGTGCGTTGTCCAGGTTCTCTTCCCATATCATGTATGAGCACATATACGTCACTCGTTATGCGTTTCTGTCATGTTTCTTAACTCTCGTATCTCCTGGCAAATTCTTGCTTGTAAATGCTTTCTAAATGCCAACCACTGAGCATTATCTTCTATGGTTACGACTTGCATCTAAAACACAGAAACACGGTTAACGTAAACCAGTTATATAAAGCTAATAATTTGAAATACTTTGCTGTGTCATTCAGACCACCATATATCTACGCCTAACATTCGCTTATATGCCTATCTGATGTGTTATAATTTTAATACTGTAGCCTTAACATTATTGATGCAATATTGCTAGAGCCAACGGGCGATTCCAGGTTAAAATCTTAATAAGTTTGTCTCCAAGCTTCAAGTTTTCAATATGGGTGAAAACTAAATTTCACACAGAACTGGATACCACCAGCATTAAAAAACCGCTATTCGCAAGCCTTTTTTCTAAGAAGTGAAGTGTAGTTACCTTGTTTGTAAAGCTGAAGCATTGTTTGATAACCTGCCATAATCCCATGTTTACTATGATCTGTTGTAAAATTCTTTACTGAATGAATCAAGTAAGCATTCCTTATATACCAGATACTGCTCCTGTCAATTAACATAAATGTCTGCTGCGTACAAACAACAATTGGCACCTCACTGGTGCAGTCACTACCTGATACAGATATAGACACACGTTGTGCTGCACGGTTTACGCAATTTGCTTATCTGCTCTGTAGGAAACCGATTTGTGCGCATAGAAAGAACGTATGTACCAATAGTAGGGGGCCGCGCAATGTAGGAGACTTACTACCTATGTCTAGGTGAATTTTGAATGTGTTTTTTAATTGTTCTCAGAGTGCTTAGTACGTACACCCCATACATACACTTATGAGATCGTTATGGAGATGGGAATGAGTATTGGAATGTGGTGGGGACGGAGGTGGGGGGATTGTGATGGGAATGGGGATTGAATCCATGTAGTGCAGTTGATTAGCCATTAAATGTTATCCCATGTTTTTATTTTCTTGCAGTTGGACTTTGACTTGCTGCAGATAACATTAGCTGCCGGGTTAGCTATAAGTCTTCTCTCCACGTTGGTGATAGTTCCTCTAGTTCTCCGGTTTACCATGAAGAGATGGTACGGCATTTATCTCATCGCTCTGTATGCCGTCTTCCTTATCATAGCACTTCTAGTCGAAACTAAAGTAATTAATATTGATGTCTCTAAATGGTGAACACTTATCTACTGCGTGTATAAATCGTTCCACTGTTTTTGTCAAATCGTGGAACACATTCCAAAGAACTTCGCTTCCAGCATGTGCTAGGTTTGGAAACAAAACAAATAATGCGTGCATACTTTTTGTTACGATGAGTATCAAAATTTGTTTGTTTATGATTGGTTCACTGTGACACCTCATTTTAAAGGATATGATGGGGGACCAAAAGATGAACAAACTTTTCCTTAAACAAATGGCTGCTTAAATGGCTATTGCCTCAACTTTTATCAATTACCAAATAGGGCGGTTTCCTCTAAAATGAGGTGCTTTCAATCCGAGCCTCATTCATTGATTTTTTATACAATGCTACCTTACTGCTAATAGCATAATATTATGAGGACTCAACAATGTTCCGAGATTGTCTTACATTTTTACATTATAAATATTTTATGTACTTTATTCTATTTCCGTAATTATACATACCATAAGCTGATTCAGCGAAGCAGTACAAACACACATTGCGATGGTTAAAAGCACCAACATGGATATATACTGGTGTGGGCCAGCAGACACTGAATCTCCAGTCAATCGGAGTTTTTCTTTTCAGTTTCTCTTATTTTTTTGGTTTTTTCGGCTGCTATTTTTCCGCGGTTCCATCTCCCGTTGCTGTCTCAATGCTGCCGCTAACACACCAACCAGTTTACTGCTTCCTGATGCCTTGTTTGCATCTATAACGGCTTTGAGACCTTTAGGGGGTGAAGCTGGCCGCACCACTCCTGAGACCTCCAGTCCTTTGCGACCGAGAGATGCCCACTTGGCTCGAATGTCTTTTGCTGCAGGCTTAGAAAGATCATGCAACTTCACTGTAAATGAAATGTTATGGCTGTAATCCTCCTGCCACTGGAAGGGAAATGCTATCTTTATTAGAGTACGATTCAACTCAACTGAAATCTGGATTAACTCCTGTTCACTGTAGGACTGTGTGTATAAAAATGATTTATAGTTTAAACCTCACTTACAGTAAGGCCATTACAGAAGATGATTTCACTCTGCGGCTTCTGGAACACCAAAAACTTGTTCTATGGTCAGCCACAGGTAGCGAGTGTCCATTCTTGGAGGTTGCTAATAGGGAGACTCAACGACAGCTGTACATTTTAGGCATATGAATGTGGTTGTTCTAGCAGTTGAACTTCAATGTCCAATAAACCCACCTCACCATATTATTTCTCTCAAAATAAAACACTACGAAATTAATGCTGATTGCAAATCACATGGTCCAAACCATGAGTCTTTGAATAGCCACAGAATCTCTGCATTTATCTCCCTTGCGTAGAAGTTTATAAAGACAGAAATGAAGACAAATTCATGAACTTACACACTAGATCTGGTCTCTGCTTGTCCAAATCCTGAAGCAGAGAAACGTATTGTGGGTTCACCTGATTCTCGTCTGAAATGTAACCATAACCTATAGACTAGCATTGACAGCACACTGAGACTTTGAAAAGTCAAAATCAGGTTGGAAAAATGGAACATTACAGAGAGGCCGCCGGCTGCATGATGTTGCGGTTTGATAATGGTGCAATGTGATCTGGTGTGGTATGATGCGTAGGCGATATGGATAAAGCAGGTACCACCACCATTACATACTGCAACATTTATTGGACTGTAGAATCAATTAGTGCAATTTGTACACAGCTCATGTGCTTGTATATTCATGGTGTGGGATGATTCATACATGATACAAGCTCACCTTCAATGATGCTGATGAGAACATAAACTTCCCTCTCCCGTATTGAGATGCTAGCATATTCACCGTCTCTATATGGTAAATTCTGTAGTTCAGCCTCCTTCCAACTCAACAAGTCCAACATAGCTGCAAAGAATCGGTGGATGTGACATGTAATGGGGGCACTCTGCTGAACTGCCATTATTAATAAAATATGTTTCTTCTACGGCAACAGGTAGACTTTGCGCTCTTTTGCAGTTGTATTTGGTTAGCCATATATCCCAGTTGCAGGGGAGAGTTTGGGACTACCAACATGTATGTGCTATCATTAGCCAGCTAGATATTTTAATAGGGTGGTTTGACTATTATAGGGGGTTATAAAAACACCCAAGTGCAAAAGTCAACCAACTTGTACAATACAGTCATTCAATAACCCCTGTGGAGGTATCCATAGGTTAGATTGCCCTGAGGACAGTCACAGATTCTATAGAAGCGGTTTAGTCCAATGGGTATACATGCAATAGTTATATAGCTCACCGTCTTTAGCTAAGCCACATGTTTTCCGAATCGCTTGCAATAATATTTTACACTGGCAATGAGAGTTGAACACAGCCACTTTGTTTTCTGAAAATAAAACCGGTCACCTGAAAATGTTAGTGAGGAGCCATTTTGATTTCAATCTCTCATTGAGATTGGATTTTGTTAATACGTTTGTCAACATTCTCATACAACTTTGCTTTCGACAGATTTCTCTTGACACTCTTCACTCTACTAAAGTAATTTGAAGTGTTGGAGTGAGTATATGCAGCCTGGTCCATATAGTACTCTATCACTAATATAGTGTGTCCCACCATATTCCTATAAAATCTCAATCGAACAGATATTATGTGGTTGGTGTACATGTTACTCTTTTCACATACTAATATGGCTAATACACAATTTTCTCAACAATGACAGATCGCCAAACTTGGCTTATTGTATAAAAGATTTATAAATGAGATCAGCGACATAACGATCGCTGAATCGCTTTTGTTTGATCACAAATTGGCTGTATGATGATAAATTATTGGTGTCTGAGTTTGCAAATATTAACAGAAAGCAATAATTGCCTAATACTTCTACTTCAAACTCAAATACTTGTTACTACTTTCTGGCATAAAGGAGCAGTCACGGCTTAATTGGTAGTACATATAACTACCACCTCGGGTACGGGTAGACATGTGCTTGAATCCCAGAAAAACAATGGGGGTGACGGGATTCGGGCATATGCTCTTGACCTATTATGATGTGTCCGCCTTAACCAAGAAGTCTATGACCCCCAACAGCTAGGAAATACAGCCATGGTATGATTCTACACATCGCCATAGCTCAAGTTGTCACAGTTGCGAGCCCGCTGACCTATCCTGTTAACCAAATTTCTCATTACCCAGGAAACCAACTCCATGATCCCAGAATGCTAGGGAAAACTCATAGTGTTAATCTACTTACTGCCATATCTTACTTTGAAGAGTCCTGTAGTTACACATGGAGCTGACACAGCTCTCCTTATGGGTTCGTAACTCACCATTCTGCTGCCGAGACGTCTCGCCTGCAAAAAGTTTTCACAATTTTATGCATATCATTAAGTCAACCTTGATTAAAAACACATCTGTTTATTCAAAATCACATGCAGGATAACCCCATCCAGTTGGCCCTTATCCCTATTTACTAATAATCGCTATAGTGCAACCATTGCAGTAATTTTCACTACATCTAGGTACTGTGATTCCCTTGAATTGAATGATTATTGCACCTATAAATTTTGAGATTTTATTAGGCTGCTTTGCATTCATTACTATCCTAATTTTCTTTGCGTTGTATAACTTATGGCTATGCTTCCTTCCTATGTTGTCACTTCCCAGATCGTCAGTGAATGCGTCACTCACTCATGACGCAGCAGCCTGGGATGTATTCCTTCATCTGTGTTAAATACTCATAGTAGCAATGCAGAAATAACTAGCAATAACCATTATGATGCCATTACTACGATCAATGTCACGAGGCAGAGTGCCTGCCTACTACTGTATAATAGCCACGGCACAACAGGTGAATCCATCGTTGTAAATTACTCTTAATAATGCTAATGATAGTAGGTGCTGTGGCTGAGTGGATAGTGCACTCGCTTATAGTGTTGTAGGTCCTGGGTTTAAGACAGCTTATGGGCGGGATTTTCGAAACACCTTTATTCCACCCAGGAGGAAAAGGGTGCTCGTCTCTCTTCAGGGCAGGGGAAGGTAAAGGCAGTGAGAAAGAGGAGTGGCACCCTATCTCAATTACACCGTTGAGGGTAAAGTTGACTCTCAACAGCCACTTCTCAACACAGCCATTGGCTAGGGGGTAACTTTTACTGTTTCATATAGATAGCACACCAGTCTCAGGACCAGGGGTCCCTAGCTGGTTCACCTCCCAGTTCTAGTGTCATTTCGGATTTGGATCGCATGCAGTCTACCCTTAAGCAACCTCCTCTGTGGACCATCCTGTAGGGGGTAACCCATTTGGAGATGGATGCTGTTCTTTCTACGTGGATCCCATACTTTCAATCACCTATTACACACACCCTTGGGTATGTATTGGTAAGAAGTATGTATACAGGTGTGATGTGGTTATGGTTGAAACATTCAAATATGGACTATACACCTTTTCATTCAATTATAACAAATGGTCAAACTTCGTCAATTATATAAAAGGCTCGAAAGTAGTATGGGAACTGTTTTTGACTTACCACAAATTTTTCACTCAACTCCATGATGGTAAATGCGTACTAATGGTGTATTGAGTATACAAATGTTAAAAGAAACCAGTAATCTCTTAATACTTCTAACCAGCCAATAGGCATGACTGCTTCTAATCCAAATAGGCTTACTGACTCTGTCTGGGTGCTAACGTTGAAGTTTTTACTCGATCACAAACTCAATGACATAGTTCTGAACTGAATCCATAGAATCCACCAATATACGACTCACCTTTCACTGCACAAAACTCTTCTAATAATGATTTTTAGAGGGACCAGCTACCCAGTTATTTGAGGTACTTAGTAAATTGAGGGTGAAAACAATCGCATATACTTGTATGGAAAATTAATCAAGTATGTTGTGTCAATGACTTTATTTTATTAGGCTGTAAGAATTTCATTGGCAGGTTTTATGAGATTTGCCGGCACTCCACCTCATTGAATCGCCAAGTGTCTCAGTGCAACTCATTATTACCATAGACACAATAGCCACTTATTATGCATCTTTGGTTGATCATGTGGAGGTGACAAATCCTACAGGTAGAACAGAAAGTCCATGGCGTGCATGAGTCATGCAGCTTTATTTCCATTTCAGTGATTCAGCCATATGTACCATAATTATTGAAATTGGGAGCACTTTTTCCATTTCTGGCCTCCTGGTATCTGCTTGATGTTCATGCCAGGTGGCATCTGTCCAGATTCTAACTGAATTATAGCACATTCAAACCAGAGAAAGGGAAGGGAATCAGTCTGTATCCAAATGGTCACTAATTTAATAAAGCAGGCAGGTTTTTCTTGGTGAGAGTCGAGACCCTGTGCTATGAGTTAGCTAGGCTGAGCATGAACTTCACAATAATATTGCGCAATCCATGGCACCCTGCACGCTGAGGGTGCATAGATGATGTTTATGGGGGATGCATTTAAAACACAACAACAACACAAAACACATAGGCTATGACTGTTGCTAATCAACCCAAGTGAAAACCAATCCAGCGATAAAAGATAACGCTTTCCAAAGAACATACCCATCTTTCAAACTCAACAATGCTTGCATATCTTTATAGTAGACATTAGATCGATCAATAGTACCGTGATAGGTGTCAAAAGTCAAGTGCAGCATGCCTTTCAAAAAAGCCTTCAATTCAAAGAAGAAACTCAGCTCAAGGTCACTAAGATCGGATCCCTTTGGCAATATTAAATAGTATACAAATGTATTTAAATAAAACCGGAATTCTATATAAATGACTTTCAAACCGAAGAGCAAAATCACTACGTTCATTTGTTTCCATGAGGAGCGGCCATTGCTCCTTATGACACAACCACCGAAATCAGCCAACTCCCCAATGTTCGGCATACAGCTAGCCATCTTATTGAATAGTTAACAAATGTAAGGAATGAATTGCCTTTTTTACAACTGGAAACATGAAAAGGACAACTCCTTAATGCATTACTTGGTTTACTTAGTCAGGTAACCTGGCATGTGGTGAGTGGGAATGGTGGCCGGCGGGGCGAGCGAAGTTGCTTCACTCTCCCCACCAGTCACCAGTACCACATGCTGAAGGGCCAGATTCACCTGGCTATGGTTTCCTTGGCCAGGCGACCTGGCTCCTTTGGTATGTAGAAGAAGGGTTGGGGTGAGCAAGCCGAATGATGGGCTACGGACAAACATTTGATAATAATTTAAGTGAAGTAAATTCTCTTCAAACAACTTTAATTGTCGACTCATGAGTGACACGTGAGTGAAAATGCGTACACAAAATCAAAGAATTCCTGAACAAACCATCAAAGTATTCAGTTTGTCCCTGGCATGCTCTGCTCACCCCGAACCTCACCACGTGCCAGTTAAAGAACCAGATGACCTGGGTTTGGTTTTTTGGTCACGTGACCGCCGTGCTACGGTTTGTGAATTAAAATGATGTGATCACCAGCACACGCAGTAATGTTTTGTCTAAATTATGTATTTTTGTTGATGATGATTATAAGTGAGCTAAAGAAGAATTGTAAAGAAATATAAACTCACAGGGAATAGTAAGGATCGCAACAAGTAAAGCATGTGCGCCCCACTTACCACTAAAAGTATCCCAACCATGGACAAGCTGTAACACATAACCATAGGCTTGTTATATATCTATGGTCTCAACAGTAAAAACGAGCATTGCTGTCAGCAGAGTTGGTCTATACATTCTTCAAAACGTATAATATAGGACAGCTAACCCAATATATAATCAATCTTCGCAAAATATGCAGTGCGTGTTTTATACGCCAGACAATCTGTCTGCATGATCATGCATGCACACATGTATAAAAATTCAGTAGTTTTTTTGTTGCAAGACAAATGAAAACCATTGAAAAAATAGAGTCTTGACAAAAAGGCCCGTTGGAACATTATATAAATCTGTTGGAAACTGTTGAACTAACCAAGCAGCATTTTCTTTACATTGTAATATAAAGCCCTATTGTTCTATGGTCAGTACAGGTATTGATCCTGAGCATTAATATTGTTTACCTAATCACCAGTATTCAGTATAACTGTGAGGACGTGATGGCAGCACTAGGCTTCATGCAAATGTGTGCTAAGGTAAGCCAGATCTTGGAACAGCTTGGGTTCAACCCGTTCAGTCAGCCTAGCTTTCTATCTCTATGCTTGTACTCGGCGTTGTTATTATTTTCTGTATGAGGTTGTGGGATCTAAACCGAAGACTGGCTGTGCAGGCTTATGCATTCGAACCAGTAGCCCACAGCCGCTCTCTGCTAGGGTTGTCTAGCATATCTCAGCATTGCCAAATTGTTTAGACACAGACAATGCATCCGGCAAAATTGAATCATTGGCAAAAACCAGTGACTGAACCAGAACACTTTCTATAGGTGTCTTAGTAGTTAGTCGTAGTAGTAGTAGGTGTCTGATATATAATTTCGAGCATCTTCTATACCAAGGTAGGATTTGTATGGTAAGCAATCACTGTTATATCAATGTGCCATGAGATACTCGTATACAAGTCTGTATGTCCGGAATCCTGAGAGAACGATATACATGTTATAGGGTAACCGAGCTGTTGGCAAGTAATTTATAAAAATGTAGTGCAATGCTTGAAACTGGTGTGGTAGTCTTGCAAGTTGGCCCTGGTCATAGTAGACTCACAGCATAAACTCCATTTGTTCCAAGTTATTATCACATTAAACTGAATATAAGTAGATGCCATTAGGGAGACACTGCGGCTGAGTGGTTAGAGCCCTCGGCACTAAGGCTGACGGCCCTGGGTTCAAGACAGCTTGTTCACCCAGGGAATGGGTACCTGGCTCGTTTCAGAGCAGAGGAAGGTGCAGGCAATGAAAAAGACAACTGGCATCTTACCTCAGTCACACCATTCCCGATACATGTTGACTCTCTAACAGCCACTTCCCCACACGCCATTGGCTAAGAAAAAACTTTTACCTTTTATTACTACTGTGTTACAGGGTCTAGTGTCGCTGTCAATTATACCCTTGGTTCTAGGATGTGGCGAAACTGACTTCATAGTCCCGCCATGTGCCAAGACTCATTATGCTGCTGAGTGCCGGAATGGAACTGAGGTCATATTACATTGTGTGCCACTCGCAGGGAACCCCCTTTATCAGCGACCCGAGTTCTGGATACCAGTGTCCATTATCATAGCTCTCATAAGTGAGTGTATTCTTGACCCATATCCGTTGTGGCTGGATGGTTGAAGTGCTGGTCACTGGCACTGAAGCTCTCAGGTTCAAGTCAACTTCTGCATCGGGTTTTTCAAAACTCACTCTGTTCACCCAGCTGAGAACGAGTGCCCAGCCCACTTTAGAGCTGGTGAACCTAGATAAGGTGGTGAGGAATATGTGTGACACCTTACCTTAGTTACGCCGTTGCCAGCACAAGTTGGATGCTTTCTAACAGCACACGGCCATTGGCCAAACATTTTGCAGCACCACCATGCAGTCTGGTACTGCTAAGAAAGCAGGGGGCATTCACGTCCACTTTAATATTGTGTACCAGCTGGGCATTATATGGGCAGAGCGTGTGGTAGTGATCACTCCCGGGCAGCGTTATCCTCTCTCTTTGCTAACTAGAATACCTTTATGCTCTCATGCAGTATGACTATCCGCCTTTATGCTCTCATGCAGTATGACTATCCGCCTTTATGCTCTCATGCAGTATGACTATCCGCCTTTA
>Ga0224511_10004400_pt1 | contig 10635 bp, 2 predicted proteins | sample SF_May12_sed_USG_2_FD_169988 | JGI IMG/M metagenome (GOLD analysis project Ga0224511, IMG submission 169988) | Sediment microbial communities from San Francisco Bay, California, United States - SF_May12_sed_USGS_8_1 | ecosystem: Environmental > Aquatic > Marine > Sediment | place: USA... | reverse complement strand
ACAGTACGCCGAGAACTGTCTATCATAGATAATGATACACCACATTATCCAAATGAAATATGTAAATCCTGCACTCTGCAAGACGGCATTCACGGATGTAAAACTTGTTGCTTCATTGACAACACAATTGTCTGTTATCAATAAATCCATGTTCAGGGCGTTCCGGCTTTAGATAACAAGACTTGATGAATGGCACTATTTCAATACATATACAACTTAAACCAGGAACTACTTAATATAAAAAAGTTTTATACGTGTTTGTTATCCGTCTTGTTTTATTTATCGCCCTTCTTGTTGTTTCTGAAGGATCAAACGTAGTCAAACATGACATTTTGAATGATAAGCAAATAAAAAATAAATTTATACGGGTCCTCAGGGATCATGGATTGTATGCTGTTTACATTTAAAGATATATTTCGGTTCATGCGTTAGGGGGCGTCAGTGGTGTGGCATCTTCGTTTACTACTGACTAACAGCTTCAATAAAACTGAGGCTGCCATTTTTCCCATGCAGGCCATGCACCCTGGGGCCATTTCTTTTTCTCAGAATTATTGTTCTTTGCTACGATGTTTTGATTTTGTAAACATAACATGCATACACATACCATTGCATTGACCCATGCAATTATATTTCTACTATTTGGTTATATATTATTTAAGATCCAACAGGTTAGAATGGTTTGCTGACATTGACTTAGCAAGAGACAACTTGAATATATGACCCAAAAATGCCATACAATGTACACAGGAAGTAGACTTGTTATTAAACATATTACCTACCACTGCATTGATTTTGCATTGTCAATATTGATATTTAAAATCAATATTTTTGTTTTATTAAATAACTGTTGTGTATAAACACAAATACAGAATACACTAATACACGTAAAATCTACTAAGATTATGTAGCTACAAATAACACCATTTGCTTCGACTGTGGTGTGCATTGTTACTCGTTAACACGATGTGTTTCCAAACTTGTTTTTGAAAACAAATCTCCTGCAGATAACAACCATGTGAATAGGCACTCATATCCAAAACCATACCTTGGTATGGCGCATAGATGTACAAAAAAGTGTGTTCCAATCCCGGAAGTTATGTAATTAATTACATATCGTGTCTTATTACATACATATCGGAACAGGTTTGCATGGCTAAGCGCGACAGGTAGCGCCTACAAGATCATTTGGTTTAACAGCGTTTACGCGGGTGCGACTAAAACATTCAGTATAACACATGTGACGAGGCCATTTGGATATTAATAACAGGTATGTTTTGTGGTGTGAAATGCCATACAATTGCATAAACTATTGTTAAGTTTTATATAAATAAGATTAAATGCACTGGCAACTTAACCATCCAATTGAAAAAGAGATGTACTAATTACCCAGATGTACGATTGCTTAAAAAAAATATTATGGTAATTTCTGAAATAGTATAGAAACAACATAACAGGTATGATGATATATTATTTTAATGTTAAACAATTGCATAATAAAGCATTGTTTAGTTTAAATTTAAATTAGTGTAAATGTATTTGTAACTTAACCCTATAATGGACTACTACTAATAGGCATACTAATTACCCACATGTAAAGCTGCTTTTAAAAAATAGAACCTTTTGGTAAACACTTAAATACTCTAGAAACACCATGACATTGAGATACAGTGGTAAAACCACCATGAGAATACATGTTCACCATGTAAATTAAACTTGTAATTAACATGTACACATATTCTAGTAAATTACCCTACGTTGCAGTCAGCTGTATATTTGGTACTAAATTTCAATGTCGTTCAGATATATAATCCAACACTGTTTGCATTGCTTTTTGTTTTGCCTTTAGCGGTAATTAATTACAAAATGACCTGATATCACCCCGACGAATTTATCTTTTAGTTTTATCTTTTAGTTCATCAACTTACATTTTTCGTTCACCAGACGAACCACTGTTTTTAACATGTACCAATGTCCCTAGCAGGCGATGCACTAACGCAACTTTATCTCAAAGGAATTACGTTAAACATGCGTTTCTTGTAATGAGTATTTATTATTGAAATCCCATACACTTATTACTCCGAGAATATTCGGTAATATAATTTTGATGTTGCATGTCTGCAGTTGTCATTAGATCTTTGAACATAACAGACCTGTTTACGGCTACTCTTGTTGAACTTGATGTTGGCCTGTAATGCTGCTGAAAATCGGTATAAATTTGAACAAACTTGTCGCATAAGGTAAAGAAAGTTCAGAAAGAACAATTAAAACACTAAACTGAAATTAAACATCCACTGTGACATGTTTTATTCACCTATTACTAAACCCGTATCATTACAAATATATTTTCACCAGATGCAATGTAACATTATCTCATATGTATTGTGACAAAATATGTCTGCACTATACAACAATACAGCTTCATGTAAGAATCATGACAATATAATATTATGTCATACATACATACAAAATGTACAACGCTTTTAACCTATCATACAAAAATTGGGCACGTATTGTGAAGTAGTTTTATTGTGACAAATTCATTACAAAATAAAACTTATGACAGTATCAACTGATTTTTATGACAATTAAATGGTCAAGAAAAGTACCCATTTTAATATTCCCTATTTTCAAAAAGATAAAAAACGACTCTATGGGATTCAAACTATTCATCTATGCATTTTGTTTATTGGCTAAACGAATTTAAACATAAAAGAAACGTAGACATAAATGTATTGCCGATTTCTCATGGAATTGGACATAATATACGCCTTTAAATCATGACTGTAACAACATTGATGTTTTCATTGGTGATATTAATTACACACTATATAAGATTTATTCTGGTTATTGCCGCTTTAATAATGCCCCAATGCGTGCGTATTTATGTTCATTGCATCAAGCAGTATCATAAATAACAAGTAGGTTGGCCTTCATTTAATCTACGGCTTTAAATATTTCCAAAGTCAAAGAATATTTTACTGATTGCACTTTTGTAACGCAATGGGATGATTTTATTTTGTTTGTTTTCAAAGAAAATTGATTTGCGATTGTTTTAAATTAAGAATTTGTTTTTTGTAACTGATTTATTCGGGCAAACTTTGGACATGGCATATTGAAAATAATATAGTAAATGTTTATCAGATCAAGTGCAATATATTTATAGGTACATGTACATGTAATTGCTTTGGTATGGAAAAATGCATTGTGTATGTGTCATGCGGGAAATAGTGAGCGACGCCTCGAACGCAATGTTTACTACGCACTAGAACGAGTTCGAATAAAGTTAATATGAAAATGATTGCCTTTTAATTGCATATCATTTAAAATTCATTGTTATGTATTTCATCATATTCTTTAACCATATAACATAAATTAAAGAATTAAAAATTGAAAACCAAATCGAAAATTACTACTATTTGTCACAACAGTTTTTATAGTTACCAACTATGTTGACAACAACATTTCAAAAGTCAGTTTTTAGTTGTTATTTTCAAATGATGTTTGGGATAAAACGCGCAACGGACAACATTTTAATTACTATTTTTAGTGGTTTGTATAACATGATATTGTGACAACGACATAGAACTCCAGGTGAAATTAGCATTCAAATGTATGATAACATTGTGACGTCGTGAAAATTCGGTAATTAATTGATTTAATTTTATTCATCTAAACGGCACGCATTGATTATAGTTAAAATATCCAAAAATGAGAATTAAAAAAACGCATATTAGTTTCCCTAAATACAACAATGTACGTGTTATTATGATGAAAATTAAAGTGATGAAAGGGAAAGCCCCCAGGAAGCATAGCCTGCACGAGAAAACAGCAGCCTCGGTTTTATTGAAAAATATGACTACACAATGATGTAGTACGGGGCGACTTTTTACAGCCGCCACACAGGCACTAAACAACAGCTGTAGTAAGTAATATTAAACTCATGAAAGGGAAAGCCCTCAGGAAGCTTATCCTGCACGAGAAAACAGCAGCCTCGGTTTTATTGAAGCTGTTCATCAGTGGTAACTGAAGTTCAATAGAAGTAGTATGAACTACCTATATTGTTTGCAAATGCATCCACAAAAATACTTCATTATAAAAGTTGGAATGTTTTGTGTGCGTTTTTAACAGAAGCATAATGTCTGATATTTCAAGTATAATTTTATGAATATTTGACGCACATGACAAAATTCACTGTTGAAAATATCATTTGAACATTTGTTGATATAATCATTTTGTCAACTGTTAGAAATATTATTTGAAAAACTGTTAAAATATCATTTGATAAATAAAGTACGATTGAAGGTGGTTTTAATTACCCTGTTAACAAGTGCATATCGTCTAAACACTGTAATTATATTGCTTGTATTTATATCAATAATTTATGACCCTGAATGTTTATGATGTTAAAACATTACAATAACTTGAATGTATCTTTTCACACAATACGCGAAGCAGGTGCCGTTGTAAACACTTTAAAGCACATTATTCTAATTACGAACTATTTGCTTGATATTCTGGAATTTACCTGTCCTTTTATCTTTTAAAGACTAAGGTAAACATAATAGATATGTGTTTCCGTAATGCATTTTACATAAAGGAAAATACCACTCTGAAAAACCTTTTTACAATAATGACAGACCACAGAAGATTTATTTCGTCATTAGTTTTATTATTTCTGTCAAATGTGGATTTGTCTTTAATTGATATAGAATAACAACAACATAAATATTGAAAGCTTGTTAATTCTGTACCAAACGTTATTGTGTAGATCAAAATCAAACATTCAGTACACATATTCAAGGCTTGACCAATTTGACAGCAAGTAAGCAGACAGTGTAGTGAGCCAATTAACTTGTTTATATACTAAATTATTAAAAAAAGGCCGGATATTTTTTGTAATATATGTTTTCGATATCCATTAAGACTGTTTTAAATTATGAGATTGAACTTTTAAACCTTAACATAAAAAGTGTTTAATAAATACAATGAACATATTTTGTGGAATACCTTAAAAGAAATACAATATATTTATCTGAAGATAAGTTTTGTTAATAAGGTTTTTCTACACAAAAAGCATAACAAGATGTTGTCAAGTACATTAAAACAAAAAAGTAAAGTACAGTCTAAGCGGTAATCATGTATTCTAAAATATACGACATTCTTTGGTATTCTAAACTAGTGCGTCAGTACCAGGCATGACTGTTCGTGATTTATTCACACGCATGTTTTGCCTTAATATCGTTTGAACATACAAAGTAAAGCACAACGAAATACATTACCGTTTCCTCTAGGAAAGTCTTTACGCTCGAATTAGAGATAAAAGACGGCTTTGGACGTTAGGTTTAACAACATTATTATTTTCTTTGGTAATATTAATGACACGTAAAACATGATTTATATTCGTTATTAATGATTTTAAGATATCCAAATGCGTATTTAATAATAATAATAATAATAACTTTATTTTTCGAAGGTAACATTTAGACATACAAAGTATAATACAAAATATGTCCTAATTTCAAATGGCCTTCAATAACGCAAGATAAAATCAACATAATAATGAAATGGCATTCTTAATTAGAAAGATATAAACTTAATGTAGTAAGCATTCATTTAACATGAACAAAATGAAATCATTTGTAAGCATAGAAAATATAAAAAGTCATCTATATCTCATATTGTGCATATAGGCAAACAAAATCAAAGTCAAATAATAAACTAAACATTAATAAAAATATATTAAAATGACAGACACTCACATATATTCACATATCGAGCAAAAATGGAAAATAGAACAATCTCCATGCAGTTTAAATAACACAATCATAAACAACAAATAGAATTGTCTAAACTAAACCAAATCTTTCAAGTACTCCTGAGTATTAAGAGTAAGAGTATTCAGAGTTTGCCGTACTTTGTTAACAGCTAAATACTGGAAATAACGATCGTCATGTGTTTTCGAGTTTGCTGCATGATATAAATCCGTTTTGTATTTTAGTGACTTTGATTGTCAAGCTTGAGAAGGTTGTGGTTCATATTTTGAAAACAACAACAACAACAACAAAACAACAACAACAAACAACAACAACAACCTAACTATACTAGAACAAAGATTTCAGACCAGATTTTCTTTTATAAATATATATTGCGTGAAAAGATTCAATTACAACCCACGAACAAGTTATATAAAATATACTTAAGGATAGAAAAAGACACGTACTATTAAACAAGAATTTCTACATTAACTTAAGGTGTTGAAAATTCCCATCAGATTTATGGTCATGGTGTTTGTACTGTCCAAGTCTTTATTGTATTGTAAATGAAATTAGTTGTATTTCTCATAAATCAACAAACTAACAAATGAACAAACAAACAAACAAACCTAACACATTTTAAAAACAAAAAAACACAATTAAAATACAGTTGAACCTGAATTAGCAGTCCCCTCTATTAAGCGGCTAAGCAGTCTTAAGCAGCCAAACAGAATGTTCCCAACTTTAATTTTGTAATGATATTCACCTATTTGTGTCACAGGTTGGACAGTATTTTGAAGAACAGTAATTTGAGCTGAAATCCAGCTCGTAACAGATTGAAACTCAAATATGTATTTTCATAATTTACTTAACACATTTACTTTGCATTGCCCATTCAACTACAGACACTCTTAATCGCTTATCGTGAGCATTATTTTCTCTGTACGCGGCTGAACATATTATCTAACACAAACACACAAACACATAGTTTTTTTTTTCTAAAAGTAGGTTGCGTCTTAGTGTTCTACTTGTTTTTGTGTTGTTCTGTGTGTTACGTTCTGTACGGGCCATTTTGTCATGGTGCCCTTCAATTTGACATACCTACATTGTTTACAACATTCTTTCTTTGAACATCTCTTCAATTTATATTAGGATAACCTGAATCAAAATAAACTTTTGTTATACTTACGTTGTTTCGTTTTGACTATATGTTGACATATCACAATTATATCTTTATATCGAAAAAACAAAAGTGCTCATAACAATATTTATATTCTCTCTCCTTTTTACAGATCTCAATACCCCTAAGACTTTATGCATTTAAATAAATTCTATTATTTGAACTTCCCTACTACGAAAAGTCAATTAGGTATGAATGAGTGGGAGTAAGCATCAACATTAAATGAAAGTGTTAACGAATAATCTTTGTGGGTTGCGGGTTCCTCTTCTATTCCAATATTGTATCAAAATGACAGAGGCCTTCTGCATTGGTTCTATACCAGATGACACCTTGTTGGTTTCAGTGTTTGTTTTTGGCAGACATACACTGACACAAATATTATGACTGAATCAATGCCATGTTTCATTGGTTAAACAAGACCATAGTTGCACAATGCTTGCATGCATGCATTATCACAATACATTTATTGCTTGCAAAACCGTTACACGTTAAAAAATAATAAGTATACCTTGTTGTGTTCCCATTTTAAGCGAGCTGAACGAAAATTGATGAAGTAAACGCCAACTGTACATATCCTAACCCGTCAATATAAAACACTCAAGTCCACCAGACATTATGACAAGGTAGCCAAATAAATATCCGCGTCTGCAACTAATATTCTTTACCAGAAATTGACGCCCACGGGAAATCAGTTCTTGTCGGTATAGGTTTCCACAACGGTACATGTGCAACCGTTAAATGGAAATGTCAGTTAGTGAAATAGTTTTCCTGCCCACATTATTTAAAATTTCATTTCATTACTATCAATGTCAGATTCTATTTCATGGTTGCTGATTTAATTAGCTTTAAAATTCACACATGGACGTTTTCTGTTCACTGTAGCCTTCATCTTAACTCACTGTCAACATATCTTGATAATACATTTGTTGTGAATGCAAATACAAGCAAAACAAATCAAATAACTTTTATTGAACTGTTTGAATGCTCGAATGTGTTATTTTCTTATTTTAATGGGAGGTAAAACTGTTTATGAAAACATAATCCCCTTTACCATTTTAAAGACATATATATTTGAACAACAGTGATTTTTTGAAATTGTACATGGGGGAAATGCAAAAATGACCTATCAAACGAATTATGTTACTGTTATTCTCATAAGGTGATAAAACGTGTGCATGTTTGAGTTGACAACGCTGTTTTCAGTTGGTAATCCTAAAATACTTAATTATCATGATATTACCATTCTCCAACAAAGCTCGCAACACTAATTCCACTTAACTAGACTGTTGTAGTACAAGTCATAAAAGCAATAACCAAACACTACCCACCAATTATTCAGGTACGGCCTTCTGCTATGTACACCACTAAATTTACATTAGTTTTACACATTCCTTTGGGTATCAAAAAGCATTCCGTAAATGGATATCGAATTTACTTGGTAACGTTGGCGCCTTTATTTATTTATTTTTTTTATAATTGCGTAAATCATGAGGTTTTACACTTCGGATAGCGTCATGTTTTGTGATCAAAAGAAAATAATTCAGAAAAATACTAATTGGTCACTTTTGATAATGTTTTTACAAATATTCACAAAAGACAGCATCACATGAACAATGAGATATTACAGATAATTACAAAAGATCTCGCCTTTCTGTTTGATAGTAATGAGTGAATAAAGATGTGTTTTTTTAATTAGTCTTTTTATGTAAAATTGTGCAAATAGTAATGCCGGGTTTAAAAACAAAAACAACGACCAATTCCGCAACAAACGGGTTTATATTCATTCATTTATTATGAAATATAATGAAAGATACGAAATATATGAACTTAAATATATATACACGATATCATAAGTGATACAGTATGATATAACTTAAAAGCATTATACAACTTGGCATGTATGTTACCCGTTCGGTTGTACGTATCGTACTTGTTCTTATTTTTGCAGGATCAGTCGTAGTGAAACACGACTTAATTAAATTATTAGCATTGTCCATTGTTAGTGTTGTCGTAAAATGTATTATTTATCTCAAATATCAGAATCGAAAGACAATATGTTGTTGAGACGACGGGAAAACATCCGGACATTACCAAAGCACAGTCGCAAAGCTCGACATGGAAACATTTTAATAGTGTTGACGCTGTGAACACACATTAGTCCCAAGGACGCTAGCAAAATTACGTTAGCAGTATGCGTATAAAAAGTATAAAAAGTTTTTGTACACATTCAGACTGAATTTATGGACAAATGATAAAGTGACAACTGAAATCCAGCTGAAACATCTTCAGTTGTTTTTCTACATTGTTGAAGCTGAAATATACCAAATAGCTGTAACAAAGTCTGATTGTATTGTGTTTGGGGTTTATGATGTCTTATTTGCTAATTGGTAACTAATGCAGTTAGAACAAAGAGTCTTCGAAACTATCATATTTTCTACGCTGCAAAACATGTTTAGCGCACATATTCTGGATACGCTGTAATTTCTGTAACTCACTTTCTGAAATTCAAAACAATATAGCATTGCAATAATCCAAATGTGAGATTACTAACGACAATACTAGAATTTTTGTAGAGTCCTGAGTCAGATATTTGCGAATGTTCTTTATTCTAAAATAATTTAACATGGCAGTTCTACACTTGGTTTTAACATGTGTTGAGAATTTTAGACCCTCGTCTAAATAGGCACCTACGTATCTTATGACAGTAACATTTGGAATTTTATCACCGGCCTTATCAATTTGTTTAGTTGATCATTTACTAAGTTGGGCTTTACTGCCGAACATAATGAATTCTGTCATAGTGGTGCTAATTTTGAGTTTATTTCATGATTGATTCTTTGTGGTGTTCATTTTAAGTTCATTTCATGAGTGATTTTTGGGAACAATTACACTATTGGTCCGATGTGAAGGTATAGTGTTATGAACTGTTGCCCGATTTCATAGGTCGAGGGCAACAGCTCAAAATACTATCATAGACAACGTGAGACAACTGGTTGACTGTTCCCAAATCAGAAATAGCTGTTTTATTACCTGATCAATGACGCCAGAGCAGGCAAGGAAAACAGTCAAAGCTATTGACCGGTTTGATTGTGTATATCAACATTATCTAAATATAAATAATTATACAGGTTCGTCTAGTTATATTTAACATAAAATCATGATCACCTGCAAAGATTTATGCAATGTAATTCACAATTTCTTTCAAGCAAGCAAAAACTTAAAAGCTATTTACTTATGATGTTTATGCATAAATGTGTTTATTAAGACTTACACGTATTAAAGTTATATAGAAATATGTAGTTCGTGTGTGCAGTTCTCATTAGATATGTGCGCATTACATACCTGTTATCGATAACCCTTGTAAACCATCATTTTGGCACCAATGGGAACCAATTTATATTCAAAACCAAAATACAGTTGTTAATAATACAACATAATTGTACATGTTACAAACCAATAAACAACTACTGTTATTTATAATAGACATGGTGCTTTGCAAAGAACATACATGTTAAATGGTATGAACTCGTCATAATTAAAACGTTATACTTACTCAATTATTCCAGACATAGGGTCACTCAAGTTGATTTGTTTTAAGATGTGTAGTAGTGTAAGCTAGTAAACTGAACATCAAGCGTATACTGGTGTATACAACTAAGCATATATCATGTGTCATTAGTGTACTGCAGTTGCAAAGAACAT
>Ga0224511_10004399_pt1 | contig 10635 bp, 3 predicted proteins | sample SF_May12_sed_USG_2_FD_169988 | JGI IMG/M metagenome (GOLD analysis project Ga0224511, IMG submission 169988) | Sediment microbial communities from San Francisco Bay, California, United States - SF_May12_sed_USGS_8_1 | ecosystem: Environmental > Aquatic > Marine > Sediment | place: USA... | reverse complement strand
CCTCCCCCCCCCGTTAACAAAGTCACGCTCCCGTAAAGTCAAATGGGTTTTCTGTTCATACATACAGTCATGACATATGATGACTCATATAAGCACTTTCAGGCCACGTTTATGAAGTGCCTGATAAACCCCAACCCAGTAACTTCATGCGAGAGGAACGAAGTAACCAGTCACCCACGTATGTCAACCGGCGAGAGGAACGAAGTAACCAGTCACCCACGTATGTCAACCGACGAGAGGAACGAAGTAACCAGTCACCCACGTATGTCAACCAGGAAGCGCGGCCCGCGAATGAATCACAAGGCGTGTATGAACTCATGTGATCAGTCGTGGAGTGCACTCAAGTGGATAACACATTTACGAACTCATTAGAATAATATTTGCATTTGAACATGTATTGCTTAACATATTTCTTTATAATGATACACCTTTCATTACATTTGTGTATGTATATAAAAAATTATTATGTTGTTAATTGAAACGCAAAGTTTCCGAAATGTTTATCTTATGAATATACACAACTACTTTTTATGATGTTTTAAACTGTGTAAATTTATACAATGTACATTCAGATATGTCAGTGTCCTATATCTATAATTGCTACTTTCTTTATTATCTGTTTTGTATATAGTTATACATGTATAGTCATGTTGTGTATGGTTTCTGTCATTTAGCCATTTGTAGATTGTGTATTGGCACATTATGCTTTAGCAAAGTTTGATCTGGTTTATACCTTAAGTGTTTTTAACTTGTCTTAAAATTGGTTGGTTGGCTGGTTGGTTGGTTGATTGGTTGATTGAACGCCGTACGAGACTACGCCAGACGTCGACAGATCAAACGCAATATGTAACCCCCGACCCCCGGATGACGAGTTCTGTATGTCTAAAAGACATCCTGAAGTACATGCGTACGCACGAATAATGTGAACCTGAATGTATATGAAATATTTAAAATGGTCTTTATCGTACGCATTTTAATTACAGAAATACATATTAAAGTTCATAAAACATAAATGTACATTATTTCCATTTTGAATCGGTGATATGCATATGTTGTTTTGTTTGTGTAAGCTTTGAATGAATACGTGAAATATGTGTGCATTAACATCGCTAAATAAACACGATGCTTCTATTATCAATGTTCTGTGCATTTTTTTGTGTGCAACACATATATGCATCTTTCTGAACTGTACACGCGAATCGGTGGCTCGGTGGTAGAGCTTTCGCCCAGTGACTAAGAGGTCCTGGGTTCCAATTTCGGACCGTGTCATATCAAAGACATTACATCATTACAACATGTTTAGTGCCTGTGTGACGGCTGTAAAAAGTCGCCCGGTACTACATCATTGTGTAGTTATATTTTTCTGGTCCTCAGGGATCATGGAGTGTGCATGTATGTTGTTTACATTTGAAAATGGAGTTCCGCTCATGCGCTAGGGGGAGTCAGGGGTGTGGCATCATTCATTACTACTGATGAACGGCTTCAATAAAACCGAGGCTGCTGTCTCACGCAGGCTATGCTTCCTGAGGGCTTTCCCTTTCATCAGTTTAATGGTACCAGCTGCTTCCTTGCCTATCGCTCAGCGACTAGATTAGAACCACATTTTTGGTTGTTATTGTTATAGTGTTAAATTGAAATTCGAAGCCAAAAACATACATAGGAAAAATACATTATAATCTGCAAATTCGTTAAAGTCTAAATTAATTGATAAACCAAACTTTCGCTTGCCTAAGATAATGAAAACTACCAACGTGAAGTTCTTTTAATCTACAATTGGCAAAGTTTGTGTTTGTCTATTATACAACATATACATTTTTAATCGTAATTTTTAAAATATTTGCAGTGACGAACGCGATTTATTGTATATTATGTTTGCTATTGCATGTGATATGCTTCTCAAAAGAGTCTAAAATGAATGTGAAAAACTTATATTACACATTAATATCAGATAATAATCACGAAAACGGCATTATTGTTTAACATCGCAATTTTAGACAACACATTCCAAATTTAATGCTGTGGTTGTCTTATTTCATCTTCAAACGAAGTCTTTGAACATATTTTTTCTACCAAGTCAATATTTTACAATACATTTATTCTCAATGTGTATATTTAAAGTTAGGATTTAACTGGTTTTCGCTGCTTTTAATGTAAACAAAATAAAGGTAGCCTAAGCATGACAATTGTCTTGCAAATGCAATGCAATCATTGACAATGTCTTTGCTGTTTGATTGTTTCTTTCAATTTCATTCAAAACGATGTTTGAACTTTTGATAGGACTTTTCTTTTCAGCATTTCATGTGGTTAGCAAATGCTTCATTGTTTAAAACAATTTTTAATAGTTAGTTTAGGCCACGAAAAGTTGATTTTCTGTTTCTCATTCGTTTTTAGACCCCCGCTTCAAATTTTTTATCCAAGATTGGTGCCCATATTTTTGACAAATAGATCTTGCTTCCGATACCGCGGAATCATTTTAATAGTAGCGCGTATCTGCTACAGGTTTAACTAAACTCAGAATAGTCACGAATAATCCAGGACAGTTACATATAGGCGCTTTTGCGGCAGCAAAATTACTAGTCACCTGTTTTTTAGAATTGCAATTAAAATATTGTAATATTCTTGTGTTTTGACATATTTGTTAGAAGATCTGCCATTTGCTTTTATTTTTATGCTCTTTACTTGGGTTTTACTGAAGACAAAAAGCTGAAAATAGTCAAAATATGGCCACAAATATTCGTCTGTTTCTCAACTAGTGCAATACAATCTTGCTAAATGTTAATGTGTCCACATCATTTACATTATTTTCTTATATTTTTTGCATTTTTGTTTGTGGTTTAGTTGGAAAAAACGCAAATAGTAAAAAATGGCGAACTTATTCCGTATTGTGGCAAATAGTGCGTGGATATTATCTTGAACGATAAAACGTTGCAATATTTTAATGTTCCCATAGCATATCAGATTCAGCAAATAAATTATAAAACAATTTGGGTGTCTATCTTAGTCTCAATATTTAAACATGACTCAAATACACACTGGCGAAAAGAGGGGTGGGGCCACCTAACTTTCAAGTCTTATGATAAAACGCCTTGATATTTTTATTTAACCAAACCTCATCGTAAACACGATTTTTAGTTGATTTTATTATATTCATTAGGTTTGACCCTTGTATATAGCCGCAAGTAGTGATTTTGCACCGGGAATAGACATAAAGTCACTCACGGCAGCAAACAAATATTGTGTGAATTTTATCTTGGACGATAAAATGTTGCAATATTGTCATGTTTTCATGTTGCCCACATTCAAAGCATATACGTGTCAGCAATATGTTTGTGTGTTGTCAGCTATCTTAGCCGCAAATGGTCAAACATGGCACGAATATGCACAAACGACGGTGAATAGTTTCATGCGGCTTATAAAGGGTTAAAATAGTCGCCTTTTTAAACTCTTACGACAAAACGCCTTGATATTGTTTTCCTTATATCGTTTACACTATATTATAGTATAGTTTCCGCAGATTTGACCAGACTACCGCATTTCTTAGAGCATTAAATGCAGTGGTTACTGCTCTAGTTATGTTATAAAACATTAGAACTGTATTTCATCTTGCTGTTCTCGAAAATATTTTTGTTATTAAAGGCAATATATATGAAATCACATAGTGTTTCACATTGCTATCTACTGGGAAACAAGAAAAAAATATCTGACACAATAAATTTTTTTCGCCCTCTCGCATTCATTTTTACAAAAAAATGCCTGAGAAACAGAAAATCAACTTTTCGTAGCCTTAACCCAATTGTTTTGAAATTGTTTCAACGGAATGGTTAAATGTACAAGTATCTCTTTCAGACCTCAAAATAAAAAAAGGCATCCTTAATAAAGTTCGCGACGAATATTTCCATAATATTGACAAGTGGTTATATTTATTACTTTTTTGGCATTTTTTTGGCATTTTGGCATTTTCTACGAATCCGTTCAATACAAAAATGATAAAATAGCTATGTGCGGTATCGTGTACTTACGAAATGAATATTTATAGCTTATTGTCTGTTTTCTTCATCAACCATGGGAGTTGTCTATTCCGTTCCTGTCTTTAAATACTTTGTGTTATGTACAATTTGTTGACATGTTTAAAAAAGCGTTGACATTTAATATATATACGTATATCTCTCTCGACAATACACATTTGCATTTTTTGCATACATTTTATTGGCAACAAACATCAACAAGTGTACACATAATTTTCACAATAACATTGACAATTAAAGCACTTTATATATCCCTGTATTGACGTGCGTACATGTTGCATAAACCTTATTAAAGGGACTTCTCTGCGTTCCAATCATTGCCCAGAACGAGTAAACTTTCGCAAGCCAATATCAGTGTGTAACCTGATTAATAAGCGCATTAGAACAAGATTAATGGTCTATTAATATCGCCTGTCAATTTGTTCAAATTTTACATTTATTCCGCTGTCTATCAAAATGCTTTACAGTGATTCTGATCAGCTCAGTTTTACGGTAGATACTGGCGACCACATACAGTAGTAATCAGAAACGTATTCGTTTGAGATGATATCGCGACACCGGCTACTTGATATGTACGTACACTCAACGCTGAAATAAAATGTGAGATATCTTGCGGTATAGGTTGAATAAGGGTTGGCGATATTGTAAAGTAGTTTTGTAATAGGCAAAGGTTATACATGTATGACATTTAGTGAAACATTTGGATGTTGATTTGTATTCCCCGAATTACCATGAAAATCGCAGGGAAGTACCTTTAATTGATAGTTTCGTTGTCGAATATAGCTACTATGAAGGGCACAAAAATAAAAACAATACTCTCCTTGCAACACCTGCATGACAAAAACATTAACAACATCTGGAAAAAAACCAACACATTTAGGCGACATATTTCACATAATAGTCGCAAGGAGTCTGAATCTATCACTACAAATGGTCACATTGATGTTTGGAAGATGTGGCATCCGTCTAAATGTGCATTCATTTAGTTTCGTGAAATGTATTGTAAAATATTAACTGACACTATTTCATGTCAAAAATGAGATTGATCTTTTATTTACATCAACAGTAACAATCAAAATGATATTTTATCTAAAATCTAAATATATCAACCACTGTTTAATTGAATAACGTTACTTTCTGGCAATTTCAATATAAACATCTTTTGATCATTATTTTTATATGATATATTATATTACATATACATATAAATTACTGTCCAACAGTAAGGGCGATAATAAAGGAAATGTTCATAACAATGGTGAGGATGGCAAAAACAATTAACATAAACCTGTCCCAAATTCGCGCCATCTCCGCCCAGGTAATGTCTGCATACTCAACCTCATACAAGGACTCCTCGTCATCGGATTGTTTCGTTTTGGGCGTCTTAGACGACCTGTCGTTATTTTCCGACAGCGGGGCCACTTTACAAGTTTTTGTGTTTGACGTCATCAGTTTGTGCTTATCTGATGAACAAATAAACGCAGCCGCACATCTGGTCATGGCCAACATGGCGCCTTCTGCGCCGCTAGTTTTTGGTCGGCCCTCTGTGTGGTACATGAACAATAGCAAGACGGTGAGAAGGATTCCAACAGCAGCCACAACCGTTATCACTCCCAGGTAAAGCCCTGTAAACAGATGGCGAAGCAGAAGTGATTAAATTAGTTAAATGTTTGCATTTCGAAGTGGTTTGTAAAACTAAACACTAATTATGTCATGAAATGTTATATGACTTCCTTTTGTAAAGGTAAATACTGTTTGTAAAACTAAATTGATATTATCTAACATATTTGTTCTCGTCAGTGTGTCACGTGAGTATATTTCTGATTGCCTCTACATTTATACAGTGTTTGTCTAGTTTCAGAATTAACGTATATTCCATCAAAGAACATTACTTTTCGTAGTATTGTAAAATTTCAAGTCAAAGCCCTCGTACCCAACACGGACACGGTGATAGACGTGGGTGGCAGGGCGTCAGACGTGATGGTGAGGAGGACAGCGAGGGACAAGAACACCGTCAGAACGTACGACAACTTTTCCCCGCTCTCGAACGGCACAATGAACGTCAGAATGACCAGCAGTGACGTCACTATCACCGGCATGACAACGTTCAAATTGTAGAACTCTGTTCGGCGCTCTGAAAATAATACAACGTGGTGAATCGCAGTGTATTTTTTTTCTTTACACACTCATCTGTGTAAAACAAACTAACAATGTTTACTTTCACAATGATCTGCTCTGCGTAAATAATGTTCCATTTAAATAAATATAAAATATAAAAATATTTTTTTAGTTTATTCTGAATGTCTGTTAAGTCTTGTTGTTCTTCATGTTTCGTGTTGTTTTAAGAGTTTAATTGTTTGTGTACGGGCCGTATTGTCATGGTGCCCTTAAACTTGACTTGCCTACAGTGTTTATGTACAACATATTTTCTTTGAACATCTCTTCCATTTATATTACCAATTCTGACTTTAAACTCCAGCTGGGGGAATTCGTGAGTTCCACCGCCCTCTAGCGTCTCCGTCAGTGTCGATTTGATCGTCTCCGAGGACAAGACTACCCATTCTCCGTGGGTTCTTCAAAGAAGGAAAACAGATCCGTAAATTAATCCCGTTACGTTACCAAATAACCTTTAAAGTTCTAAGAACGTTGTCAATGTGATTCTTTATTTAAAATATAATTTCATTCATCTGATCAGGAAACACACCAGACAAGCTTATTATACACGCCTACACATCGATCTCTTCTAGCACCGCGGGGTTACTCTTGAAAGCAGAAACCGACTTCCGGTGCTAGTGGACACCGAGTAAATTGGTAATAAATAAGGTAACTTGTCATTTATTTTTTCATTTTGTAACAAATGAAACAATATCTTAAAATCGAAGAACTTAATTCGACCCGTTTAAGATTGTAACATCATTATAAATACCGGTTTCCGTTACTTAATTAGCTGTATTCAGAAAGAGATTATTGAAACATACGAACATGTACACGTACTCATTTCAACAAACATGACACGTTAACCAGTTATTTAAGTGTTGTTTATCAGCAATGAAGATAAAGAAATACACGTATATTTAAGTTATATATCTGCACGAAAGTTGTGCAGCTATTTCACTAAAATGGTTAGTTATAGTGAAGGCGTGATATAGTTATGTTGCTTTGAACCGTTCTTATTTAAACTGATGAAAGGGAAAGCCCTAAGGAAGCATAGCCTGCACGTGAAAACAGCAGCCTCGGTTTTATTGAAGCTGTTCATCAGTGGTAATGAATGATGCCTCACCACTGACGCCCCCTAGCGCATGAGCAGAACTCCATTTTCAAATGTAAACAACATACATGTACACTCTATGATCCCTGTGGACCAAAAGGGTTCCAAATCGTAAAACGTCTGGATGAGATGCCTTATAATCTACTGACAAATCTAGCAAGGCCCTGGTCTCACTTAAAGGAAGCACATTATCCAGCCATACTCAAAGTCCTCAAGGTTGATGGGAGTGCTGGCTGCGAGAAGATCCACCTCTGACTTCGTGTAGCCCCAGCCCACGATGTTGATGGAACAGGTCTGCACGTCGTACGGATAGTACGTGATGTCCACCTGGAGCGTGCAGAAATCTTCTATTATGAACACGTACACACAAGAAGAATAACCACGGCAAGAACTTATGTATCGCCAACCCGCGTATTTTAGCGTAATGGTATTTCATATTAATGTCTAATTACCCCAACTCGGAAATACATACAGGCCAGTGTTCTTACAATTTGGCTTAGACGGGGTGTTTAAATTTTATTTTTCTGATAATACACTTGGCTTTCACACGAAACACATTATTTTGGCACTACTTTGCCTTGAAGTAGTTTGTATCGCGTAATAATCTATAGAAATGTATGAAAACACAAAATGGCGGATTTGGGACGTTTAACGTGTGGTTTGTCCAGTCAAACTTAAATATAAAGTTACAAGACTTAGTTTGAAGAAAAAAACTCGCAAATGTAATAGACTATGACTCTTTCCACCTATGTATAGTGGCATATCAGAATATGTCTTGGTCAAATTTATAAATGATCTCCAATATGTAACTTTACTATTGAAAAAAAGAGGACTACTCTTTGCGCATGAAGAACCTTAATAATGTAGAAACATGATAGCAAATCATACAGAAAAGTAAATCAAATAAATAACCAAGCGCAGGTCAGCACGTATCCATGTTTTGTCGGACTTGGTTTGTCGGACCACACGTTTGCGTTCATCTGCTAATTTAGCCTTGATAAATACTCAGGCTTACTTGGAAGGAATTTCACGGAATACATTTGTTAACATTTCAAAACACAATATTATAAAATAGTCTACTATATAAAATGAAAATCGTTAAATCTATGAAAGGAACAAGGTTATAAATACAATGAAGTAGTTACTACAACTTTAAAGCATGATTAAGAAACCCGATATTTGTGTAAGATTAATGTTTGTATTAATTAGAATAAATGTTATTTTCTCGAGTTTGGATTTATCCGACACTATTTTAGTGAACCTTTTCGTTAACTGTTTATAAGTAAAGAACTCTATTATTGACTTCTATATTTTTTCTACCTCTTTTACTTTATTCAAATAAAACCGCGTTATATTGGGCTTTGCAGAAAGGTTGTTTTTATATCCACTTAAGATGCATTAAAATTGTTATATGGTTTGCCTATATGACGTCTTTAAGATGTTTACACTTCGACTAAGTCAACACTAACGGATTGTCCAGATTAAAGCATAATCAACAAAATAAAGAAAAACGTTGTTGCAACCACCATTCATGCTACTAAAGTAGTGTCATTGCAACACGTTATTCGTTTATATAAAATTAATGTGAGTGTTCAATACCAAAACTGATTGAGAGGGCGGATTTATCGAGCAATCTCAGGTTTGTGCAGCGCATTATTATTTTATTATTGGACTTTGAAAATCGACAAAAGAATCTTACACTATTTCGAAATAGGGAATTTCTTGAATAACATAGCTCCACATTTTAAATTTGTTATTTTACATTTTAGATGTGCTAGGCGACCTGTTTGAATTGCCTGCTGATTACGATGATTATGAAATAAATCCGTGCAATAAAGAAGTTAGACTAAAACGACAATAAGGTATCATACTTGCATCATGTATATACTTTCAAAGATGAAGCGCCAGAATTTCATTTAAAAATGAGAACAAATGTATATTTAATTTATAAGAAGAAATATAATTATAGTACGGAAAACATTGAAAACATGTCTGTATCATCAACTGCATGTATTCTTTAATGTGACACAACATGTATTTTTGTTCGTTGTGCTCTACCATGATTCAACCAACTATTTATTTCGTTACCTACAAGGTAAATCTCACGTTTTAGAAACATTCCTTAGCGACCGAATTTAGTTAAGTCCTGTACTTGATATGACAAACAATAAAGACCATAATCGCGCCGAATACAATTGAATGCCGCAACAAATTTAATACATCTGTGCGCTTACTAAAAGCAAACATTTTGTGCGCCGTGTTTATACGATTTGATAAAAACACAAGTTACCTGACAATGTGTTGTGAAGGATCGCGGAGGTTCCCACTCTACTTTCCCGAGATAGTCATACCGTAGATTCAGATCCGAGTCCGAAATTACACCTAGGTCTTGTAGTCTGCAACAAAAAATTGTTGTGTTTAAAAACTGTTAAAGAAACTCCACGTGGAGCTATAGTGTAACACAAACGAACACAATGCTAACAAACCGGCATTACGTGTCATCTATGTGTTCTTTGTATCAAAACGAAATGAATGATGTATTTCTATCGTTTGGTGATTTGATTAAGTCTTACATTTTCCATTGTCTTGTAAAAAGCGTTACAACGTCATTGATATAGAATATTTCGACTGTAGAATATAAGGTGTCTGCTGATTACCAAAGGCCGTGATCAGAAATTCGTCCGTTTGAAATCATATCGCGACACCTGATTATAAGATTTTATCTGGAACGCAGGGTGCAGAGGCAGACAATCACTGCCGCAACGTTATAGCAAACAAGGCCAATCGTACGGAAGTTGTTATTTCTCTGATGGAGTTTGTTGTAAATAAAACAAGAATTATATGTTATAACATACATGTAGTTGGCGCTTAATTTGTGCAAAGAAAAATTAGAAGTTAAAACCTTGAAAGTATTCGATTCCATGTCAGTTGCTCCAACGGACTTCAAGACGAGTGTCTTGTTCATTCCACTACTATATCACTTGAACGATAGAGAGTCATATACTAAATTTAAACACCTGGATTGTAAACGTAATGCATGACGTCTCTCTGATATTGCAAACTGGTACCCTGTATATCAGAATCAACAGAAAAATTGATGATTGCCCATGAAAAAACACACCAGAAACAGCAAAAAACAACTATCAAATAAATACAATTAGAAAACATTATTTACAGCAGTGTCTGCTTTTAAAATCACGGTTGTAGTAACTTCATTAAAGTTATATTACCGTTGAAAAAGAGCATTTAACCACACAACTTAGTTTTCATAAAATTTCACCTAAATCATAAGTATATCCTCATAAATGATAAACTGCAATACGATTTAGAACTGATTTCATC
>Ga0224511_10004398_pt1 | contig 10636 bp, 6 predicted proteins | sample SF_May12_sed_USG_2_FD_169988 | JGI IMG/M metagenome (GOLD analysis project Ga0224511, IMG submission 169988) | Sediment microbial communities from San Francisco Bay, California, United States - SF_May12_sed_USGS_8_1 | ecosystem: Environmental > Aquatic > Marine > Sediment | place: USA... | reverse complement strand
GGGGGGAGGTCGCGACGGGGAAACATTTATTATTTTATTTTACGCCTGGCATTTTAACAGTATAGTTCAAGAGAAAGTGTAGTACATGCAATAGCCATACTAATGTTTGAGGACACGACATGATTAAAAACTGTCTGAGAACCATTTATTTTTTAATTTTAAGCACAATTTTAGTTTGGACAGTACTTCAAACGCACAATGTTTATACTTGTTAAATGTTTTCATTCTAAAAACAAATAGCGCTTAAATACACTCGGTTAAAATTTGTAAACATGTGTTAGATTGACAATACAACCTTATACCCCTCATATGTACAATTATAGTAAAAAAAGCAAATAAATCTTAGTTTTATGTTAGATTTTCATTATATATACAAACACATGACATTGTTAACAGGGCTTTTGTGGTTGGACGAAACAATCTGAACTTCTATGATTTATTGGGACAACCCTCGTATTTAATGTGCAAAGCAGCGTTTAACTTACTGTCAAGCAGATAACGTCTTACTGATATATAACAGTATACACGTATCTTAACGGTTTGCTTATCACTATACATCTATTAAGATTATCGTCAACTAACAGAATACTATAATAAACCACATTAAAAAAAGATTTTGACGACAATATTTAATTCTATGTACAAGTATGCGTTATCATTTACTTGTTTTTTTGTGCATAAATGTTTCATAGACAGCATGTCGATGAAGTGACAGTAATTTGTAGATTTTGTTTTAATGTCGATTATGTAAATCTTTCCAGTCCAAATGTGTATCGTTGTCCGATTATTTGTTCTGGATGTCCGATTATTCGTTCCGGATGTCGATTAGTTGCTAGGTGATGAAGGCACATCGGTCGTCTCCTCTCCTACAACAATGTCGATAATACTTAAACTACTGTTAAACTACTGCAGCCTAATATAACTCAGTATTAACAACTCATACAAAACACATACTGATACATATAAAATGGTTGAAGAAAACAAAACATAGCAGCAAGCCAAAAACGAATTTAAAATTAATTCTCCGCTCTAAAGTGTACATGATATATAATTGATTGAATGATTGATAAAGTTTAACGGCACTTAAAATACAAAGGTCCTATGGCTCCAAATATCGACAATACTGCATTTAAACGACACAAGGCGATTTATTAGAAAATGACATGCTTGATTGCCGATTTTCATCATGTTTTATTCTTGCGTGATCTTAAATTGTACGGGCGCCAATCGGTGTTTGTATTTGAAACGTCGGTCCAGCGACGCTCCATCTTATGTAGGGAACATTTTTATAAGGTTATTTTAGACTCAATCAATCACACCGACCCCGTCTTGTCAGGTTTAACATGTGTACCAAGTAATTTTACAGTTATTACAGTGGCGGCTCCATAATTTTAACGCGGGTGGTTAAAGTCGAACCAGTGGTCCCCTCTTAACCATGCATATTAAATTTTTATTTAATCATTACAAACTGCATGGTTATACTATTTATTTATATAATAAACAATATTGCGTATGTAGTGTTATCGGGAGCATAGCCAGCGACAAAACAACCGCTATTTATAATATTGTGCTAAAAATGTAAGTTAAAAATAATAACTTTGTGCAACGATTATTTTACTTAAATACTGGTAGATGACGCAACAAAGCAACCAATTGTGTTATCATGCAACTTTTATTGTCGAAAGTCAATACAATACTATACATGACATTCACACTGTGCTATTCTTTGTCGTTTATAAAACAGCGAGCGAAACAAGCGAAAAAAGAAGGACATGAAGCGTCCTAATCAATTAACTTTACATTCGAATAGCAATAAATAGAAATGTCTCTGAAATAAGAACGTAGTAAAATATAATATTATGATACTTTCTAATCATGAATCTTACACGTCTAATAATATAAATGGAGGAGATGTTCAAAGATAAAATGTTGTAAACAATGTGGACAAGTCAAGTTTATGGGCACCATGACAAAATGGCCCGTACAAAAACACACAGAACATCACAAAACACGGAGTAAATAAAGACGCAACAGACATAAAGAAAAAACTATTTTTTTTGTGTTTTTCGATTTTTTTCTGATTTTTATTTTCAGTTTTCAATTACTTAAAGGACTTCTCCAGAAAATGTTGAATTACCGCCTTGGCACGGTCAATGAAAAACATTGGGGGTTTAAACCAGTTTTCCGCTGCAGCAAACCTCACACTTTCTCAACATTTTCTGGAGAAGAAAAAGAAAAAAATGTCCATTCATTCTTTTTAACAAGGCCACTAGGGAGTTAAACAAAACGACAGGAAAGAAAATAAATACAAAGTTAATATAAAGAAGGGTTGAAAAAGAGAAAATCTTTAGTACAGAAAGTCTCCTGCCTGTGAAATTCATCACAGGTCCTTGGCAGGGGGCACTTGTTGTCAAAAATAAATGGTAAAGTTAACATTTGAACCATAACATCATTCTCTTCCCTCCATAAATGGTTTCGAGAAGAAATTTCATTATATAGCCAAATACTTACAGTCATGCAACTCTTGACAAAAATATATATAAAAAGAATAAAACTAATACATGGCTACTTATGCTGCTATCCAAAACCCGACTGATTGGAATTGAAAAAAATATAAAAAAATTCATGAATGGAAGAAGAGAAATGCGAAATCACGTGACAATAACAAATGGCGGAGGCCTTCCTCCGAACACTAACATATTACTAACAGTCAGTAATGTATTAGAATAATAAACAATCCCTCAAATACGTTTAGTTGGAACAACAATCTATGTCTACTGCTAAGAAATACAAACGTACTATTATGTTAGCATGTTGATCCGTCGGTTTGTATCACTTCGAGTTGCCCGTGTAAAGTCGTATCACACGAGACCGAAGGTCGAGCCAAAAAATGTTGAGAAAGTGTGAGGTTTGCTATAGCTTAAAACTGATTAAAACCCCCAATGAAAGTCATTGACCGTACCAAGGCGATCACTCAACATTTTTTGGAGAATTCTTTTAAGAAATTATCAATAAAGAAGAAAATAAAAAATGAAAAATCCGAAAAACACCAAAATATATGTTTTCTAAATGTCTGTTGCGTCATGATGTTGTAAGGGTTTTTGTGTCGTCCCTTGTGTTAGTTTTTGTACGGGCCATTTTGTCATGGTGCCCTTAATCATGACATATCTACATTGTTTACAACATTCTTTGTTTGAACATCAATTTATATTTACACAGGTAACGAGAAGTGATGCAAACCGACGGATAAATATGCTAACGTAATGTTCCTTTTATTATATCTTTTATATATTTTTCTTATAGTTTAAATCTTAAAACAGCTGTGACGGATTGTATAAACATTGGTGATTTTATCCAGTGGATAAGAGATAATCAGTGGATAACTTCGTCCAACTTGGTTATGTTATCCAACTTGGATAACCCATTGTATAAAACCATTTTAGAACATCTAACATTTGGATAAAATAACCAGCTTTTATGAATGTTATCAAAAAAGATAACCCAACACATGGTCATTTCCGGTCAATTTTAATCCAAGATGGCTGACATTTAAAAAATTTGCATGTTTTTGCTTTTTTCTTTATCATGTGTTATCACGAACAAAAATTACTTTCTTGAGTACAACAAAACTAACTAACAACTTACTAGAAGAGATGCACATTCTTTTCTCATTTTTTATGATTACTCAGTTTGCTGGTTTAATTAAGTTCCAGTCAAAACTGATTGAATTCTTCGAAAAATAGTTATTAAAATCGAAGAATAACTAATCAAGAAATCATCAAATTAAATATGTTGGTTAGATTTCTACTTCAACTTCAAGTGCAAATAAAAACAAGTTTTGAAGTCATGAACACGAATGCCACTTACGAAGTTAGATCACAGCACATTGTTGACTTTCAAAGAAACGCAATTCCATTGTAATAAGAACATCTATAACACATATAACACATGCACCTCTTGGTAGCATTTTCTTTAATATACATTATAAAACACTCAACTATTTGTTAAACTAATTCATAATAAAAGTCCTTCTGCTTCAAGAGAAATGTAAACAAATTTAAACAGTGTTCTCCCTTTGCAGTTAAACACAACACTAAAATATGCTATTGATGTTTAGGTAAACAAGATTATTTTCCTTTCTTGAATAAGATTTTAGTTTTAATAACAATTTAATACTTAATTGTGCTGCAATCGTCTATTTTTGCATGCAAATGTGGCTGTATGCTATCAATTGATCTTGTAAAAATGCTGGATATCTCATTTAACCGACCTCTCCGAGCCCTTTTAAAGTTTTTCAACATTTTATCCAATTGGATATCGTTTGGATATCTTTCTTTTATACAATCACTATCCAAGAAGTTATCCGAATTTTGAAGATAACCATGATTTAACCATTGGATATCTTTTATCCAAGTTTTATATAATTGGTAACGGATTAACATTAAACACATATCTTTACGCTAAATTCTCGCTTGTTATTGTTTACACATGGCGGGAGTGTGATACGGGATTTTAATCCGTTACATACGATGAAAGCATGATACGGAATGTTCAATTCGGCTTGTATTCGTGAGCTTGAATTGTAAAAAGATCATTTATAGGTATATACTAAAAAGTGATTTGTCGTTTACAGGTACGCATTTGTTATTATGTACCTATTATTATTATTATTATTTGAATAATTACTTTATTTATGAATATAGTTTTCTAAATTACAGATAAAGTTTTTGTTAAAGCACACAATGTTTTTAAACAAAAATATAAGTTATGTAAACAAACATGTTTATACAAGTATATACCGGTATAAGATTTATATTTAAAGTGAATCTTCACCTTTGCTGGAGATTGGATTCATAAATGATGAAACGCCAGTGTAGTTTGTTTCTGTAACCTCGGTATCGTCTACATACTTCACTTGCCTAATATATGTGTATCTTTCTTTCTGCTCCGTTTCGAATGTGGCGCCAGGCTTCATCTCGAATTTGGCGCCTGCCTGTAATTGTGTTCCCTCTAAAGATTGCCTGAATATTGAAACATGATACGGTTGGCTAAAAAGGAGGGTTATCAAATATTGCAGTAGATCTAATATTGGTATATATTGTTGATATTGTTTTTAATTTGTTCGATTATTTAAATGACTATGCATTATATTTTCTTTTAGTGTATGCAACCGATTAAAATACAAGTATGAGAATATTTCAGTAAAACCTTTGGTGAAACTTCGTATGAAGTGGGATATTTAAATCTGAACCAATATTATCTGCAGTTAAAATAGTGTCAGGAGAATCTTCACACACACTTGATCTAAATATAGGCTCTAACTGATACGTTTTGTACTAAGCATCTTTCATGTGTTTCTGGTGTGGGTGGAAAAATCCCAGGTCAACCACAATGTTTGACACCATATTTTTTAAGGCCAAGGAATATTCTGATATGCCACTATACGTGGGTGGAAAGATAAGGTCATCACCTATAAAATGTGCAATTTTTAGAAAGTCTATGTTATGTAACTCAAAATAATTACGTTTGAAATGAAACACTAGATTTTGAACCTCTAAACCCGCCATGCTGTGATTACATACATGTATATAGACTCCATTTAGGCCACTTTGTAAGAAGCGTTAGCACATTTCACTGACCAGTACGTGCTTATGATCAAACCCTCAACATGCAACCTTGGTAGGCACTTCCGATTTGGGGTTATTAGACCAAAACGCCTACGCTGAAATATTGTTCTTACGGAAGTCTACGAAAGCCGTTTGGTGATTACGAACGACAGAAAACAACACGCAATCGGAACTACTCGGCCAATTCCCCCTTAACGGCAATCATGCCAAGTACATGTAGCATTCTATACATAGATGGTGATGTCACTATATGCTGAGTAGCTCCAAATCCAAGATGGCGCGCCCTTGCGTACATCAGAGAGATGGTGTGGTGTAGCCCACTGTCCGATGTGTTCAGATTGGGGAAATCCATCCCGAGGGCGTAGTGCAGCATAGCCCGCACGAAGCCCAAGGGATAGATTTACTCATCCACACCAGAAACACATGATAGATACTTTTTTTGCATATTTTATTTCATTTTATTTTATGGTGCCTAAAACAATAAACAAACTAGAGTAAAACTAGAGCGTAGAGATTTTTAATTCAACAACATCGTGCCGTATAAATCGATAGAACAAACAGCTTGTTTAAAATACAGGATAATATGTATGGAATTTGCATAACACGATGGACAAAATTCCATCTTTTAAAGTTTGTACCAAACGAGAACCCGGCAATTTAATTTCATTTAGAAATATTTTTTATTGTGATTTATTCACATAAATATGTGAATCAATTACAAATTATCACCCAAAGACATTTTAACTGAAAAATGTGTTTTTCAAAACAGTTGAAATGATTTTGTTTTGTCCGGATTCGAGGTCATTTCACTTGACGACGTGATTTTCCCAAAAACGATTGTTATTAAGTACTTTAAACCTCAATGTCATATTTGACTAGGTTCCAACCGGTTACAGGTACTGCCATACTGGTTAAATACTATGTGATATCCGTGAATTTTGTCTGCGCATGTATAGAAAAATCAAGGTCACCCAGGTAATTATACATGTAAGTCGAGATAAGCTCCAATACACTGTATAAAGACGTTGTTATGACAACTTGAATGTTGTTCATTAAAATAAAATAAAACAAAAAAACGCTTTACTGTTTTAAGAGTTTTAACGGCATTACATAAGCAGGTATATAAGTGCAACGATTGATAATAAAAATGCACTAGACAGTACTGGACACCAAATATTAAGTATTGAGTTGCCTGTTATCTTTCCTTTCCCGAGTTCTGTTCCTCCGGAATCTGACACAAACGCCTACCAGACCGATAGCCAGGATGCCGACAACGGGGAGGACGACGGCCAACACAGTTGTGGTTGACGAAGCTAAATGTAAAATAACCTCTTTTGAATGATTTAATGTGGAAAAACTAAATTTACAAGTAAAACAGAGTACATACTAGAAGGGTGCTTTCGGAAACGAATGCAATCATGTGTCCCCCGTATGTCACTGGATGGAATCATTTTTGTAAAGTAAAGTAAAATCGTAAACTAGGGCTATCACATGGTACTTAACATTTGTGCCAAATCATTTTTAAGTGTCACCATCTATTCAAGAGATATAGAGCGGACAAGTAATACACTATTCAACCTTAATCTTTGACCATGACATTGACCTGACCATGTTCAAACAAACGCACTGCACATCAACTCATCATACTTGACATTCGTGCAGAAATAGTTGCAAATAAGTACAAAAGGTACAGACCGAACAAGTTTTGACTAAAACTTTGACCTTGACATTGAACTGACCTTGGTCAAACATTGGCACTGTACATCGTCTCATCATACTTGACATTTGTGCAAAGTTTTTTTGTAAATCCCACCAGGGGTATAAAAGTTATAGAACGGACACGAAATACAGTCATACAAAGTTTTATCTTAGATTGTGACCTTGACCTTGAACCGACCTTGGTCAAACATTGGCAAGGCACATCGTCGCATCATACTTGACATTTGTGCAAAGTTATTTGTAAATCCCACCAGGGGTTCAAAAGATATAGAGCGGACACGAAATACAGTCATACACTGTTTATTCTTAGATTTTGACCTTGACCTTGAACCGACCTTGGTCAAACATTGGCACTGCACATTGTCGCATCATACTTGACATTTGTGCAAAGATTTTTGTAAATCCCACCAGGGGTTCAAAAGATATAGAGCGGACACGAAATTCAGTAATACAATGTTTAATCTTAGATTGTGACCTTGACCGTCAACCGACCTTGGTCAAACATTGGCAAGGCACATTGTCTCATCATAATTGACATTTGTGCAGAGTTTTTTTGTAAATCCCACCAGGGGTTCAAAAGATATAGAGCGGACACGAAATACAGTCATACAATGCTTAATCTTAGATTGTGACCTTAACATTGAACCGACCTTGCTCAGTCATTGGCACTGCACATTGTCTCATCATACTTGACATTTGTGTAAAGTTATTTATAAATCCCACGAGCGGTTCAAAAGATATACAGCGGATACGAAAGCGTAACGGACAGACATACGGACAGACAGACAGATAGACAGACAGACAACGGAGTTAAAATCAATATGTCTCCCCATTCAATGGGGGGAGACATAATTAATTTTTAATTTTACAAGCAAAAGACTATTATGATAGTTTGAAAGATAATTAAAGCGCATGTTCTTATTAATGTTGTTTAAACTGTATAATATATAAGATTGATAATATATTATATTACATATAGTGAATATGGTATATTAAAATTATAAGGATAATCATGTTTCACGCGTTCTAGTAAGATGCTCATAACAACAGGGGCCTTATTCGTGAAGCTCCATAGGTGAAAACTACGTAAAGTTTAATTTCCTAATGTGCACTGTTTTCCCCAAATATCTGAAAACAATTTACCCATACTTTTACAGAATAAGCTCTACATTTTATCCTAATGATTTAAGGATGTTCCTTGGTTTTGTTGCATTTCAGTTTCAAAGTTTTCCCTTAACTTCAATATTTTTTTGCAAAACAAATACACAAAGTCAAACGAAACTATTTGAATGAACATAATTAACATTGTAGTTCTGTTATGTTTGGTACTGGTATGAATACGTTTATTACATTAAAATAATCCCATATTTCCAGTATATAAAATAATAAGACATAATACAAAATGCTACAACTAAATTGTGTCGTGCTTCATTGCGCTCCCCTTAAAGAAACTCCGCCGCTGTGTGCATTTCAAATGAAACATGTATACAATACAATCATTTTTAAAAAAATAGCATGATAGTGACACTAGCTACACTGCTTTAAATAATAATACGAAATTTTGTTATATTTACATAACTTGAAATGTTTTTTCCAAGACATTTAAAACTTTATATGTTTAAACGTACTGCCAAATCATAAAAGAATTGTCGCCTCGACTATTGAGACATAATTAAAATTTACGAACATGCAGGTAAGCAAAAATTTCTTTGTATATTTTTGTGACACTTTTTCAGACCTCGGATGTGACCTATTATGAATTACCTTCATTTTTGTCATTTGGCCAATGGCAGAAAAAGTAAGAATAACAAACCGTCTGAAGGGTCTTTAAATGTTGTGTACACTATTTGTAATTATAACTTTAGATTTGTAATAATGTAACATCTTGGCATACTTACCCTTTTCAGCATTTTCACTGAAATTAACAAAACATTAACACATTAAAAGTTAAACGATATAATTTTTCATATATTTTTTTCTGAACGATCGACGTAAAAGTTCATGTTTACACATGCATGTGTTTGTTCAAAAGAACTATATTTTGTACTTACACACATACTGGATCCCCTGATTGCACCTGACAGCGATGTCGGCATTTCCTGATCAATGCTTCAAACACCGCACACTGGTCAGCGGCTTCTCCAAACATGTCTGACAGAATACGGTTATATTATGTTTTTTTCACTAAACAGAAATCACGAATTGTTGTTGAATGTACATAATTGTATAACAATCGTAGCATGCGCATTTATAGCTTGACAAAACATCTGTTGTAATTGCAAAAGTATAAAACTGTACATATTATAGCATTTCACAATACCAAAGCACTTCTATTTACTAGAACAGAGGACGTAACCACGCACCTGTTTTAGCCACCACAGACTTGCCGTCGTATGTCAGGTTCGAGCCCGAGGCCAGGTCCACGGAGGCCTGGACCAGCGAGCCCTCGAACTTGTCGTTTGTAGAGTCATAAACAATATCATAGTCTGCAACAATGCTTCCCAGTCTGTAAATAACAATAATAATAATAATAATAATAATAATAATAATAATAATAATAATAATAATAATAATAATAACAATAATAATAGAAAAAAGATATTAAGAAATGAGGTTAGATACAATGCTCCAAATATAAATATATTACTCTTTACACATTGCTTAAACATGTTCAAAGCAATCTTCGTGCGATAAACTAAACTACAGTTGCGTATTTAAATTCTATGTGAAAAACAACATTATTTATTGAATTTCTATCCATGTACATATAAATAAATATTACAATGACCTACCTAATATCTACAATAACAACTGTAAAGGTGGTTGAAGTGTAGCGTGAATAAAACTCGTTAATCTGAAATGAAATATGTTTACACCAATGAAAGTTACATATATAAGAAAGATCTTAAAAGCAATACTTAATATATACTCCTCAAAATAATTTAAGGACCACAAAATGAAAGTGGTACAATTTCATTGAATTTATTAATACAAAGAAAAACATTTATTATAGGAACTACTATATATTTGTGGATAACAATTGTAAAGAAATTGAATAGCAAATTACAGTGATAAACACAAGAGGAATGAAAAGGTGTGGTCACTACCGAATTTTGAACGTTTGCATATTGGTGGGTGGGGAATGAAATTTTACAAACAGCATTGTTACATGTTTCAGGTCACACACAAAGTTAAGCAAATAACGCGCCTGGCCACCGCTAGCATCAAAATCAACCGTACGCATACTAGTAAAGCTGCGAATCAGTTTTCTGATTGCAAATGGACCCATT
>Ga0224511_10004397_pt1 | contig 10636 bp, 6 predicted proteins | sample SF_May12_sed_USG_2_FD_169988 | JGI IMG/M metagenome (GOLD analysis project Ga0224511, IMG submission 169988) | Sediment microbial communities from San Francisco Bay, California, United States - SF_May12_sed_USGS_8_1 | ecosystem: Environmental > Aquatic > Marine > Sediment | place: USA... | reverse complement strand
GCCATATATTTAAATAAAAAAAGGTTTATAAAATCTCTTCCTAGCTGCAAATATGTGAATCCATTAGGATGGTCATACGTTAAGTCAAATGTGTATGTAACACTCAATGCTATTGGCTCTTTCCAATGTTACCTATGTTCTCATTGGCTGATTCAAATTTTTATTACTTAAGTTTCTTTATGAATACTGGCCCAGCTCTAAGAGTTGTTAAGGATAAGAGTAGGTACACATGTAAAATGCAATCAACCCTTGACTATAGGCCATCCTGGAATAATCTCAATAGATATAATAATATAGCACATGTCTGAATATGGTACAGCCGTGTGTCCATTAATATTTTATACACAGTAAGATATATCACAGAGTTCACTCCCCACAAAACAAATGACACAATCAATTAATACCCATCATATTGGCATTGTTTTGTAATGTCATAAACAACAATAACTAAATATAAACACGAAGGTCAATAGAAAAGATGCAGATTATGGTTATGAGTTTAGTGTTGATAGATGTAAATTATTTAATGCCAAAAAACACATTAGCCCCTGATGGTTGGACTTCCATAGTATGCATGTACAACATGCATGTAATCGGTTGAATATGTTGATGTAGAGCTAGTATTGGTAAGAAAAGTTGAGGTGTCACAGTCATGTCGATACAGGAGACTGTGCTGAATCAATCACAACTTACTTTGTCATCACTGAGTCAATCACAAGTCTGTCATCACAGTTCACTAGTAACAGCAGTTAGCCACATTCGCTGAACAATAATACTTTGCATTGAAACTATGAATCTAGTAGCAAAATCAGTCTGTAAATCTTTGAGTACAAAGAAGTAAGGTCTTATACCTTACCATACTCTATGTATGTGAGTCTATGACTCAAGTAAATAGACCATGGCTTAAACTATGTTGTCCATGATTTATCATGGTGTTTTGGCTTTAAATTAAGTTAATAACCTCCACTATTCTTATGAATAAGGAAATATTATTGACAAATATGAAAACACTCATTTGTTATCAACTAAAGCCGTGATGATTGCACTGTTGTAGATCAAATGCCAGTCCTGTGTGTCCAGGAGTTACACATGCTCCAGTTGTCTTTGAGCAATCTGATGCCCACGTTCTCAACTCTGAACTGGGCTGGTGTCAGCAGACGGCGATCTGATGCCCACGTTCTCAACTCTGAACTGGGCTGGTGTCAGCAGACGGCAATTTGATGCCCACGTGCTCAATTATGAACTGGACTGGTGTCAGCAGACGGCATTCTGATGCCAACGTTCCCAACTCTGAACTGGGATGGTGTCAGCAGACGGCAATCTGTGTTCCCAACTCTGAACTGGGCTGGTGTCAGCAGACGGCGATCTGATGCCCACGTTCTCAACTCTGAACAGGGGCTGGTGTCAGCAGACGGCAATCTGATGCCCACGTCCTCAACTCTGAAATGGGCTGGTATCAGCAGACGGCAATCTGTGTTCCCAACTCTGAACTGGGCTGGTGTCAGCAGACAGAGGATTTCTTGGTTCGCTTCTTCAGGAAGGGGCCTGCTAGCAGCTCAGAGGCAGTGGGTCGCCGAGTCTGGTCCCTGAAACAGGCCACATTACATGTGCAATTATACTAAGTATTGTAGGAGGCCCTAATTTTGTCCCTGACCTTATTTCGTCACTATGTTTGTTTTTGATGAAATCTCGTGAGATGTTTGTAGATTTTTGAGGCAAACTATTGGTCAAGTTCAATCTTCATGGTTGAGTGATTTTTTCCATTGGCACTTTTTTCTATTGAAAATAACAAATATTACCTATTTTACAAAATAGATGCTATAATATTTGACCAACTTGAAATAAGGCTTCCTGGTACCCATTAAACTAAATAGGTCATATGCCAAGTGTTGTCAACTGCTTTGTTTATATTTGTTAAGAATGAAAGTCACATGATAAAAATTAAACCAGTTTCAGGCTGTAATTTGCATAGCACGCGCTTTGACGAAATAAGGTCACATCCAAGATGGCCGATTGATCTTTCACCTATGACTTTTCAAAGTGTGATGAGGTGCTTTTGAAAAATAAAATCTCAAAAAGTGACTGTAACAATGAGATGATAAATCGTTTTCGTTGTTAGTAATAGTTTATCAGAGTTTTCTATTTTCATTTATTTACAATCTTAATTTGTTTCCAGGTGACAAATTAGGTCACTCGAGGATATACACTTTAAGAATTCCACAAAGCATGTGCAATTATACGGTGAAGACAGAAAACAAGATGGACATTTCCTACTCAAAATATCATGGGGCTTGGTGCAAAACTATTGTAACTTAATATATAAAATAAGGTAGTTACAATAGTTTTGCACCAAACCCTTGAAATACTAGTACAACATCAACTTCAGTGTAAATACATACATGTAATACATATAGGTTATCATATTGCAGTTTTACTACCATTACCTTTCTAACTAAGGAAATAATGCAATGGTGTAACAATTTTAATAATATTTTTATTTTTCCCAATTACAAAGTTTATGATGAGGAATTTCCGCATATAAAAGCAACAAGATGTAAAACAAAGAGCCCCAACAAATCACCGTATTGACAAGCCACAGCAATATGGTGGTGTCCAGTGATATAAAACAAGATTACAGGTAAAGGAAAATATTGCACAGATTGATTTGCTAATTTAATGAGGAAAGAAATACATTTTATTGCTTGTGGGTCAAAAAATAATAATAAAAAGTAATTTTGGACATTGCAGGAAATTACCTTTGCCCAACATCATGTTAATGAAATGTAATTGAAACAAAGATATCGACATAGTTACAGTATTGGTTAAAGATAAACCGCAGCGGTGGCTCAGTGGTTAGAGCGTTCGCCCCGTAAGCGGGAGGACGTGGGTTCGATCCCCGACCGCATCATACCAAAGACGTTATAAAAATGGTACCAGATGCTTCCTTGCTTGGCGCTCAGCATATAAGGACAGGTCTGGCTTCTCTCTCCTCTCAAACCTCGTTCAAAAAAAAGAGATGGATACCATCCTGAATGAGCGGTCAAGAGTGATTAATATAAGTTGGGATAACTTGTTTCGCAATCGACCTTAAATAAATAAGTTTAAATTAAAGATAAAATTAGAATCATGGCTTCAATTATGCATTTCTAGTCCACATCAACAGTCAAGATGCTTACTTGGTGAGACAAAGGTTGACAAAGTGGCGTGCCTCCTCCGTGAACTTGTCTGGCAGTTGTGGCACGGGTTTGTTTGAGCCGATGGCAAATATAGCGGCCATGGGGTTCATGTCGGCCCAGGGCGGCTTCCGTGTGGCCATCTCAAACACCGTGCACCCCACACTCCTGCAGCAGACGGACAGTTGCTGGTTTCAGTGATACAATTAACGTATCGGCAGAACTTGTATTGACGTCTAATGCCTAACGAAATGGCGGGAAAGCATGTTACATCAAACATTGCAAGTGCGCCTAACCAGTGATACTCAAAAGAATCAGTCTTCTGATTGGCACAAATGATAATGTACGTTATGGCGTAACGTAAATTCCCACATTTTTATCAGGCATCGGACGTCATTTCAAGCGGTATGTAGATACGTTAATTAAGAAATAATTTATGATTTATGTGAACAATTTGTGATGTCCCGAGAACAATTTTTGATGTCATTTGGTTAACTGTGGTATATCACAGTAAATAACCCACGGAAAGCTTCCTTCTTATTTCAATGCCAGTGTCTGAGCAGTCATGGTAGAATGCAGTTTTTAACACTGATGAGGTAACTGTGAAATCATTTTTATTCGTTGGACATTTTGTGTTTTTCTTGGGTAAGGCAATCCACGAACTAAAGATACTAACAAATGTATTTATTCACTTTACTGATTTTGCATATAATTTGAAATCCAAGAATTCAAGTGTCTGCGAACATGTCAATCGTCATCAAACCACGAAATTTCATGCCAATGAAATCAAATGACTTCACAATATATTATGATGGTCAGTTTGCCTCCTCGAACTTTCATAAACATTGCATAACTAGTGCTGAGTGCACCTACCCATGCCAGTAAGTTACATCTGCCCTACTTGAGTCCGGTAGAACGGTGAATGGCAGAAGAAATCATTTCATATCAAAGTCAACATACAAAACAGTTATGTGGTCGTGAAGGGTTGACCCCCAAGCCACAAGGACACACTGCTGCTGTGACCAACAACAGTGGTAGGATGTTCTACATCAGACCTTCACAAAGCCAACACTCTCACCCAAACAATGGGTCAAGTACAGTAAAATCTGCTTTAAAGGACCTCATTCAGACTTTGGAAATCTGTTCCTTATAACCGGAGTTCCTTATAAACGTATAGTGACCTAGTTCCTTGGTAACTATTGGGGAATGAAAACAGGTTCCTTATAATCTGCAGTTCCTTATCAGCGGGTTCCTTATACGTGGACTTTGCTGTAAACAAGAATATCAGTGTTTTAACACAATTTATTCAGGCCATTTTGCAGAAGAGATATTCAAAAACAGACAGTTAAAGTAACAGACTAAATCTCTAAGTGTAACAATACAGTAAAAAGGACCGTGACTTAAGGTTGCATGGGGTAGCCACAAAGATTCTAGTTTTGCAAGATTGGGTTTATGTAGGAATGCTTTTGAGAAAAAAGAAAACATGTTCAGGATGTTTAAATTCTAGCTCTATTTTTTACCATTTAAAATGCAAGAATATTTGAGAATGATGATAACATCGTGAAGGGGCTTAACAGATAATCCTCGTGATAGCACTAACCTAATTGTCTATATTGGTTCAGAAAACAGATGTGGTTTTCACGAAAAGCACACCCTCAGTAAGGACCCTTCACGTTAGTATTGTTCTACATACTTATGAAAGTCCTTCTGAAGATGTGATTTTATCAGTACAATCACAATCCTTGTTTGGTTTTTAAAAAATCTCGTATAAAACACTTAAAACATAATGGCTTCAAAAGGTCTTTTTTAAACAATACACTTTCAATATTATACAATGCAGGCATAAGTGGAAAGCCTTATTTCATTACAGTTTAGCTACAAAATATAGTTTCAAGGGTTCAGTGGTAATGTCACGCTGACTCAACAGTAGTTTTCCTTTAGATGTTGATTAAAAGTTAATTACTGATCTGACAGAGGTTTATGTCATTATTGAACCAGGAACACTCACAACATTTCTAAACCAAGTCTTCCTTATTGATATTACTAACGCTAAATGGTGCATGGAGGCCAATTAAGGAATGAATTACATTTTTTCTAATAACACTCATAATTTCCTTTTGAGATTTTGATGTCGTATGTTTTTTAAAAAAATATGAAAGGTATATGAGACAAATGGTAAGCAAAACTTGACATAATGTCTTGTTGTTGTTGCATCCATTACGTTTTTGCACCATTTAACTCGCTTGACAAATCACAAACATCATTACATGCTAAATAGAGGTATTCCAAAGAAACTGTGTCCATCGAGTGATATACATCATTAAGGGCCAAGGCGCCAATGGGTAAATCGTAGAATGCAAAGTGTAAGTTTAAACATTGCTGGGTATTACATCATTAGGGGCCAAGGCGCCAATGGGTAAATCGTAGGGTGCAAAGTGTAAGTGTAAACATCGCTGGGTGTTGATGACTCACCAGATGTCTGACTTCTTGCCGTGACCAGTCTCGTTGACCACCTCCGGGGCCATCCAGTACGGCGTGCCCTTCATCGACTTGAGGATCTCTGACTGACCCATGCTCAGGTTGATGCACAGCCGCTTCGCACACCCGAAGTCTATTAGCTTGATGACAGCGTTGGGCATCAGCATCACATTACCTCCCTTGATGTCTCTGAAACAACAACAACATACATGTGATTACTGAGTTTGTCAAGGTCAAATCAAAACTGTCAATGTCATTTCACGTCAAGGTGATTTCATTTTATGTCAAGGTGATTTCATTTAATGTCAAGGTGATTTCATTTTATGTCAAGGTGATTTAATTTCGTGTCAAGGTGATTTCATTTCATGTCAAGGTTATTTCACGTCTTACACCAAGAATGCAGTGCATTTGACAACATGTTATCAAGCTGTATAGGAACTTTTGTTTGTAAATATAGAGCATTTAAACAAAAAGTTAATCCTTCACTTTTTGATAGTTGTCACAAATGGAAACTTTATTTGTTTAGAGCAAGTGCCCAATGCATCATTGCTAAGCATGTGTTTAATAGGCTCATGTTTTTCTCTTCATTACAGAGAGTTATCAGACAATAAGACATGACACAAATGATTAACTATTTTTTATTGTTATTTTATATTCAACATATTCACAAAATGCTAAGAAATTAATATATCAATAAATTTGTAAGCTACTGGATTTCAATTTTAACATCATAACAAATTGTCATTAAACAATTACGGTTACTCAACATTTCATTGACAAAGTTTGACTTTCAGTTGAAGCATGTAACAAAGGATTGACCAGAAGTGATTATCATACCATCTAGCCACCGTCCTTTCATTCAAGCATGTTTACAATTCATGAATGAACCTGACTTCTGAGAATAAACAAAAGGATGAGATCAATGTCATACTTGAAACCTTATGTGAACAAAGTGTGAACAACATGAGAACACAGAGAGGTGGAAGCTGCAGGATTGAGCGGTGAGTCGGCCGTCGGCCACCACGTGACACCCACCACTGCCGACCACTTGACAACTAAACTGTAGACCAGGCTCTACAAGGACAAGAGCCACTCAGCCAGGCTCCTTACGTATACCACCAATATCCGCCGTCGGACAATAACACAATGTAAGTGCCAACTATTGAAATGAAATACAATCAAAAATACTTACTCAAAGGTTCAACTAAACCAAAGACATTCCATTATAAGTTAAAAATAAATTTGGGTCTTCTGAATCATAAATTTGACTTTTGTAAATGCTCACTCATCTGTTAAACAATACTGAAACTGAAACTGTTGACCAACACCAGGGAAGTTTATTTTAATGAATGAATTTAATTAAAACAGACAAATATGGTTCGGTGTTAACTAGCATTTGATAAAATCTCAAGCAACACAGTATCAGATGTCCCTTTAACTTTTGTAGTTCAGAAAGAAATGCATGGCTCTTCCAAATGAATAATTTTGTCTCAATAAGAATTTATGTGCAGAATGAACAGAATGAGGTACAGGGAAGCTTTATGTTTAAGTTTTTCACACTGCTCAAAGCTAGGATTAAAGTCCCAAAGTTTCACAAAAAAGCCTCGAAAAGTTTGAATAATATGACCTTGAGCTTAAGCAAAAATGGCTGACCAATGTCTTCTGCATACTGTATTAGTAAGCTATACATGTAAGCCAAGTTTCATGAACAATCCTTCAAAGAATGTGGGAGATATGTTGCAGACATGAAACACAGGCTCAAACATTTGACCTTAAAGTGACTGACCGAGGCTCAAGGGCAGGGGGAGAGAAAAAAATGATATACACTCATTGGCACCTATTCACATACCAAGTTTCATGAACCTAGCTTATAAAGTGTTATGTTATCACAAGGTCCAGATTTCAAGTGGACAGACAGATAGACAGACAGACAGATAGACGGACAAACGGACGGATTGGCGGAGAGAAACCTATAGTCCCCTCAGGTGTGAGCATCGGTAGGAGACTTATTATGACAACCAGAATGACATAACTGTCAAAAAGATTTTATTTCTATAGAGAGAATTACCAAAATGTAGAAAAGCAGTACTTAACATTTTTATTGTAGCATTGCAAATACAATTGTTTTATCTATAATAACAGCATAAACTGCCTAAATAACTTAGTTTTAAATTAACGAAATAACTGTATGAATGTAAAACTGATTCTGAAATTACCAAAACATTTTAGTATAACATGCAGCTATGCCAAGCCTATTGCTCACCTGAACAATGCATTTCAGGTTTAACTGACTGGGAAAGTTATAATTGTTGGTTTACTAGGCTTACTTTACTATAGCTGACCTGTTATTTACTGTTTTTTGTGACTTTGGTCAAACTCTTTGTCCAAGTATGCATAGTTTCTACTACATGTAAGTATCTTTGCCAGACCTCACACTTATACAATGCCCACGAGCTTCAACTGTCTGGGCAAGTATGCATCATTCTACTGGGCAGGTGTGCCCTGTGAGTAGCCTACCTATAAATGACTGTGTATGGCCTACCTATGAATAACGTTGTTTTCAAGCCCTGTGTATAGCCTACCTGTGTATGACGTCGTTCTCGTGCAGGTACTCTACACCCTCCAGGATCTGGCGTGTGTACTTGCGGAACACCGCCTCATCGAGGGCCCCAAACCGCGCCAGGATGCTGGCAATGGACCCGCCCGGCACAAACTGCATGAAGATGCTCACTATGCTGTCCTCCAGGCTCGTACCCAGGTACCTGACCACGACAAGATAACAACATGTGGAGATGTCCGCTGATGTGTGAATAGGCTTTAGATGTCCACTTATTAAAATGAATTATTTTAATGCTTTCTGGTAGTTTAAGAAGAAATATCAGTGAGATTAAAACGACAATTCACTGTTTGAAACAGTGACTGATAAAACCAGTACCAGCCATTATTTGTCCAAAAGCAACCACTCATGAAAATACGATTTTCTGTAATCATTGTGAATCACAAATCAGTATCCTACCAAAACCAACAAATATCCTCTACATATCTTCAACTTCAATGAAAAGACCTTGTTCGAAAGAAGCTTCAAGTGATGGTACAGCAATGCGCAGTGAGTAAGAGTGAGTTAACGCTACCCGACGATGATGGTACAGCAGTAAGTAGTAATAGTAAATTAACGCTACCCGACGATGTTCCTGTGTTCGAGGGTCTTGAGCAGCTCCACCTCCTCCTGCACCTTCTCGTACTCTTTCTGGGCCTTCGTCGTGTTGGTTGTGTTCAGCTCGATCTGCTTCACCGCGATTAGCTGGCCCTCACTCGTCAAACCACACCACACCTGCGCACGAGCAACAACATGGGAGCATGTTTCTGGTACTTACAGTCAAACCTGAGTTAGCAGTCACTTTTACTAAGCAGCCAATCCTGTCTTAAGCAGCCACACAGAATGTTCCCAAACATTATTTTTGTATTGAAATTCACCTCCGCGTAGCAGCCAACCTGCCCTAAGCAGCCACTTTTTGTGCTTTCCTTGGGTGGCTGCTTAACACAGGTTTGACTGTACTTTTGAAAAAACATTTTAAAAAGTCATGGTATAAAAACCTAACTCGGCAGAGGTATTTTCCATGATCCTGATTAACAATTTGGCAGTTTATCTGTAAAACATTTGATAATTTAGACTAATCTGCGATAGAAACATACAAAATTCATTCCAAACACAGATGACATGCACATGCACCTACCGTTCCAAAGGCTCCCTTGCCCAGGACATTGCCTTTCTTCCACTGAATGGTCTCCTCGACGATGGAGGACTGGGAGCTCAAGGTGGTGCAGGCGCTGTCTGCTCTCTCATGGTCACTGCCAGCCAGCGATATGTGGTCCTCCTAGTGTACACACAACATCAGGGCTTTTATCACAACAATATGTGGTCCTCCTAGTGTACACACAACATCAGGGCTTTCATTAAAGTTTGGAAGACTTTGGAAATACACACCAATTTTGACCAATTTATCCCACGAAACTGGCAATACTTCTGTCAATGTTACAAATAATAGCAACAAAAATCTTTTATTTCCCTTTATCTTTTAATCACCTGGATTCTTTTAAACTTAAAATTGCTAATCACCACATCGCAGGCTTGGTGTAAAACTGTTGCAGTTTGTTATATAAAATATAGCAGTTAAAATAGTGTTGCACCAAGCTGTTGCTATGTGATCACTGATCATGCCTTATACCATTATACATTCTTTAAAATAAGCAAGGGAATGGACAGTTCCACAACTGTCAATCATGATCATTTATAACTGTACATGGTCAATGTTAATCCAATAGATTAGGATTGTATTGTTAGCTGACAAGCTGACCTAGAAAATACAAAAGAAAGCATACTTCCTGTTTGTGATAAACCTTATCACAAGATCAAAGAAAATATGCCACTTAGGGAGGAGCTTGGAAAATTGTGGAACTATCCATTATATTCCCTCTACAACACAGCTGTAACTGACCTCGCTGTCATGGGAGGAGACCTTGATTATATTGGCCAGCTCCTCCATTGTGTCCTCCTGGTTACTGCTGACACGGATAAAGGGGCTCCGAGCAAACTCATCTGCCAGCTCCTACACCAACAACAGAAGCATACTGTTCACCTGTTTGCTACAGTTAAGATTGTCTTCAAAGAAATCAAAATTCTATTTTTTAAGCTATAAGTTGTATGAAAGATATTATTATAATTTTGTATCATTCTAGTCATTTGAAAGGTGTGAAATACCTGAGGGACCAGTACAGGGCTGGGTGGCCTTTCCCTCCTCTCCACTGCAGACTTGCCTCCCTTGATCTCCGTGAAGCGTCCTGGGCGTATTCTACCTGCGCCTGCCGACCCAGGTCGGGCTGGCATACCAGAGTGGTGGTGGGACCCATGCTGGGCATCGAACTTGGACATGCTGCGGAACATGTGCTCACCATCACGGCGAGGTGTCTCCTTCCTCGACGACCTG
>Ga0224511_10004396_pt1 | contig 10636 bp, 2 predicted proteins | sample SF_May12_sed_USG_2_FD_169988 | JGI IMG/M metagenome (GOLD analysis project Ga0224511, IMG submission 169988) | Sediment microbial communities from San Francisco Bay, California, United States - SF_May12_sed_USGS_8_1 | ecosystem: Environmental > Aquatic > Marine > Sediment | place: USA... | reverse complement strand
TTTTCAAATGTAAACAACATACAACCTACTTTCCAAGAGAATCAATACATATAACTACAATTCATAAAGTACTGGGCAAAATTTTACAGCCGCCATACAAGCACTGAAGCCAAGCTGTAGTATGTTAAATAAAATGAAAAAATATCGAAAATTTAACGTACTGACAATTTAATTATAAGAATGTAATTCGATTTAGTTTTTCTTGGATAAATCATTTAAGAAATTGAAAATAAAAATAAATAAAATAAGAAATATCCGAAAAACACACAAGCAATATTTTTCTGAATGTCTATTGCGCCTTGGTTGTCTACGTGTTTTTGTGTTGTTCTGTAGGTTTGTTTTTGTACGGGCCATATTGTCATGGTGCCCTTAAACTTGACATTTTTACATTGATTACAATATTCTTTCTTTGAACATCTCTTAAATTTATATTAATTTTATTGAACAAAAACATGTTAAACACGGTGATTTTAGATGAAATCTTGCACACAGTAGGTTAAAGATGCTATATCTGTATCTTTGAGGTCAGAATTGTTTACATCTTACATTTTAACCATATGTAAGCAGCAAAACCTACTCCCGTAAATATGAGAAACTGCCAAATATAATTGTTCATGCATGTAAAAATATTACAGAAAGATGTATTTGTTGAAAATGTCTGGCCCGCAAATTTGGCTTTGTTTGTTTACGTTTCGACCCATTGCGTCGAAACAGTTTTAAATGGCTTGACTACAATCAATACTCTCAATTGACTCGGTGGTGCAGTGGTAACGCATCCGCTTTGGGTGCAAGAGGTCCCGGGTTCAATCCCCGTCTCCGGCAAGGATTTTAATGTTTGATTTTTTGTTTTGTTGTTGTGTTTTTACTTTTTTGTCCAAGAACAAATTATTTATCACAAAAGGTTGCAATTCCTTTTACAATATTAATTTATACTGTATACTTAACATATTGCAAGATTTGTGACCGATTATAAGGGTATAAAGATACAGACCTAGCATCTTTAAATGAACATGAACCAATGTAAACACTACAGTTAATTTAGTTTTTGACCTTGCGTCAGGCCGTATGATAAGCATTTGTATGTTTAAATGCCAGTTTGAAAGGTCATAGGTTAAATAGTGTGTTAGAATTTGATCCGTTGTCAACTCTTCCTTAGTCCTAATAAAATGTAACTTGTATAATTATGATATTATAGTTCACATATTACAAGAAATCATCAAAAATTCAAATATTTTCGGAACCTACGCACACACAAATGTATAATGTTTGCAAAATATATTTTATGTCGATTTTATTTAATAATTCTGCTGTAATTACTACATTTTAATCCTCCCAGATGGCAAGCTCCCAGCCCCCTGTATTTGCACGGCTGCATATTGTTACCAAACCCAGAACCTAATATGGTTAATTGGCATCACTTTATGGCCACCGCAAACAAGCGAAGTGCCTCTGTGACAACACAAACTTTACAACACTGGTATTTATTCTAGTAACACCTTTTCCACAGACTTTTGGTTGTGGGCGGATAAATGGGTGATTGAATCAATAACAAATATTTGCCTAGGACTAACCTTTTTGTTTCTAATTACAACCTGTTAACGTCATTAGGCACTTATGTCGCATGTCCTTTTGTCAAGGCATTGTTTGAAGAGCGCCTCAGCGTGTGTGGGAGTAATGATGGTGGCGAAAAATCGGTCACGCAAAAATTTATCGTCGAAAACACAGGTTATTTATTAATCACATTCTAAAATTTTGCCATATAGACGTTTACGAGGATAATTTTTTATGTAAACCGGATTTAGACGCACACTTATGAAATGTTAACTTCAAAAATGGCAAAGCGAAGGATGACGTAATGCCATTGTTGTTGTTGACGTCCTTTAAGTTTATGCGATATTTAACTAAATCGACCAGTCACAGGCGTAGTTACATGATAAAAAGAGGTATTCGCAAGAAACTGCGTTCATTGGATGATGAACACCATAAGGGGTAAATACGTTCATCGTAGGACATGCAGGTGGAGTGTAAATATATGTTTTTTTATGAAAATGAAGTATTACAATTTCTTACAATACCAGCCGTGTGTATAACATAAAACATCAGCTCATGAAATAAGCATAGCGTTCAAACACAATATGATTCTGTATAAATACCACACTGCATATTTTATTGGCTAATTGGGAAAACAGACATGAACAAACACTAATCAATTGTAATGTAGTGCAATTGTAATAGCTAACGCAAACACACAAGCTAATTCAAATAAACCTATTAGGAACAAGTACATGTAGTACACCATACCCATATATTGAGGTTAAAAACTATTAACAAGTTAAACATTGGCTCACAAAAATGCAAAACATTGGAATATGAGGTTTTGTTCTGCAATGAGACACTAAAATTATAGTGTCGGTGCTGCAATAAACAATTACTACTATCAAACATGATACATTGTGCCGGAAACTGTCGTAATTACCCAACTATCCAGTTCATGTCCCACCCACACACATTACTTTGCAAGATAATAGTATATTGTATAAAGAAAGGTCACCATGCAAGTAATTTGTCTACTTAATGCATTTGTCGGTATTATATCAAATTATGCTCATGAGCTAAACATGCAATAATTAAAATTTAAACTAATAACACTTTAAAAATGGGTTAAATAAATAAATATTGATAACAATGGCATTAGCAACATTTTCGAAATCTAGGAAATTTCTAACAAAATGTGTTAGAAAAAGGATTATGTTTATTAGAAATGAAATATGAAAACACTTTTTTCTATAATACATGCTGCGCTGAAACGTCACGTAATTTAAATAAATACACTGTTTTACACATCGGAATACTTTATTGCAAAAGTAGGTTTTACAAAGACATCTTAGAAATATATAAAATTGTTAATTTGATAACATTTTGTATATTTATTACAAAAAAATATTGGTCCATATTTATTAATCATGTTTCTACGTATCTACCATTACTTTGAACAAAGCTGACGGTCTAGACGTAAACATCGATGACGAAGATGCTTTTCAACATTCATAACACCAAACCAATGTGTCGTGATGCATTAAAAGACAACACGTGGTTAAAACGGCCAATGCAGGTAATTACGTTATGAAAACAACGGAAGTAAGACAGGAAATTGTTCAAACGCCTATGTCGTAAATATCGCCCACCCCCGCAATGACTTCCGCCAAAAGACACGGACGAGGCGTTTTTTCGCAACAATTTGCTATCTAAAACCACATATTATGATAACGTTTTGTCAAAACAAAACATTCGAGCTGGGTTTATTGGTAAGTTTGATTCTTATACTACATCTTTTTCTACTTACGCATATGTTATATACGCTTGTGGTTGAGTTATATTACATTTACAGCCTTCGTGCAAGATTGCCAGAAACAATTTTCCGCAAACAAATTGTTAAGATATGAAAATGGGCAACATATCCGTTTATGTCTTTAACATACTGCGAGTACAATACAAAATATCGTCTTGTCTTACAATATGGTTTTATATCAATTCAATTTCTTTTTACAAGTGAAATTTGAAACCTTAGGGAATCAGTATATTTAATGTTTTAAATAATGAATGATATTTAAAAAATAATAATGTTTTAATACTTTATTGTGTAATTTAAATGTGTTTGATTATCTAATGGAACTCATTTGAAGGGTAAGACTTTAACATATATAGAGTTTTGAAAAATCACTTTTTTAAGAGCCACCCTAGCCTCTACTTTACAGTGTTTATAGAGTGAGAAACGTATCAATAATCTAGTTCAATGTATATTGATATAGTACCTGTTTTTTATCCTTTGATAGCGTTGTATTTTAAAATATCCATTTCAACATGTGTAGGATAGGAGCTTTAAACAATATAGTCATAACCAGAAACCATGATCATGTCTAGTACACATATGGTAATACGATAATAGTTTTTTTGAAAAAAAAACAACGTCGTTTAGGAAAGGGATCAGGTGGATTCTAAGTCCAGAACAATGTAAAAATGAAATTATGTAATGAAAGTATTTTTTCAATACTAGGAAAGCTTGTTTTGATACGGACACAAAATACCATCTGAAATTACTCAAAGGCACAGTGCTACTCTACTGGGGTTATAAGGAGGAGTAGAAAGGGGAATTTAAAACTCCACCGGACAAGGTATTTGTCTATTTAAATCCTTATTTGTGTTTAGTTTCCTGCCTTATGCAAAATATTCGTGGAGAAAAAAACCTTCACATATTCCAGAAACTACATTCGGTTTCATATCTTTCGATATGAATAGACACACAAGAGGTCGTTCACAGCCATTTACTCAACTGACCATATCCAGAGAAGGATAGGATAGTTTTAAGCAAATGGGGTTAGCGGACAGAATTCTAATAAGTACATAAATGTCAACGTGGTGAATGACCTAATAAGTACATAAATGTAAACGTGGTGAATGACCTACTGTTTTGCGGTATACGCGGTTCATAACAAATATTTTTAATACAAAACATATCTTGCAATCGTTGGCATTTACAATTACTTTGTCCAAGGTTATGTTTTATCACATGCAAAAATACATCATTATCATGATTATACTGGGAAATAGTCATAAATGATTGTTTTGCGAAGGTGGGGCTTGAAATTGGTATTTGCAAGGTCAAACCTCATAGTTAAATACGCCTTCTGTGAGGCTGAACGGTATCACAATGAGATCATTTCGAGATTATTTACCTAATGACAACCGCCCACAAACGTCAATAGAAAAAGATAGGATGATAGGTGAATTGCAAATATAAGGGAAATAGCGAGCAATGATGAGACAGTATTTATTTGGGTATGCATGCACTTATGGACATGCCGTATCTTCCCAAGTAGTATTTAGACATGTTTTAGCTTTTGATAATACATACATATCCTTATTAGGTCACTGATCATATTTATGTAAACAAGACAGGATCTGATTGTGTACTATATAAAATACGCTTACTGTAAATAAGTTTACTGTTCAAAGTTTATAGTTGATCTATTATCTTGATCTATAACATGTTGTTTTTTATGTTAAATACTGATATATAACAGTTGGTGTTTTATTTTGCGACTGGCTTTGCTGAACATCACTATTCTATTTTACAATACACTATTTCAAATAAAGTACAATCTTCTTTGTATGAATTTGTAATTTATAAATATATCAACAGACGGCCTGTTCTGTTATATAACTCTTTATTTTGTATATTTAGCGGAAACTGAAAAAAGTTCCGTCGTGTATGTTCGTTAGACAAATAACAGCTTGCAAGAAAGTTAAATACCTATTTAATGTTATTTTGATTACAGGAATCGCAGACAAGGATATCATGACGTGTAACTTCATAATGAGAACAGCATAGTCTTTTAACGAAATTAGTTTGAAAGAAAATGTAACTGAATTGGTAAGCTACACGTTTTGTGTCAAAATGAATCTTTTAAATGACTTCATACTTAAAGTTGTATAAGAGAACATATATATTATAATTGTATTAATACATATTGTGCAGAAATGTGCCTACCGGGAGAATGTTTCTGACAGAAATTCCTAAAATTGCAAATGACAGCTCCGTTGCCTCATGTGTAATTGTTTTTATATATTTAATCACAATTCATGGTCTAACCTTATTTGACACATGTGCCTTGTAGATCATACATGAACAAAATCCAAGTAACATTAACTTTCTACTTCAAGTATCTATTTTTCACTACTTAAAACAATTTTGATTATTTAATATGTTAATTGACTTACTTTTGGTATGTGTAAAACATTTCATATCATAGAATTAAAAGATTCTCAAACTACAAAGGACATTATTGTGAGATTGCACGAATGATTTAAACAATAGTTCTCAAATAGTCGTTTTCGGCAAGCTTAACGTTGGCAATAAAAACTATTAAAAGCATATGGAGCCTTTTATGGAAACAAACGATAATCGTTACATTGGACACTCTGATATTACAGCAAAATCCCGGCGTCCGCCCTGTGGTAGTATGACTAGGTCTGAATCAGTGTGTATAATTGGCTCATGAACATTTGTTTACAATTAGTCAACATTCAGTCATTACTCACGGATATTTACGCCAGTGACATAATCCGTAGCAATGTTTTATAATTAAACTAACAGACTTGTTTTGTAGATTTTTATATTCAATACAAATTTAATCAACTCTTTGTGCCCTGTTTTCTTAATTAATTTATCTATGAGCAAAACTAAAGTATTTTGTATGATTAAGGACTTCACTAAAGTGTGTCATCAGTATTTAGATGTATTGTTTTCGATAGAGACGTTTTTATCGTTTATTTTATGACATTATTTCTTAATGACATCAGCATGTGTCAGGTCAAAAACCTCTCGGTCACATTACACTTTGGTTTTTCATAAAGACGGTCTTTTCAAAAGTGCATTGCTAGATTTTGTTGTCTGTTATGATTGTAGTACATGTTTTAAAAACCAAGGACACTTCCTCATAGTTGTAAAAAATGAGATTTTTGTTTAAACCCTACATAATAATCAAGTCACTGTTTGTCCCAGTAGGTCAGAAGATAAACAACTAAATAACTATCCCATCATACCACTTATTATGCATCACGTCATGTGTTGTTCTATTGTAATTTGCTTTTAAACATTTAAAACTTAGACCTTGTTCTTTACCTATGGTCCAATTATTTACGAAGTATTTATTTAATACTATATTTTATGTATTAACAATCCACAGCCAATTTTTTATCAAAACAGGTAAGCCATTTTGTAATATAATTTATATTTGCGGTATATTATTTGCTTGTGTTTTATTAATAAAAACTATTGATATCTTTTAAATCCAAAGTACACGTTAAACATCAAGTAATGTGTCTTTAAGGTCGAACTATCTCGTTTAGGCTCTAGTTAGATTAACTTGTGTCGCAGTGCCCAAATCTGTAAGAGGTGACATAGTGCGACTCAATATTTCAAGTTTTGTGTACACACTCACTACGCCGTATTGCTAATGTGGCAAAATAAATCGTGACAGATCTCTGATTAAAGTATGAGCTGCAAACAGTTTTGTCAAATAACTTTCCATTTCTGGCGTTTGGATGATATCCTCTAGGCAAAATGCCAAAGTACGGAAACACCCTGGTCCTTAACAGGAGTTTGAATTATAACTTATAAAACACCGATTGTTTTGGAAAATTATTCTAAAGTCCCATTAAGGTTTAACTTCATATAAACGCATTTTAATGAGGATTCTATGTGTATGCTCTAGTCTTGCCTCCAACCACAATACTCATTTGTAATACTTATGTTCCGTAAACTCAAACTTTATTCAAACAATTTAAGTTACAATCTATTTTACCACGACAATAAAAAACTACAACAAAACCTAAGTAGATGGTCAAAAAACGCGAACACAAACAGTGACTTGCACCATTGAAGTTGTAAACAAGTAACTTGCAGGCATTGTCCCAGTGTATTAGGGTTACTTCTATCATCTGTTTATGAGTGTCATACAGCTCTGTTATAAATATCTTACATCCGGGACAAAAGCCCAAATTGACCAATAACAGTTCAGAATACCCCTCCAATTATTATTGTTATTTAAATAGTCAGACAGTGTTCTATCTAAAAGATTTTGTTCAGAATATCCTTCGACTATGATAGTACGGTATAAAAAGGTTTAACACACGCCTATATACACATTTAAGCGTACCGTGCACTAAGCATCGGTAGCATTCTGCTGGGATATATTCAATCAATTAATTAATCGCACAAATAATCAATCAAGAAATCGCCTTAAAGACAATTACCAGTTTAAGTGCCTACATAGAATATTCTAGGTTGTACCAGCATGGGATGTTTTACAGGGATATTGATACATTCATACGTTGGCGAGAGGATAGTTCCTTGTTTAGTAGTAATATGAAACGAAATATTTATACACTAACAATGACGACATCGTAGAATTAACGAGTTATGTCAACAATGTTTTGTGACTAGGATACTCGTCTAGACTTACAAAGGGTAAGGCGAATAAAGCGCATAAGGCGACTATAGCTTGGTGTTTTGATCGGATGCAACTGAAAAGCAAACCTGAAGGAATGGCATATGGTTTTGCTTGATTTTCTTTTAACTACCACTTGTTCTACTTCTTCTACAACAGAAACAACAACAGAAGCAACAACCACTACTACTACTACTACTACTACTACTACTACTACTACTACTACTACTACTACTACTACTACTACTACTACTACTACTTTTACCACTATTAATGGGGTTGATTTTGGGGATAAAATGTTTAATAGTTTAAGAAATTATAGATCACAAGTTTAAGATAGTTGTTAACTTTTTATTTTATTGTACACTGACCTACCTTATTGTTATTTCCCGATTTACTGGTTATCCGTTTAAAACTGATGTTTACACACATCTGTAAGACGACATTCTTTACAAAATAGTAATTTCAATACAGTATTTCTCCAACTATCGCAAACTTGCAACTGTTTTGTGAACCTTTTCTTCTACAAACTGATAGCTTTGTTTGAATACAAACTTGACAGTAATTCCCATGAAGTACTATTCAACAAAATGCAAATTCACTGGGTGTACAAAATGTGATATTAAGTGATTCGCACATCGTTAGCTGATAGATGAGATCCTTACCATTGTCATGGATAAAGCATTATTTGGCGCGAAACGTTATAATTGCATATCACGGCGAAAGATTGCGTAATCTGACCGCGTATTGTTGATTTACGTTGCATCGCTGGATTTCATAGCGTCAGAAAATGACTTTTTAGAGAAAGAATCTATTTATCAAAAGGAATCTGAAGTAAGGTTGTTAGACTGACCTTGTTTATATAGAACATAAATCTAGAGAGCAGTAGAAAAGCAACGATGCGCTCTATAACGTTTGGTGTGGAAGAATTTGAACCCATTTGTAATCAGATACTTATTGCTGTTTTTAAGTGCGCTATGCAGTTATTTTGTGCTCACCAGTTTCGAAATGACGAATATTCCGTCCGTATAAGATTTATACCTTAACATAAACTGTGTGTGAAAACACATTTGGAATGATTTGGAATGTGTTTGTTTACTTACAGGGTACCTTTGGTGATTGAGGGTAAACAACTTGCATAAGGATGATTGGCAGAATACACCACATAGCAACACATCCTGGCCACCTATGTCTTAGGCAGTAGACACCATCAATCGAAAACAGTAGTGCCGACACATGTATCAACGAAAAACCCGATATTTAAAATATCATTTTTATCCAGAAAGGGTGGAACTGAGTTAGAATGATATCGGACGAGGATATTATAGGGCCAGGATGATAACTGAAGAAGATGGTATTGAAGAAGGATGGTATTGGACAAGGATGGTATAAGAATTGGATAATATCGCAATAGAAAACGGTTAAGCTACAGCATTACTAAGATACTATTTTATACCATATATCTAATAAAACGAATATGGCAGATTGTACAAAGCAATATTTTTTCTATCAAAACACATCGATTTGGTAAAACACAAAAAGTTCTTAGAATGAAAAAAAATGTTAACTTTCTACAATTTGTCTATTCTTGTCCTTATTTGACCATGTCCAACTTTTCAACCGACGTGTGATATCCTACTGCATCATAGAACTACATTATACGCAAGAAAGGCATACTTACATCTCATATAAATAAGTATTGAGATATGATTCATTACTATTGTAAAACAACAAACTAATATTTGAACTAAGTACATTTAACCGTAGTAGGGAAAACATTTTATAAACGCATTTATCCAAACCAACACCCTAATAGACACAATTTGCTACCTATTTAAGTGAACCCAAATGTATCAAATAACAGACAGTTTATTGGGCAAAACATGGACCAGTGTCATAAAACTCTTTCTGTACCGACACTTTTGAAATTAAATCGTATTACATAAAATTACTTTTCTTCACCGTTTAAACGACAAATAAGAGTAATACAAGATAATCCTGTGATCATCGCCTAATTCATTATCATTAATATCAAAGTTATTAAAGCAGCTTATATTTTCAATTTATTTATGCATAATCAACAATGTGGCGAAGAAGAACATAATTAATTCAACTGAGAAAAGGAAAAGCCCAAACAGCACAACCTGCATGAGCGGAACTCGATTTTGAAATGTAAACAAATACAATCTATTATTCCTGAGGACCAGAACAGTATAACTACACAATGATGACAGCCGTGTACACGTTAAAAAAACGAAAGAAAATATAAACAACACAACAATAATAAAGCTTGGGAAAAATCTAAGGTGAGTACATTGCTATTAAATATACTACACTTTTTTCTTAATTAATTATATGTTGCAATTATTGGGTAAACCATGTAAATATAACAAGAAAAAGTAAAACAGAGGCTGTTTTACAGAGACGGTCTATGTTGAAGCTTGGTGTGATATGCAAAGTCATGAATCGTTATGGGAAGTGCTTTATGTCATGAAATGTACACTTGGCGTTCCAAGTGTTATGCTTGGGAGGAGTAATTTTTCTGTCTATTTCAGGTATACTGGGCGTGTACGCAATTTCGGCTACTTTTTGCAGTTCGTTTAGTAGTGTATCTAAATAAACACAAC
>Ga0224511_10004395_pt1 | contig 10637 bp, 4 predicted proteins | sample SF_May12_sed_USG_2_FD_169988 | JGI IMG/M metagenome (GOLD analysis project Ga0224511, IMG submission 169988) | Sediment microbial communities from San Francisco Bay, California, United States - SF_May12_sed_USGS_8_1 | ecosystem: Environmental > Aquatic > Marine > Sediment | place: USA... | reverse complement strand
GAGGAGTATCAGAAGAAATCAGAAGCTAAACTGGAAACATTCACTATGGAGCTGAAGAAGGCCAGCACAAAGGCAACGATAGCACAGAGATTGATTGATGAACTCAAAGGACAAAATAGGAAACTGACAGAGGCTGAGAACAAGAAGGACTACGAAGAAAAGATCAAATCGTTGGAAATGAAACTCCAATCGGAAAAGGTGAGAAATACTTCGAACCGGTGTCCTCTGATAAGGCGTAGTGTGTCACATGAAATTAATGAGGATGTTTCCGCCAAAGCTGCCTGTTACTGATTCATGCAGTCTATAGTAGCATTCAAATTAAACTCAATTATTTTGAATAGAGGATCTTCGGAATAAAAAATGATCAATTTTTCGAGTTGAACTTCCGTGTTAATAAAATTGTAGAAGGAAAATGATGTTTTTAAAGGACGCTGTTTAATCATATCTGGCCCCTCTTGATCAACATCGAGTAGACAGGATCTGCTGCCTATTCCAGTAACTGGAGAGTTGTCTTATGATTTATTGTCTCAATGAGAAAGAAATCTAACATCTCCCATCTGCAACCTTTGCGTATTTAGAATAAAAATTTTGTATTTGGGCCGTTTAGTATGACTCATTTATTTCCATCATAAATTAGCCCTGCCTATTCGAGTTTATGAATGGCTGAAAGAGCTCTTAACTGATCAATCTCATGCAGATATTACCATCTGTCTGTCTCCAGGTGCAGAACAGCGTTCATCGAGATGTCATTGGTTCCATGTCACCAGAGATAGACAGGTTAAAATGTGCGAATGAGGGACTTGAAAGTCAGGTGACCAGTCTGAATGAGAAGATGAGATCACTTATGATGGAACTCGAAAAGCGCAAGACTGAGTTTGAGAAGCGTAAGTCCGAAGGTGACTGTTCGAGATCAAAAGTTACAACATTGGAGCGGAAATTGGAGGAAGCCAATTACAAGCTGGCTGACATGGAGTCACAAGTATGTGTATATGAGAATATCACCAAAGAACTTGAAACAAAAACAGCAGAAAGTGACAACATCACTGTAGACCTTCTGCAGATGACAGATCGATGTGCTGACCTAGAGAAGCGACTTGCTGCTACACAGTCTGACTTAGCACAAGCAACCAAACGGCGAGGTGTCCTCGAAGAAGCATGCAATGATTACAGTAAAAAGCTGGCGAGTCTTAAACAACAGACTAACCATTCAGAACAGCTGCAGGCTAACTTTGATATAAAAGTGGCAGAAAACCAGGCATTACAAACTCAAGTTAACAGTCTTATCAAACAGTGTGACCAGATGAAAGAACAAGTCACTGAATTCGAAACAAGACTCTCTAAAGCCAATGAAGCGAACTGTTTCTCCACTCAAGCTCTACAACAGAAACTGGATACTCTTACCTCCACGAATAAATCACTGGAGTCTTCCTGCCAGGAGCTCAAACATGACAACTCCAAATTAACAACCAGGCTCAATGAATTGAGTCTGCAGTACAACTCACTTCAGGCGACTAATGCACCTAATTGTCTAGAATGCACTAAGAAACAGGAGGCTTTCGAGGCAAAAGAAGCTAAATTGCTTGATCTGACCAATGAATGTTCAGCGCTGAAGGAAAATCTGACTGGCATGAAATCAGAAGTGGAGACTTATCAATCAAAGATTACAGAGAGAGATCAGGAGACTCAAGAACTGGAGAACAGAGCCGCATCAATCCATCCCTGTCAAGCATGTGCTGAGAAGCAAAAATCTATAGAGTCAAATTTGGTGCTAGTAGCTGATCTACGCGCGGCAATATGTAGGCTGGGAGATTGGACTTCAAAAGAGTGTGAGCAGTGCGCTTCTTATCAAGGTACGATCAACTCACTGACAAACTCCTGTGATGAGAAAGACCAGCGAATTGTTGATCTCACGCAACAACTGGCTGATAGAACAGGAGCAGCATGGTGGGAACAAGATGTATCTGAGGAGTCTGACAGTCAGCCGCCATCCAAGCATGTGAGTGAAGAGACAGCAGCCCTGAAGGATGATGCCATACAGGAGCTACAAGAAGAAAAGAGCCAACTGGAGATAAAAATGGATGCCATTGACAATGAAAGACGATTGCTTGCAGAACAGCTTGAACAGGAAAAGGCTAAGAATGAGGACTTAGTGGAGCGGCTGAAGAAGGCTGAGAACTACAGCGAGGAACAACATGGGGAGATTGCTGACTTAGAGGCACACATTGGCACCCTTCAGGGCATGGAAGCTCAGTTCTCCGAGTTCAAAAAGAAGCTGTCTGAAACCCAAGCTAAACTTGAAGTACAGGCCACACAGCACAAAGCTGCTCAACAGAAGCACGAGACTGAGATGGAAAAGTCTAAGGCAAAGACTATGGAACTTGAACTTAAACTAAGTGAAGCCCAGAAGAAGAGAGCACAATCAGCAGATGACTCTGAGTTGATAGAGTCACTGAAGCAGCAGATTTACTCTCTTACGCAGAACCTCAATTCTAGCCAAGCTAGAAACGATTCCCTCGTTATGGAGTTAGACAAAGTGATCTCAGAGAAGCGCGTTTACATAGATGAGATATCCAAATTGGCAACTGAGCTTAAATCGGTGAAGAGTGATCTGGATGACCATAAAGACAAATTGCAGGCTATGGCAAATGATCACTCAGACATTCTCAATGAGACTAACAAAAGCCTGGAGTTTCAATTGGATAATAGCAGGGAATTGTATCTCCAATCAGAAAGCCAATTACAGACGCAGATCGATGATCTTCGCAGCGACAATCAAAACTTGATTGAGGAAGCCGGCACCTGTAATGCGCGAATCGTCAATTTGATGGAGGCCCTCGCCAGACAAGAAGAGCAGAGTCACCTTCTAAATGCGCAGATATCAGAGCTAAGAGACCTCAGTGAAGGTTTGAAGGAAGAGCGTTCCACTCTCTGTACCACCAATAATGCTCTTGTTGAACAACTGGAGATGGTAAGTGGTGAACTCGAATCTGTCAAAGAAAACGCTCAAGAGTCGCAGAACAAATCAATCTATCTACATAACAAAGAGATCGAAAAACTCAAAACAGACATGACTAGTCTACTCACTGTGAATAAAGCTTTATCGGAGGAGCGTAATGACTTCAAGCACCGACTCAGCATGATGAAGAAACCAGCAGAGTCATCTATTCAACTACAGGAGGAAAACGAAAATCTGAAAAGAGTTTTAGCTGAAGTTCAAGCTGACCAGCTTGACCAGCTGACCACAGCAAGTGCTGAATCATGTATTATGAAGGCTCAACTGGATAACGCTCTAGAACAGTTGAAAAGCTGCGAGTCAAAACTGCGAATGGGTGATCAGATGAAAGCATTGGCAACTGAACTCCAAACCAGGTTGCGAGAAGAGCAAGCAGAGAAGTCCAGTAAGGAGGTCGAACTTCAACAAATTATTGAGGAGCTGCAAGAACTCAAAGAGGAAAGAATGACTTTCAAAGAGCAGCTCACCCATGCCACTGAGAAATATGAACACCTGCAAGAGCAGTGTGATGAACTGAAACAATCACTAGAACAGATCACATTTGAACGTAAACACGAGGCGTGTGTTCATGAGTCAACTCTATCTTACATTCAAAAGGATCTTGATGAAGCCAATGCAAGTGTGGACCAACTCCGCAGTCAGCTCTCCACAGCTTGTGATGATTTGGCAAGTGAACAAGACTTGCGTAAACAGACTGAGCACCTTCTGGCTTCCAAGGAGGAAGTACTGGCAAACGTACAGTCTGACACAAGTTTGGAGAAAGCTAATGATAAGGTTTGCCTGCTTGAATCCGAACTGGCGGGAACTATTGCAAAACTGAATGCAGCTGAGGAAAAAGTTGCTGAGCTAAATAGTATGTTAATGCGGGAGGAGCAAAGATGCTCTGAGGCTCTAGAGAAACTGAACTCTGTATCAGGTGAAAGAGAAAGGGAGGTGGAGTTGGAGTCATCTCTTCAAGCTGAAATGGTCACTCTCAGAATTGAATTGGAGGAAGAACGAGCAAATCACCAGATAGCAAAATCAGCTGTGGCAGTGTTACAAGAATCTGCTGATAGAGAAATTCTGGAGAGTGTCAAATCAGACAATGCTCGCTTGGAGGAGTACCTGGCATGTGTTCAAGATGAAAACAAAATGCTCTTGACTGAACTGCAAGTTCTCCGAGATGAAACAGCCAGCTTCGAGGTACAACTCACCCAGAGCCAGGTTCAGCTGAGAGAGGTCACTGCCGACTTGAAGCAGCACAATGATTTGAGAGAGAAGCATGATCGTCTCAGTGGAGACAATGAACATCTGCGAGAAAGATTATCGATATGTGACAAGCGAATTGATGAACTTACTAACTCACTCAACACCATGGAGTCGTCAAAACGATCAGTTCTTGATGAGCTCGAGTCTGTAAGAGCTCAAAATCTTGAGATGATGAAAACTTTAGGGAAATTTGAAGCTGATCGATCTGCTCAGAGTATTGGTTCTTTACAAGAAGAAATCGATACACTAACACAAAAGCTAGGTCAATCTGAACAGCAAATGGAAGCTAGCAAGTGTATTATTCACTCTCTTGAGACTGAAAAGCTCGACATTGAATCCCAGCTGTCTGCTCTCCAGGACAAAACCTCTCTCGCTGAAACAATTCTTGCTCAGGTTGGTTCAGAACATGGAGAGGAGGGGCATGCAAAGCAATTGAAGGAACTCGCTGCTCTTGTCGCAGAAAAGTCTGGGAGGATCACAGAATTGGAAGAAACCATGGACGTTTTGAAAACCTATCACTCAGCCGCTGAGTTGGCGACAGAAGATCGAGTGAAACAGCTCACCATGGAGCTCACAGAAAAGGATGAGACTTACGCTGAACTTCAGGAAAAACTCACTGATCTGGAAAAGCAGATCCTAGAGCTTACAGAAGAATCAGACGAAGAAGATGAACCAAATTATAAGAAGAAATGGCAGCGAGCAAGAAATCAAATTGATGTTTTGGAGTTTGATTATGAGTCCATGGAGGCTAAATACCAGGAAGCTGTAGACTCTAAGACAAACCTCACTCTTGAGCTGGCAACTGTAAAACAAGAAAAGGAGAGACTTGCAGCACAGATTCGCACCTCTCCACGAGTAGATGAGTCTAATGCTGATGGTGTTGAATATCTCGGTTTGCAGAGACAGATCATTGAGCTAAAACAACAGCTCACCAATCAAACAAAGGCAGCACAAGCCCTTAGAGATGAACAGTCCGACTTTGACAGAAAGCTGAACCTGGAGAAAAACCAGGCCGCAGAGGCCCGAGCTGAAGTTGAGAAACTTAAGATGTCCATCAACATTCTTATGTCAACTCATAAAACTGAAATGGAATCTATGCGTCGTGGCCTCGAAACTGCAGGTTCTACAGTCGCAGACTTGGAGTCTCAGGTTATTGAACAGGAAGATGCTGCCTTTAATCGAGATAAAGCTGTCTCGCTACTCAATACACAAGTAATCCGTGAACTGAATGAAATCAAGGAAGCGAAGGCACATATCACCAACATGATGGGAGATCTGGTTAAACAGAATTCTCTAGCCACTCAGAAGATACAAGAGCACCTAGCGAAAACACTGAGAGAAGTTCAGACAGATCACAACACATCTGAAGAAAAAACAAGTCTCTCAGCTTCCCTTCCGATGGACTCGCTAATGGAGACATCTGTATCTCTCAACCTGAGTGGCTCATTTAGCCTTGCTCTGAGGAATGACTACACTGAACTAACTAAAGATGATTTAGTTGCCAAGTTGGTTAACCAGACTAAGCATGAGTTGGTGCTGAAGAAAAACTTGGATGATGCGAGACAAAGTCTGAACTTCTACCGGTCTGCTATCGACAACATCATTGACTGTCTCGGAAATACGATGCCTGGTGTTAAGAAATGGGCGCACGACCTACTGAATGTAAGTCCATACATACTCTTCCATCATCTCATTGAACCTACTTTCACTCATAGTACTGGTATTGGCTATATTCTCCCTGGTACTCTCCCTCTGATGATTAAGATATATTTCATCACACATTGTAGAGAACTGTTTCAACTGTACGTAAGCTTGCTAGATTATTGCATATTCCTCACCTTCAATAGTGGTACCAACTCCCGATTGTTGGGATTATTGGAGGCACAGTTGCATATAAGTCACACCTATTCTTTTTTGTTCTGTATGTCACTTCGTTTCGGATGGTGTTTCTATTGTGATGGTCATCGGTTGAGTTGATGGGATAATTCACTGATAGATACATGCTATTCTAATGGTAATCAGTCCGCGTATAGATTCCCGATGCAAATGCTTATAAATAGTTGGGGGTTTTTCTTTGCTGGAAACCATACTATAGAGTTTTCTTTTAAAAGATGGGATTGCTAGTTTTTCTGGCATTCATCTAACTGAGTAAACGGCCATTGTTATATCATTTTCAAGTTACAATGTATGTCAAATACGCTATAATGATATTTACCTGACAGAGTGAAGACCAGGCCTTTAGTAAACACTTGGATGAGCTGATTGGAAATGAGTCAGCTCTCCAGCGACGCTGTCATGCCCTCGAGATGTCCGAGAAAGCCATGCGTGAAAACTTTCAAACTAAAGAAAATGAATATCAAGATGCTCTCCTCAAACTGGAAGACATGGTTGCTGTGCTCAAGTCTAGTAAGATCAAGTGAGTTTGTTTCCTTTCAACTCACTATCTTGAGTTCTCCTACATACACGTAGGTTGTTATTTGTTGTCTAAGTGTAGAGTATGATATAGTGAAATGGTTGCCTGGTGATCGAATAGCGTAATGGGCTTCGTATCAGGGTTCCCTGTCTGATTTCCGGTTTTGGCACCGCTTGGTCATTTCACCTAAGTTGTTTGTTTGGGATCAGAAAATTGAATAAAGGAGACTCATCCATCCTGTGACGGTTTCTATGGGGACTCCATAAACCATTTCCAAAATAAGCCAATGGTTGAGGCATGTATCTCTGCCACTCCTTTTCTCACCACCTTCATGTTCCCCAGCTGTAAAAAAGGAAGGGTTTTTGAAAAATCTAGCGCACAACCTGTGTGAACCCAGGACCTTCAGCACCAGTGATGAGCGCTCTAACCATTCAATCAAAGGGCCTCCTACTTTTTTAGTCTTTTAAAATGTTATAATTCTGTAGGCTGCAGGAGGAGTTAAAACTAAAATCAGCCAACACTAGTACAGTGACAGAGCAGCAGTTGGCAGAGTTCAAGGAGAGTGTCTATCAAGTGAGTCTTTTTTCTCCGTTTCAGATATTAGAGTTCTGATCGCAATGACCATGTAAGAAGAGCAAGTGCTATGTGAAAGTATATCAAGAGACCTTTTAGACTTCGTTGTAGAATAAGAAAAACGGAAAGAAGCACAAAAACACAAAAAGAAAAAAGCCCCAAAATTCATTTCCATATAAGCACATATAAGCGCATATAAGCGCATATAAGCGCATATAAGCACATATAAGCACATATAAGCACATATTAGATTTTTAAAAGAGAATTTTCCAAAATAATTTCAGCAGCTGGATCTGAAAAGGAAAAAAGAAAACTTTGGGCCGTTTTTGGTGACACATAATCACTAGCCATCTGTTGTTGACCCAATTCAGCGAAAATGCGATAACAATAAGTATTCTACTAGTCTAATCATCTCTTTTCATGTATTCGCCGCTCATCAAAGTCCATATGCTGATCTGAGATTGATTGTTCTAGCTCGAGAATACGGTGTCTAAACTGAGAAACCAGAATGAAGAGCTGCAGTTTGCTCTGGACCAGGAATGTGAGAGGAGACAACTCCAAGAGGAAGAGAGGTTCAAAGCTGATCAAAGGTCAAGGTGAGAAAATTCTGTGCTATGTTTTACAACTGATTGATTAGCTTTATAACAGTCCTTACACTGGCCTCTCGACCAGAAAAAACCCTGGGACCTGAATAATCCATACTTTAAAGCGTTAGTGAACTGAAAAACATGATCTCACATTGTACTCTTGATCTCATTTCTTGGAAAATCTTGTTCAAAACCTGCTGCCTCAAATGCCTGATAAGGTATGACACAATACGATGGTGGGCGGACCTAAAGGTTAATTTCCATAGCAGATCGCAAGGCTCACAAGCTTTGCAACAGGCTTGCGTCTGCGATTCGGATTCATCCCTATCTAAACACAGATCTGGTAGTGAAGCTGCTGACTCACTATATAAGCTTATACGATCTAAACAGAAGTTGTCTTTGCTGTTTTAACAATTTGTTCGAAAATTCACTCAATGCACAATGTATTCATGATATAAGCCATCTTTTGTGAATTTTTGATGAGAATACAAAATATGAAAAAATAATTTGGAGTGAGCATGGCTGCCGATTGATTTCGCTTACCAAGGCACCGGGTATAACGATCCTTCTGCCATTAGCAAGGACTATTGCCTAGGACCAACCGTCCTTGTTAAGCATTACCGATGTACTGAATAACAAGTAACGCCCTAGCCATCAGGCATCATGAATGCCTGCCCGCAAGTGGTAGAAAAACCATCGCTAGTTTGCTAAGTCAAAAACCTTTGGACCGGAGAGAACAAAGAGTTTGACTCGCGCCTGCCGTGTTTTTATGGACTGTCTAAATTCGACGCAAACTCGTATACACTTTAAATCTGTACCATCTCAAAGTGGCCCTGTACAAAATGTCACTAGAGAAAGGCTTTTCAAATGGAGAGTTCTTGTATCGATAATCCCCAGTATTATCATATTGTATTGATAATCCCCAGTATAATCATATTGTATTGATAATCCCCAGTATTATCATATTGTATTGATAATCCCCAGTATTATCATATTGTATTGATAATCCCCAGTATTATCATATTGTATTGATAATCCCCAGTATTATCATATTGTATTGATACTCCCCAGTATTATCATATTGTATTGATAATCCCCAGTTTTATCATATTTTAAGGTCCTTAATAGTCATGGTCCAGGGAAATGCATTTTTCACTGTTTTATGTATGTTGAAGGATTTGTACTTCAAAATTTAGCAAGAACTATTGGAAGGGCACTACTGAGAAGGCGAACTGGTGAAAAATTTTCTGGGCTGGTTTAGTTTTGGACAGTGACCTTCTGGATTAATGTACATGCATTTCTTGGTAGACTAAACACTATAGATGCTTCTCGTGAGATAGAATACCAAACAAAGATCGCGTCCCTGGAACAGAAAGTAGGAAACCTAATGCGCACTCAGCAGCAGCTTGAGATGACTATTGAGTCACTGCAGCATACGAACAATGAAGAAGAGCTGAAGGCAACGATTACCGCCCTAGAGCGATCTGAACGAGCGTTGCACCGGAAAATTGAAATACTACAAGTATCTGATGGTCAACACAATAAACAGGTTAGATGGAGTTCCTTCAGCCACTTGACTTTAAGGGCCTAGGTATCAGGAGAAAGATGCACAGGCTTTATGCAATTATACTTTTTCAGACAGTTTAACAGAATGTCATGAGTCTGTCTGGTTATGGTTGTTTCTAGAAAAGAGCAGGATAGTTTTATTTTAGATGGATGGGATTATCAAGCCCGAGCCTTGCTAACCCAATGGTCCATCAGATAGATTATTAAGAGTTAAAAGAATTCACAGATCTCATCAGTCATAGCCTGTCACTGCTGTGTTTAACAGCTTGTTACTGATTGATTGCAGTATGATAATATGTTGGACAGACCAGAAGATCTCCTTCGGCAGACGATCTGGGAGCTACAAAAGATGGAGAGTCATCTTAAGCAACAGGTTCGGTGGACTATATAATGCATACTCTCATAGAGTAAAGGGAGAATAACTCTTACATTGGAAGGTCATAGAGTTCCAACAGGGTGTAATCAGGGTAGCGAGACAATCATAACAGCTGATTGGCCAATATTGGCAGATTATTTTCTCTGATTCGTTGCTGCAGTACTAACCAACCAGTAGATGAGTCAAATCTTGCAGAAAATGTTGAAACATCATCTCACTGCAGTCGCTAATCAAGCTAAGTGAATCACAGTAAAACACATCTATGGCTGTGTAGGAGTTGTGCACTCATTGGTATAATGGCACATGTGAACGCGTTATAGAAAACATTTATGTCACTGAATTGATTGACTGAAATAAATGCCCATCGAGATACTAGTTATTAAACTGTGACAGGTTAGTTTACAGTGGTCTTATCTTCACTTAGGTATCTGATCTGGAGCATGATAGAGAGGAGCTTCACGAGATTGCCCGGGCTGATAAAAACACAATCCATGAGCTAAACATACAGCTAGCTGAACTCGGTCTCAATAACAAAAATCTCAGATCACAGGTCTCCAGGTCAGTCAGAGTGTATGGCTACTGTTACACGAGAAGGGAAAGGTGAATAATTAACGGCCATGGAGTTCCCTCGATGCTTATTCACCGGTTGGGATCTCCTTTTTTACTGTGGTGTTTCAAAGTCACATTGGAAAAATTAAAATAATTTGATCAATTTCAGTGTCTAAGAAAGACCCTGCCTGATGGGCAACCGAATTCATAATCCTTAGGTGTGCTTCTGCGACTGAGCTACCCTTGATCCCCATGACTTTTCTAATGTCAGCCTGTCACGATCTCCTATGCTGAGGATTCTCAACTCAAGGT
>Ga0224511_10004394_pt1 | contig 10639 bp, 10 predicted proteins | sample SF_May12_sed_USG_2_FD_169988 | JGI IMG/M metagenome (GOLD analysis project Ga0224511, IMG submission 169988) | Sediment microbial communities from San Francisco Bay, California, United States - SF_May12_sed_USGS_8_1 | ecosystem: Environmental > Aquatic > Marine > Sediment | place: USA... | reverse complement strand
TTCTCCCTCGGTTGTTTGCTCCGTCGGTCAAAAGCACGATGACCCGACTCTCGCCCTCAACCCTTCTCAACCTGTTAGCCGCCGTACCGATCGCCGTGCCGATCGCCGTGCCGTCATCTAAATCTCCCACCGTCAAACCCATCACGGCAGTTTCCAAAACTCCGTAGTCGATGGTGACCGGAACTCTGGTCAACGCTTCGCCGGCAAAACTTACGAGTCCTATGCGATCGAACCTTCTTGCACGTATAAAGGAAACCGACTGCTCCTTCGCCACGTCGAGCCTATTCGAGGGAGCGAAATCCTCGGCTAACATGCTGCTGGATACGTCGACCGCAAGCACAATAGCGATTCCTTCCCTAACGATCTCATCAGGTCCGGGATTGTCGACCGGCCCTGCTGCCGCAATAATCCATACGCCCAGAGTAACTGTTCGCAGTACAGCAGGCACTTCACCAATCCACCTATTCGCCACCTGGATGCCTTCCATGACTCGTAGGTCGCTGTATTCTGCAGCGCTCGTCTTTTGTTTCACCCTACGCCACCACCAGACGGGCAAGAACAAAAGTCCCAACAGAATAATAGGACGTACGAACATCAGTCGGCCGTCCCGTCCAAAGCGTGTGCTCGTTCCAGTTCCAACTCCTGCAAATTCTGGGAGAGATAATGGGCACTGGTCGCCAACGCGGCGAGTTCTTGACCTACTATGGGAGAGTAGGAAGCGTCTTCCAAGACCGTCAACAGGGAATGCAATTCCTCAAGAGGCCAGTTTTCACGTTCATTCTTCAACACTTCGATGACTTCGGACGTTGAAAGAGCGCGGTGGGCACTCGGGATCAAAAGCGCGACGACTTTGCGCAAGTTGTCCGATGCCACGGATGCCACGGCTCTGCTCTCTCCTGCGGCCAGCCAATCGTGAACGTTGGGCTCGATCAATTCGGGACTTGCCGTTTTGAACTTGGGGCGCGGTTTCACTCTGCGAGTAAAGAAAGCCCACAAAAGAATCGAGAGGATCGCTACGCCCGCAAACAGGAACACTGCTCTAAAATCCCGGACGGAGCGGGCAACCGGAGCACGCGGCCTACGCCTTTCTACATTTTCCACCTCTTCGGGCAAGGTAGGTACAACCGTGACGTCGGCAAATCCGCCGGATACCAACTCCACCCGCCCGCCGGCAAATGTTACCTCCAAGTCAGGCATCCGAAGGTTGTGCAGTCCCGGTTCAAATAGAGCAACCCAATAGCGAATTGAAACCCTACCAGCTACCAAGTTGACTTCCGGCGCTCGAAGCGGTTCCAACGTATTCGTTCTTTCCAGGGGGCGGGCGCTTACTCCCGACACCGCTTCGTCGACTTCGACCACACGGGTCAATTGGATGGTATCGCCGATGGTAGCAGCTTGCGGAGAACTCGTCCAAGCCGATTGCGCGACCAACAACAAGGCTACGAAACTCATTTACCTACTGTAGCGTCGCGCGCGTCGGGCAAAGGCTTTGATCAAAGCCGAAACGTACGATCGGTCCGTTTGAAGTTGGATATGGTCGACTCCAATTCTCTCCATCACTCGAGCGCGTTGCAGACGCAACTTTTCCAGCGCCACCCTAACTGTATTCTTGGCCGTGCCGCGACCCGTATTTACCAGCTTCCTGGCTCCGGTTTCGGCATCCTCCAAGTCGATCCAACCCACATCCGGCATCTCCCTCTCCCTTGGGTCGTCCACCGAAATGGCGATGACCTCATGACGGCGGGAGAGCCTCCGCATCGATTCCTCCCAATCGTCATCGCGGAAATCCGAAAGCACCACTATGATCCCGCGATGCCTCAGCAACCTCCCCGCGTATGCCAGCGCTTTGTTCAGGTTGGTTCCGCGATTCACCGGTTCGAACATGATGAGATCACGGATCACCCGCAACGCGTGAGCCCGTCCCTTTGCCGCCGGTACGACGTGATCGACGTCGTCGGAAAAGATCAGCGCAGAAATTCGGTCATTGTTGCGGGCCCCGGCCAACGCAAGAATCGCAGCCACTTCGACGGCGATGCTCGCCTTGGCCTGCGGCTTTCCGAATTCGACCGAGCCTGAGCGGTCGACCACCAAGAGCAGTGTTAGCTCTCGTTCCTCTTCGAAGAGTTTAACGAAGGGACGTCCCATCCGAGCGGATACGTTCCAATCGATGGAACGGAAATCGTCTCCTTGTTGGTACTCTCTTACCTCGGCAAACTCTATGCCCTCCCCACGGAATACCGAACGGTATTCTCCCGAGAACAGAGAGCCTACTAATTTTCTGGTGCGGAGTTCGATCTGTTTGACCTGCCGCAGAACTTCCGCCCCGACTACCGGGGTGGAGCGGCTCACGGGACCGGCACCGCCTCCAAAACCTCGGCGATGATCCCGTCGGAGGTAGTCTCCTCGGCTTCGGCTTCAAACGTAAGCAGGACTCTATGCCGCAAAACATCCGGCGCCATAGCCTTGATGTCTTCAGGAACCACATAGGCGCGGCCACGAAGGTAAGCATGTGCCCGGGCCGCCTGGGCAAGATAGATGGACGCCCTCGGACTTGCACCGAACGCTATCAAATTCTTCAATTCACGAAGCCCTACCAACTCGGGCTCCCGTGTGGCTCGGACAATATCCACTATGTAATCTACGATCTTTTGGTCCATATACAGCTCGGCGATCGATGCACGCAAGGCCAATAGGTCGTGCGGAGAAGCCACTGCATCTATTTTGATCGGCTGCCCCGCCGACATGCGCCACAGAATTTCCTTTTCATCATCTCTTGTCGGATAGCTAACATGGATCTTGAGCATGAACCGATCCAATTGGGCCTCCGGCAAAGGATAGGTTCCCTCGTGCTCGATCGGATTCTGGGTGGCCAAAACCAAAAATGGATCTTCCAACTTGTGGGTCTCGTTGCCGATTGTTACTTGGCCCTCCTGCATGGCCTCGAGCAATGCGGACTGGACCTTGGCCGGAGCACGGTTGATTTCGTCCGCCAATATGATGTTGGCAAACAACGGGCCCTTCTTGGCGTGGAACTCGCCGGTGCGCTGATCGAACACCATCGTTCCTACAATGTCCGCCGGGAGAAGGTCCGGAGTGAACTGAATTCTCTGAAATGCTACATGCACCGCCTCTGCCACAGAACTCACCGCAAGGGTCTTCGCCAGCCCCGGGACACCTTCGATCAGAATGTGGCCGCCTGTCAACAATCCGATCAACAAGCGCTCCACCATGGCATCCTGACCCACTACTCGCCTCGCCACTTGCTGGACAACGGCGTGAGTCAACGGGGTTTCGGCTGGGTTGCTTGGGCGGGCAGTCATTGAGATTACCTGTTATGAGAGTTCGTTGTGTTGAGAATCTATCGTTTGAACCGCTCTCCGTCATCTTCATTTCGGAAGACCCAGGTCGCGAACTGAGCCGGAACAATCGGGTCACTTGCTTCAGCTTGGAACCAATCCGACACACTTCCCGTACCTCTGCTGCTGTCCATCGCCTGTTTCACCATAGTTGCGGCACGTTCTATCCACGTGGCACACCGAGACCGGCGTACATCCACCATGCCCCTTTCGGACACCCTGTCGAGATCAACTCCCTTTTCGGGAGGCACCATCACCAGAGGAGCCCGATATACTTTTGGGCCGTCTACCAAGATCGGGAGACCGACTGAAATCATCGTTGACCGGAGTTCTCCGTCATCGGCGATCAGCGCTTCAGCACGCTTCGCCAGATCGGCGGGATCGCTGCCGGCGAGTTTTTCTATCGAATCCACCAGGCGTGAGAGGATATGGGCTTCATACAACATCTTCGTGAGCCGCGGTGGCCCCAACATTTCGAAAGCCACCGACCGAACGCCATGTTCTTCCTCTAGTTTACCAAGCTCTTCCAGTGCTGTATTCCTGAGGACTCCGGCACGATAGGTAGGGCCCGCAGTCGACGAGTCCAAGGCCGCAATTATGTTCTTCCCGGTAGACCTGCCCATCAATTCCAAAACAGCGTAATCGGCGACTTCTTCCGCCGTGATAAATTCCATCTGTTTTAACCACGAAACGGTTTCGAATTCATCTTTGGCAAACACCCCGTTCTCTCCCACGTCGATAAATACCGATTCTACCGGTATACCGAGATCTTTCCACGGCGAAGCACCGTCTTGAAAAGCCTCATCGAAATCCACCGGAGCCGGACAGTCGAATTTATCGAAGACGCGTCCGCCCCTTTTTATGGGACCGAAGGCAATCTTACGCCAAGCGATTGCGGCAGTCGGTTTTATTTCCACTGCGGTGGGAGCGCCTGGTGTTCTCGCCAACAAAAACAGCATAAGAGAATGAGCACCCGCCGTCGCGGCTTTGGTAAGCAGCATACGGGAAGGCTTTTCCTCTGAATGTGTATACGGCACGTTGAGTCCCATCCCGCCGGTCCCCGATGTGCCGATCTTGACGTAAGCCTGAGTTCCGACTGCCTTGGTGCCTTCCACCACGATCTGCACGTGTCTTATGAGTTGCGGCATGGTAAGAGTCATCACGTGCCGTTCCACAATTTCACTGGATATTTCGCCGGATTTTGCGGCTTCGAGCAATCCCTGCGCGCTCTGGAAGACATCCTGATACGCAAACGCCGTCGCAGTATTGATGCAGTCCACGACGGCGTCCGGGCGATGATCCATAAACAACTGAAACAAGAAACTTCTGTCGAGCGTTTCTTGGGATAGTTGGCCGAGAAGATCCTCAATGACCGCCGCTCTCATCTCGGGAGAATCCAGCATTTCCGCTCTGGATTTTTTCGAAACTGATTTTGGCAAAAAGATGTTACCCCAAGCGATTTCGATTTCGCAGGAGCCTCGTTGGCCCTCGAGTTCCGCTTTCGTTTCCTCTACTTCGTGTTGGTAGAGAGCTACGAGAACAAGTTTCTTGGGCTGGAAGTCGAGCAGTCGGCGTGCCACCGCACCACCGACCAAGCCGCTTCCTCCCAGTATCAAGATGGTCTTTCCCTGTACGTCCATGTATGCCTCTAGACTCCAGTACGCGTCATCAACGACGCGATGGCTTCAATTTCTTGATCAGTTAAATATCTCCACTTGCCCGGCGCCAACCTTCCGAGGGACACCGGCCCGTGCTGGAGTCTGATCAATCTTTCGATCTTGAGACCCAGACTCTTGCACAGGTTGCGCACGATATGGTGCCGACCTTCCCTCAAAACCAAATTTATGTCGAGCACCCCTTCCTTGCCGGTTTTGACATTGCTCCTCACTATCCTGACCGGCTTCCCATCTACTACTATTTTTTTGGAGAGAGCGGCACTGACTTCACCCGCGGTGACGCCAGAAGCCAAAACCCGATACATCCGGTCCACTCCGAACTTCGGATGAGTGAGCTTGTGCGCCGCCACGCCATCGGTGGTTAGAATAACCAATCCGCCGGTATCGATATCCAGCCTGCCGACGTACGTGAGACCCGGGACGTCGGGGACCAGATCGAAAACGGTTCGCCTTCCCTTATAATCGGTGCGGCTCACCGCATACCCTCTCGGTTTGTTCAAAACGATCCAAACCGTAGGCTGTACCCGGATACGCTTTCCCTTGACGGTAATCGCATCTACATCAGGGTCTACGGTAGCACCGATTGTGGCAACTGTTCCGTTTACCTTGACTACACCATCTAGTATCAATTTTTCGGCTTGCCGGCGTGATGCCACTCCGGCTCTCGCCAACATCCTCTGTAACCGCATGGCCCTACCCGTTACTCAGTCTCGGATCCCCGCTCCTCCGGATCGGACTCAGTTCCGATTTCGGATTCCTCTACGTTCGACCCTTCAGAAACTTCCTCTACCGAATCCGGAGCCTGGTCGGCCGGAGATTCGGCCGCCGGCGTGATTTCTGCCTCTTCACTCCCGGTCCTCGGTTTTACCACAACACCACCGGCCAGTTCCTCCTCACCATCACCCTCATCTTCCGCGACCGAAACCGCAAGCGGGCGAAGAGCAACCGACAGGTTATCCAGATCGGGAAGCTCCGACAGGTCTTTTAGGCCCATCATTTCAAGAAAGCGGCCTGTAGTACCGTACAAAAGTGGGCGGCCCAAACCTTCGCTACGGCCCACTATATCTATGAGATTTCGCTCGTGGAGTGATTTCAGAACTCCGTCGGCGGCGACGCCTCTAATTTCCTCAATTTCTGCGCGACCGACCGGTTGTCTGTAGGCGATGATCGCAAGTGTCTCCAAAGCAGCCACGGATAATTTTCTCGGCCTGCTCACGATCCTGGCATCGGCGATGGCGTCGGCCAGCTCCGGTCGGGTTAGAAGCTGAAAACCCTCGGCAACTTCCACCAACTCGATCCCATGGCCCTGTTCATCCAGCGCGCGTTTCAACTCCTCCAAGGACGCCTGGACGTCTTCCTTGGCTGCTTCCGAGCTCAATTTTTTCAATTCGCCCACCGAAACCGCGTGGGCCGAGGAAAACAGGGCTGCCTCAATCAGCTTGGTCAGATCGTTCACCGAATACTGTCACCGTATCGAAGGGCTTCGTTTGGGTCAACCGAATTTCGCCCAACCGCGCCAATTCCAACAGCGCGATCAGTACCGAGATGACCAGGGACACGTGAGGACTGTCGCCGACGATGGCCTTAAAATCAAGGCTGGATTTTCCCGCCACCATATCGCGTATGCGTTTCGTAGCACCTTCCACGTCCAGAGGCCTCGGTACCACGCGGTGGACCACGGGTTGCGGCATTCCCGCAATCACCTGTTCCACGGCCCGCACTACCGACGGCAAGTCAATGATGATCTCCGGGGGCGGCGGATTCGGAAGCGGCGGAACGTGTCCTACCGGGAACCGCTCTGCTCTAAGCGAGGCCTGTTCCCCCAACCAATCGGCCACCTCTCGCATCTGCTCATATTCCAGCAACTTGCGGACCAATTCAGCACGGGGATCTTCCCAATCATCGTCGCTGGTCGGTCTGGGCAGCAGCAGTTGGATCTTAATGCGCAGCAGGCGAGCCGCCATCTCGATGTATTCAGACGCCTGGTCCAACCCCAAATCGTTGATCACCAGGAGGAACTGATCGGCCACTTTCGCGATCGGAATGTCCGCGATGTCTATTTCCTGGTCGCGAATTAGATGTAGGAGGAGATCTAGGGGACCGTCAAAGGCATCCAGATGGACAATAAACGGATGGTCTTCCTTCACCGCTGCCGAGTCAACGGCTTTGCTGGAATTGGCCAATCAAACCCACCCTGGATAAAAGAATTTCGCCTGCCTCAAAAACGCCCCCGTCATAAAGAACAAAGATCCGGCTAAAGACAACCTATCTTCCATGTATCTCACGAAGCAAATACTCCAGAATGACCCGGAACCCGCCCTGAGGCGACCTTCCAAGACCAAAAAGGCGGTGGACTACCACGGAAACTTGGGCGACGGCGCCGCCCGACCGATATCAGATACGAGAATCTTTCGTCCTGTCACGGCCTTGAGAAGGACAAATTAAGGCGCCTCCAGCCGACCGAGGAACGGTCGGGACCGGTGCTGGACGGGGAAAAGTAACGGTCCCAAAGGGGGGTGTCAAAGGAGCCGGGAGGTTGACTGATTGTCCGCCGGACGGTAGGTTTCGCGTCTATTTTGTAGATGTTTTGGGTAAATCCAGAAGGAGTCGTATGCCACACTCGCGTTCAGCCAAGAAGCGGATGCGTCAGAGCGAAAAACGCCGCACCAGAAACCGCACTCAGCGCTCCGAGATGCGTTCTTTGGTCAAACAGGTGCAGATCGCCGCGACGAAAGAGGACGGAGAAACAGCTTTTCGGAAAGCGGAACAACTGATCGACCGCGCAGCCAGAAAGCGGTTAGTCCATCCCAACACCGCAGCCCGCACCAAGTCCAGGCTCAAGAAAGCTGTTTTAAAAAAGGACTGAGTTGCTAGAGCGCGGCCAATTCCGCTCCACAACTTTCGCAATACCATTCTGTGGGCAGGTTCATAGCCCCACAGTCGCCACATTTGAGAGTCTTCGTTGACGCCTCGTTGTCCTTCGGCGCTTCCAAACCGCCGCTCTGGTCCAGCGGGGCGTTTATCGGTTCGTCGATCCCGGAAGGCGTAAAAGACGGCCGGGACGGTGCGACAGGGGCCTCATCAGGCTCATCGGGATCGAACAGTTCCAGTTCTCCGTCACCCTCGTCTTCCACACCCGGCAACCCGTCCTGTGCCATAAAAGAGCCTGTTGCTCTTTCCGAGGACACAAAGTCGGACTGTTGGGAGATGAAACTGGAATCTTCCCCGACATTGGAATCCATCACCATCGCATCACTGTCGTCGTCGATCATCGGGAGATCGGCAGCGTCTGCTTCGGGAACCTCTTCCTCCTTGGCTGCGGCCTCGGCCTCTGCTTCCGCCCTGGCTTTGGACTCCGCTTCCGCCTTGGCCTCTGCTTCCCTCTTGGCTCTTTCCTCTGCTTCCTCCTTGGCCTTGGCTTCCGCCTCTGCTTTCTCCCTCGCCGCCGCTTCAGCTTGGGCCTCTTCCTTGGCCTTCTTCTCCTCTTCAAGCTTTTTCTGAATGTCGAGGGCTGCCTTTACTTCCGCAGCAGCCTTGGCCTCGGCTTCGGCCTTCGCCCGTTCGGCGGCACCTGCCTCAAGAGCCGCCCTGGCCTCCGCTGCCGCCTTGGCCGCAGCAAGAGCCCTGGCTCCTTCCTGCAGCTTCTGAGCCTTCTCCAGAGCTTCTGAATCGATGCTGGCCAGTACATCCCTGAGCCGTACTATCTCTTCATTTGTTTCTTTGAGTTCTTCTCGTACCTTGACCAGATCTCCGAGTATTGTGGAATGAATCTCGTTCCACTTGGACTCCCCATACTCACCGACCGCGTGCCTGAGCTTCGCTTCAGCCAGTCGAGCTTCCGCCTTTTTTTCCTTATCCTTCAGTTCTTCCAGCTTGGCGGTCGCTCGGTCGAGCGTCTGGGTAATCTGAGAGCTGTATCCCTTAAGCTCTTGATTCAACGCCACCAGCCGGGTTTCATAATCGCCCTTTACCCGGACTCGAACATCCTCGGGAGTGGTATCGGAAGCCATCGAAAGGCGATCCAACCACTGGGTGACGGTTTTTCTTTCTTCCAGAAGTTTTTCAACGTCATAGGTGTCTTTTTTCTTCGCCTTCGCCATTCAAAAACCCTCCACCGGATTTGAGCCGTCCGACAGGCTCTTCAAACGAGCCACCACATCGGGATCTAATTTATTCACGTTACCCAAACCACGCGCCGTCGACAAAATTTTCGCGCCGTGTTCCAAGCTCTCCATCCTATTCAACGCCTCCATCATTGTCCCACCCATCGTCACCGCACCGTGGTTGGCCAACAACATTGCATTGTAGTTTTTAGCCGTTTCCCCTACAAGCCGAGCAAGGTCCAGCGAGCCCGGCACCGCAAAAGAAACCAGCGGCACCTGCCCCATAGAAAGTATAACCTCGGGGAGCGCATCCGCCTCGAAAGATAATCCGGCTACCGCAAAACCGGTCGCCACAGGCGGGTGTGCATGAACTACCGCGGCTATGTCCGGCCTGGCTTTGTAGATTTCGAGGTGCATGGAAAGTTCGCTGCTTGGCCTTCCTTCCCCTTGCACTACACCCCCGTCTTCACCCACTCGCAGGATATCGCTTTGGGCCAACTCGGACTTTCGGACTCCCGCTCGGGTGATCCAAACCGTAGAGTCTTGAGCCCGCAGGGAAACATTCCCGTCGATACCGGCGATTAACTTGAGTGCATCGAGGCGCCTGCAGCAGGATAATATCTGCAGGACATGGCTTCCTGATTGATCATTCACTCCCGGCATCGAACACGGTACGACCGGCTACTATGGTTCTCAGAATCCTTCCCATAATTTCCCGACCGCCAAACGGGGTGTTTCTACTTTTCGACTTGAATCTCGTAACATCGACTTTGCCTTTGACCTTGGGATCGAATACGACTACATCGGCCGGACTACCCCGTCTGAGAGTTCCGCCGTCGATGCGAAAAGCCTTGGCCGGCTCGGTGCTCATTCTAAGTATCAGAGACGGTAGATCGACGATGCCCGTTTCGACGAGATCCGCCAGCATGACGGGCAACGCGGTTTCAAGTCCGATAATCCCGAAGGGAGCCTCCGCAAAATCTCTTTCTTTCTGTTCGTAATGGTGGGGCGCGTGGTCGGTAGCGATCATATCGATCGTTCCGTCTTTCAGAGCCTCCTGCAGCGCTTCGACATCTTCAGCTTCCCTAAGCGGCGGATTCATCTTCGAATTGGTGTCGTACCCGTCGCACATATCGTGAGTCAGAACTAAGTGGTGCGGTGTCACCTCGGCGGTAACCTTTATGCCGTGCTCCTTCGCCCGACGGATGATATCCACCGACCCCCTCGTCGACATGTGACAGAGGTGAACATGCCCACCGGTGAGTTCCGCCAAAATCACGTCCCTCGCAACCATGATTTCTTCCGCTGCCGATGGGATTCCCTTTAAGCCCAGTCGAGTGGAGACCACTCCCTCATGCATCGAGCCGCCCTTTGCAAGGGTGGGTTCTTCACAATGATCGGCCACCGGGATATCGAAGATTTGAGCATATTCCAACGCGGTCCGCATCATGTGACTGGATTCCACCGGATGACCGTCGTCGCTTATCGCAACGGCTCCGGCATC
>Ga0224511_10004393_pt1 | contig 10639 bp, 10 predicted proteins | sample SF_May12_sed_USG_2_FD_169988 | JGI IMG/M metagenome (GOLD analysis project Ga0224511, IMG submission 169988) | Sediment microbial communities from San Francisco Bay, California, United States - SF_May12_sed_USGS_8_1 | ecosystem: Environmental > Aquatic > Marine > Sediment | place: USA... | reverse complement strand
AGGCCATTATTGTGTCGTGAGTGTGAGCTTCTCACATTTATCTTAGCTCCTGCTGCCACAACAAGCCTGAGGCTTAGGAGGTCGGTTTAAACGAATTGTCAAGTGCCCGAATAACATCAAATTATGGGACTCATTTCTTAGTAGTTACTTCCACACAAAAAAGGTGGTAATGCCAGAAAAGGATACGGTCTTAATCTAATCCTGAGTTCGACAAAACTTTACTACACGGATGCGGAGTATCAAGTTAGAACTCAACATTGTTTTTCTACTTATAGCATAAATAAAAAATGAGTTGTACTAAGCGTAGAATGTTGCAAAGTTGTCCGTTATTGGATAAATTATCCGAATGCAGGGCCTATATCTTTTGGGTTGTGATCAAAGAGGTTCACTCGCTTTCATAAATGGGTAAATAGATTATCATGAGATCCTCATTGCCTTATATACGTAGAGTATGGATCTTAAAATTGTCATCTAGAAGTTTCTACTCGTCATTTGCTTTTTTATATTTAGGTAAAAAGCCGAATTCAAAGAATCTTAAACATGAGAGGAGAGTCTATCAAAGCCATCAGAGGCATTATGAGAGGTATGCAGCTTTGTTATTCTTAATCGTGGCTTCCCGGAGTACATCGCAGTGCTTAGTGTTGTTTTATTTTTGTAATCGAGTACCACTTGAGAATGCACAACATACACAGTTCTATCGTTATGACAGAGATGGGAGGTTATGCTGTATTGGGAGTTATCGTTCCCTTCATAAAAATGCGTAGGAAGAACAAATCCTAACAACTGCGCTTTTGAAATAGGAGTTGTCATCCACTACACATTTTTGTGTAGGGGATTGTAACTCCCATTATATTTGTAATTCGAGATCAGCTTCGCTATGAATGGTGGTGCCATTTAGCCGAGTGGTGGAAAATGGGCGCCAATTTCCGACACTCCACCCGCAGAGAGCTGATGCTTCATGCTCTGTTTTCTCCAGCGGCAAATGACAACGCTGATTTAAACTCGCCGTTCTACCAATTTCGCCCTTGCTCCATATGCTCAAGGCGCAAGTCTTCTGAAGGAAAAAGCATTTATGCTCTGTCTGGTTGCCGCTCATCAACCGCTTGAGAAAGTAGTTCATGAAACATTGACTGTGCAACTTGGACGGCGGAAGTTGGCACCCATGTTCGATGGTGTCCGAGCGGCAATCCCTCATGTTAACACCCTAGTGGCACTGTTTCGCTTACCGCTGTCGTGTGACCTCTCTATTGTAGTCGGGAAAGGTGAAAACGGCTGTGGCCTTATTGCTGCTGGTGGTCAAACCATTGAGTTCTCACAGTTCAAAGTTGATTTCATCTGTTTGCCCCATATATCTGCATTGTGGTTCTTTTATTATCGGACCGCGTACTCAGTGGTACTAGCCTGAAGATACACACTTGCCGTGTAAACTTTTCGGTCTTGCAGCCAAATGGCGGACATAGAACCCCTCCGGAGATTTAAACCTATAGACAAAGAAACTCATGGCTTGTTGCATCTGTGAAAGAGTTGAGTAGGCAACAGTCATTAGCCATGAATTTCCGTGACTGCCTGTGAGGCCTGGCTCTTACGGGCTCTACAAGCAGTCTGTTGATAGAAAAGTTTCCTATCTCCGGGTTAGTACCACTGAGTTTGGCATATGGTAGTGGTGTACACTATCTGATACTAAAAAACATTGGAAGCACAATGCAAAAACATTGGAAAACAGATTAAGACAACTTTGAGCTGCAAAAACTAATTGGTTTGACCACCAGTAGCAAAAAAACAAGCGGCTGGTTTTAATTTTCCCGACTAGAGTACAGTGGTGTATATATATATTGTATATATATTGTAGAATATGCCAGCAACATAGGAGACTCAAATGACGAGGAGCTGCGAGAGAAAGAACAAGAACGTATCATGAAGCTACTCGATCAATTTCAAGGTTGACAGCACGACTCCTGCGCAACTGTGGAAGGTTCAATAGTGTAGTTAATGGCTGCCTGTATATACAGATAATCAATGATTGAGCAGTGCTGGTTCAGTTATGTAAAATCTAACGATGTAGATTTGTAAATACACAGCTTGCGCGCCCATGTATCTGCTGTTGTATAAGAGCTCACGTAGACTCAAGACCTGGTGATTTTTTTTTGGCACATTTCATTCACTCATATGTTCTTACAGTAAAGTTTAGTGAATTCATATTATTCTCAGCAACACAAAGTACACATAAGAAAAGAGTCTATAAGGAGTGGCAGCTTCTTTACCCCACAACCAATGTACTGTCTTGGATAGTGTACTCTGGGATTTCAAGATTAAGAGGTGCTGGTCCTTTTCTGATTCTTCCAGAGGCATCATAATGGGAGCCGTGACAGGGACAGTAGTAGCCTCCGTAATCACCTTCATTAGCTATAGGTACGCAACCTGCAAAAAACAATGAAGCGTTGTTATTAAAAGATTGAAGAAAAATCTAGTCCTGGATATCCAGTGAAGATTATGATCGACCACCCTCATACCCTGTAGACGTATAAACCAGCATGTATGTATATGTAATTTAGACTAATTGGGATTCATAACATACAGTCTCCTGTAACCCGCTGATCATAATCTTATTGTTTAGGTTTATACACAAATCTCTTTCCAAAACGAATGATGAAGTTTTCCACTGTTCTTTTTAAACCGTCAACAATACATCCCAAATTAAAATTTAAAAGATTTTACCCATCCTGAGCCAGTGGGGCTGAAGAAAAAGAAACCATTCACCTATCGCACCACAAAGATAACGTACCGAGATGAGTGCAGATTCCGAGCAGCACTAGCCATTTGTCCTCTTGCACTCTCACTTCGTCTTTCTGCGGGTCTCTTAGTTCGGCGACGTTCACACTTCTCACCTCATCAATCTCCTCCTGACTCCTGTGCCTAAATAGCGATTCAAAACAAGTCACCAACCCATCAGTCTCCATGGTGAACCAGGCTGTATGATACAAACTGTTTGGGTGTTTTATCTCCGTAAAAGCCACGAGTATACATTCCACAGGTGGGCTCACAACTTTCAGTACTCGTTACTGTCTATGCCTCAATATCAAGACCAGATAAGTTTAATTTTGACAGTGTGGATTGTGCGCTTGAAACCTGTGTCCGAGAAGAACTAGTGGTTCCTGGAAACAGAATGTTGCCAATACCAGCAGATGGTGAGGAACTCGGTATACCAAACATGAGGGCGTGTCAAGGTGTTGGAAGCAGACCATGTGCAGTTGTTTAGATGCTTACTCCAAAACAACACCGCACCATCGATCCCGATCTGGCGGATAATCGAACAATGAGTGGCGACCACTGTATCTGTAGTCTCCTATTTTATTACATGGGAAGAATCATTCAATGATCTTAGTTCATAATGGTGAATGTCAGCCAAAACCTGTCGGTATCCCATCCGTGGAGGACCAGATAGCAAGCGGATATCATTCCTATAAAATTTCCAATGAACCTACCTGACAAACAGTGGCTTTCCTCTCCATTTAAAGACGACATTCTTGCCTTCTGGAATCTCATCCAAGTTGACTTCTATTTTAGCCAAAGCTCTAACATCGGCGGCCGCACCCATAGAGGCAACAAATTTAGTTACCATAGATTTAGCTCCATACACTACCGGAGTGCCGATAGCGCCTAAAATGTTTACCTAACCCATTACTAGTAAGAATGCGAGTCGCTGAAATGCACTCTATAGTAGAATCTCTTACCCAGTTATATCATTGTCAAAAAGTCTTTGACGAAAAAATACTGTTCAGCAGCTTCGACTCACCTCCAATCATAAGATATGTGAAAACCTTGCCGGCCTCTCGTCCTCCTTCCTCTGTTTTGAACTTGTCAGCCTTCTTATAACCACCAAAGTCAGGTATTTTGACATCTGTGTGAGCGAACCTTCTCTGGGTGACTTGAGTAGCAACTACAGAGAATGATGGTAAGTTTATTTTCATGCTTACACTTGGCAGGTTATCTTGGTGTCTGCGCTGTTTCTTAAACTCAAAATTCAAGCTTTACAAACTACGACCTATACCAGAGTGTATGGGTTGGTATGACATGTGAGAAACAGAGCACTGGACTTCACAGTGCAGAGTAAAAAGTAAGGCCAATGATGAATCGAAAAGGTCTAAACTAAAAGAGATGTGGAAAGGGGCACACTTCTCTTATAATTATAGGCCCAATACCGGTAATGTTGACTTTATCAACTGTGATCTGTATGGTGCGGCTAGTTTACTTCTAAGGTCAAGTCTACTCAAAGTCATCTAGTTGTTGTACGTTCCGTGGTAGTGGGCGAGTCAATACCGGTTACCGGCTATGTCATCCAGATGAGATAAATAAGTAAATCACAATGACTGAATTTTATCATTTAAAATTAAAAACAACTGGAACATCAAACAGTCGTACTCACAATCACTGATCACACAGTGAGGTGACACTCGCACTGAGTGGCAGCGGCATTGAGTGACTGATTGAGTCAGTGAGCCTGACGCGCTCGCAGTAAATACGCGCGCGCACACAGTAACTGAGTTTTTTACAAGCAAATTACTTAGTTAGTTAGATACTAAGTAACTAAGTTACTAACTAAGTTACTGATTAGTGAGTCAGTTTAACGGAGTAAATTAGTAACGCAGACGTCTACACTACAGTCTAAATATTATATGTAGATTGTGAGTGTGACTATGTTGTATGCAACAAAGTCACACGCGCGCATAGTCGCACTCACACTCGGTGTGACTTACACAGTGAGTCACACTCACACAGCGTGAGTGGCAGTGTGACTCACAGTCACACTCACAGTCACAGGACTCGACTAACTAGTGAGTCTCTGACTAGTGGCTAGTCTACTACTAGATCATAACAGTGAAAGCCTGTAAGTGGGGAACCCCACATAATCGATAACTATGTAGTATGTATGTTGGACATTCATATTGCGCTTACCTCCAATTCCAGATGTAATCTTTGTTGCACCACTTGCAGGAAGACAGCCAGCATTGGATACGTGCACAACTGGCTTGTCGACACCGATCATGGGTGTCGCTAGAGCGCGTGCCAGTGTAGGTATGGTTTGAGTCGTGGCAGTCACATATTGGCCGAGGGCCCCTGCGCGTGTAATTAGGTTTGCCATTCCTTTAGAAGTCACCAGCTGGTGAATAAACGCTGCAAAACGAAACGCAGGACACCGATCTTCCAAGAGCTTGTGAAGATGGCAACCGGATACAGATCCTGAAAGCGCCCTCCTGCTTGCAAAAAGCCGGTATTCAAGAGGACGCAACTACAACAAAACCCGTTGTAGCTTGAGCCCGGGATTATATCTCTATATCCGCGTATGAGTGATGGGCGGAGCTTAGCTCTCATCAAGAATGCAAAACACCTGGAAGAAGAGCAAACTAAATTTGGCATTGGAAACGCAGACTGACCGTGGATAGTGACTGAAGTTGATATCTTTCTAAAGAGCGGTACGGGAGCTCTATAACTCACGTTATCAGTTACACAGTATTCACCAACATCAAGTCTAATTCACTAGGAGTGAAGTAAGTGGCAATGAAAATCTACTCAACAGGTGCTTAATCGACCACTAGTATTGTATTGTAAGCAGACATGACACGCAAGGCTATGTATAATACTGCTTCGGGTTATAAAGTGCAGTAGTGTTCTAATGTGCAGTTTGGACTCCATTGCCACATTGTGGCAGTGTGGTTAAGTATATCCCAATTACATATACTGGAGCAGATTTTACTACTAGTAGCCTAGTAGGACTGATTGACTTACGAGCGAATAACTCCTTGGCTTTTACTTTACTCATTGCTGACCAGTGTGATTCTATAGACAGGGGGCTCTAAGGCTACAGACCGCATTGCGTTTAATACCAACAGTGTGCCAATACAGTTTTGGTCCTCAGATAATCCTTGTTCTTATATGATACCTATAAGAGATTACTTTTTGTCTCATTCTTCATCTGATGTGTTCTACAAGTCTACAATGTGTCACTTTCACACGTCGCACCACACCACAGTCACACATACATCCCTTCTCATCACCAATGTCAGACTAGCCTGTTCTCGGTATGTCATTCTAATACAGATCCTGCCTATGCACAGCACTGCAGATCGAACGAGATGCACCACACAGGGTCTGGTTGTCCAATCCTAAACATGGCGCTTCAGGCACGTTATAGTTATGATGGTGCAACTCCAGCAATATCTACATGTACATGCGGAATCCAAAACTCTGATGTTTCAGAGCCCTGAATAGAAAAGGGTTCTGCAGTGTTCAGCTGGGAGTTGGCATAGAATTACCAGTTCTGATTTCAGCTGAATCGTGTAGTGATGCTGAGCTGGTTGGTTACGCTGACTGGATAGTAAAATCCTCAGCAATAAAAATCTATTCAATCCACAGTCGTATAGTTATTTTTATTTGGTATTCTATGCACTGGGCTGATTCATACTTGAGTTATCGACGTTGGGTAGTATAAGACTTGGATTAGGGCCGCTCTTAGTTATGCAGATTGCTCTACGACTTTGGATACAAGACAAAAGCTTGCATGCTAGATTAATATTAGTGCTCTAAACTCATACTAACTTCCCATGAATAAGCCTTTGATTTTACACAAGACTCATGCTAATGTTGCTGATATTTGTTAGTAATATATACTAGAAAGCGTACAGAAAATTTATCAGAACAGAATTATTGAAGGCACTGCGCTTCATTTTGTACTGTAGTGGTGTCTTAGTTAGTAAGCTGATTAATCGGAGTCAGTAATTGATTCGGCCCACTCGCTAGCGTAATTAAATAAGAGAAATGAAGCTCATACCTGTGAAATGTTTACGGCTTGTTCCCTCTTCAGGTAGTCGTTTTCGCTGACAAACTGAACTCGGTCCATGCACACTACTGTCTAGTTGAATTTCACTGTTTTCTTGTTGTATGATGTCTATCGGTATAGCGGAATAGCTCAGTGATGCAGCGCTGGGTCTGTGCCCATAAGAACCTGGGTTCGAATCCCAGTCATGGCAGGCTCTCGCTGTGAGTGTGAGCTCCTCACTTCAATCCTAGGAATAAAAAACAGGCTTCACTATGAGGTGGAGTATTTATACTAACCTGCTCGTGGTGCTCCATGCCAAGTATCCAGACCCGCAATTTAACAGCCAAGATTCCATCTTTCCTGCCAAATTACATAATAGCAAGAGGCTAGACTAGACTACCGCTATACAGGATGTAATCGCTTGCAGCTGGAGTAAATCAATGTAAACAGCAGTTTAGGGACATAGCTACACTATATTGCCTAAGGTGGCAGTAAAAACTACGTTGTAGCTGTAACTCCATTCTATTTAGCTTCATGCTTTGAAGACCAGGGAATGCAGTAGTTTGATTAGTGGCTGCTTTCTAGGCATTATATACTGTCTGAAGAACAGGCTGCGGCCAGTATAACAAAAAGCTCATCAATCACTGTAAACCCTTGATCACATTGATGCTTTCTACCTCACCAGTAACAGTTGCTAATACCTGATATGTCTTTATCCTAAAAGGAAAATACTCCAACCCCCCCACAGTAGTCCACTTTGCTGTAATTATTATCAAATCTACCATCACCCATGGGATTTCCGTCATCATCAGCTGTTGACCGATAACACTACACTGGCAGGACATTAGACCAGCCCTTTCTGCTCATGTTGATGGAGACGATGCTTGTCGACTATCAATAAGCCTGTGGCTTGTCCAGGATGGATTATGGTGTGTCGTTTAGAGAAGTTCTATCTATGGATGGACCTTTCTTATGATGACTTTGTGTGTCGACAAAGCCATTTGCCATCAGAGTTGAGCCCAGCATCCCTGGTGTCCTAACCCCTGTGTGCAATCCATTAAGCCACCGCTACACCTCCTATCCAACTGAGTAGTACACCACCCTTTGATTACGCTGATTATGAGATATTGAGATATGTATGATGGCCCTTCTGTCTCTCTAATCACTCACTTCTCAGTTTGAATCAGAATCAATATACATATAACGTTCTATCTCTTCACACTCTTCAATTTTCTCATTTCATCAGTTTCGTAGCTAATAGAGCTCACACTGCAAGTTACCCAACCCTTGGCTATTTACTCATGTGTGCAAGAGCGGTCAGAGGCACTGATGGCTGGCTAATTGGTGCCACCCCCACTGGGTAAACTGAGTCAACATCCTGACCTCTGTTGCGCCTGCATCTAAATATTCATCTGGAGCTCCTCACATTTATTCTAACTCCTACCGCTCCGCCAAGTTTCAGGCTTAGGAGGTCCAGGGATGGCCAAGTGGCCGAGTAGAGTTATAAGATAAATCTTTCAACAGAATCTGTAAATGAGAAAGCACATGCGTCTTGGTATTCGTATCTGTATCTAGTACTAACAGTATCAAGTATACCAACATATGCTCTATCGATCAAGCTGTTTATTCAGCACCCCACGCACATGTCACTGGTAATAACCAAACAGAATACATATAAGAGGATAACCCAACTAAATTTGTCTCGTGCCGAGCCATATGGAGTCTTGTTGGTAGAGTTACCATCCAATTCGCTAGTTATTACTCTCTTAATATAGATCTATTTTCCCTGATATGATGTTTGCTGTAATAACAATACTAATATTCAGATATGGCAGTATAGCCCCTGCACTAGTGATACTTCTGTTCACACATAGTTATCTCGTCTGTCTAAAAGGGAGCTCTCATATTTTTACCACTATATCCATACACTTGTCGTCTGGGAGCAATCGCATTGACAAACTGAGCTATTTAGTCTTGTCTTTTTGTAGTTGTCACGATGAAACAGTGAGAATCATTGAACCATATGGCGGAGGATACCAAGTTTGTCAAGCTCAGTCCTGTAGAGTTTTATACTCTACAGGAGTATGTGTCGTGTAAGTTTTATAGTACTATAGATTGTCTACGATGATCCAGATGGCTTTCATAAAACCACGATATGATCCAAGGTTGATATTTCAATCCAACAGTCTATAGAGCGACCCTATACCATTGACCCGGTCATGTATTGAATTCTCTCATATAGTCAATCTTCCTTTTCTACTCCTTCTTTCTCATTGTTTGAATCCACTCAGCGTTGTATGTCTGCACTTGGCTCCCATATGCTTTTCACGGATCTCACAACTCTGAAATGACATGATGAAAGACCAACCTATACTGTATGAAAATACCAACCCAGAAACCCGGAAATCCTGCTAGTGCACATTATTTTTCCTATTCTAATTTGTAGATTCCTCCAAAAAGTTAGCCGATGTACTGCCTGAGTTTGAGGAAGGGGGATCGTTGGCTTCTTATAGCCCTGAAAAGGTTCGCTTTAATTCATATTTATTGATTTGCATCTTGCTGCCTTGCATCATACACTAGGGACCTTTGTGGTTAGGAAAACCCCTCTCATATTCTTGAGGGTATATAAAGCCAAAGTGGGGTGTGATGCATTGAAATGCCTATGAACAAAACAGCATTTGTAGAGGTTTATATTAATGCGGAACCAATAAGGATGATATACCTACCTTATAAAGCCCATGGGATTAAACACCATAGATCAGTGAAATGGTTATAGAACTCTATTAGACTTGCTCATCTGCTTATGGGAAAGTCTAACTTTGACCGAGTCTGTATAGCATAAGCGACTATTTCTCAAGAGACAGACGACTGCTTTTGACAAGGTAAAGTAAGCATTGATACAATAGGATCTGCAGAGGTTTAATTTGAAGTGACAGTCTACTAAGCGAGATATATGTTTTGATAAACCTTGTCGTCTAGTATAAGCAATTAAAAATAGAATGGTTGAATTTCGTCTGTCGAGATACTCCAAGTCCCGCATACAGACCTCAGGTGTTTTTCATATAAATGGAGTTGTGAGGATTCCTGGCCGATATACCATTGAAACTGCTGGAATTCTTAAATTGAGCCGTGTCTATAATCTAATTCTTGTCGAGACCACCTCACATGGAGCTATGGTCGGTAATAACAAATCAGTACAAGGACAAAACACAGCTCGGTAACAAAAGCGAACAGCTCCGTGTACCAAATGAATGAGGCCCTTACCATGAACTGTCTTAAAACTCAAATGGGAGAGACCAGCACCATGAACCAACTGTAAGCATTATGAAAAGATTTTTTTATATTTACAGCCAATAGATTATAAAGGTTTCAAACAGTTCCTGCATCTCTACGTAGAAGCGGAGTTGTCAGAGCAGCTATGTCAAGATCTATTTCTCTCCTTCATTCAGCCAAGCTCTGAAAATGAAAACCTCGTCGACCAAAATGGTAGGTGTAAGTGTGCAGCCTAGCCATATAGATAAAGACGTACGTAGGTGTGGACATAGACACGCCAATCTACATAGATGTATCTATACATAAACATGGACATAGACATAACGATAGGTACAGTCTAACCATATAGGTAGGTGTATATATCATAGAGTTAGTTATCCTCTTACTCTATGATAAACGTAGACATACCCGTGTACGCAGGTATCTATGTATAGATATTCACACAGGCGTCTACATCGAAATCCACATTGCCATATACATAGTCATATACATTGCCATATACATAGACATATACATTGACATCTACCTAGACATCGACTGGCATGTACAGGG
>Ga0224511_10004392_pt1 | contig 10639 bp, 2 predicted proteins | sample SF_May12_sed_USG_2_FD_169988 | JGI IMG/M metagenome (GOLD analysis project Ga0224511, IMG submission 169988) | Sediment microbial communities from San Francisco Bay, California, United States - SF_May12_sed_USGS_8_1 | ecosystem: Environmental > Aquatic > Marine > Sediment | place: USA... | reverse complement strand
CAGGAATATGTTACTGTTAACAATTATCGTTACCGACTTTAGCCGCCGAGTTCATATGGTTCTCGATTTAATTATTCTCTCAATATTTAATCAACTCATAGAACAACATTAAATTAACGTTTCTTTACAATTATGTGTTACTACATGTATGACATTTATTAACTGACCTCCTTTCGATTTTATATTGTCATGATTGCAAAATCTGACGGCGGTTTGAAACGTTTTCGCAATACAGCAGTGTATAACTATTAAAAGCAAAATACATACATTTTTTGTTTCCCAAACATATTGCTAATTTTTCAGAAAACCTACTGAAAATGCGGAATGTAACACACGAAACTACAACGCAATGTTGACAAAGTGAATTATGCGTGGGTGATTATTTTTGTGAATAAATAAAAGTGTATTCAATGTGTAGTTGATAGGATTAATGTTGCACTGATAGTAAGATAAAATGTCTTCACGTTGGCTCGCAACAACAAGAACTCTGCTATTTGGGGCATTACGATCACCTCATATCGGAATTACGGTTCGATGACTCGACTTCCTTTCCAGCTTCCTGAGAATGTCACTTACTATCCTTCAGGATTTTCTGATTTACAACAATGCTACCTAAGCAGTATACTTATTACTTATTCCAGAAAAACACTTAAACCGTTGAAAGTTTGTTGTATTCCTTTCAGTGTTTGGCTTAAAAGGAGGTTGTATTGATGGCCTTGCGAATAGTACATAGTTGGATCAGCAGCACCATAGGGCGCCTTGATAATTATTTCTAACGTCATTATGTTGATAAAACTTTGCAAGAACGTCCTGTACATTGTCAGTAAAATCAATGTAAACTGTGTTTTTGCTTTTATTCAATAACTGAGAAAAAGACCCGTGTCAAGTTTAGTTTACACACAGTGTTTTAAATTGCTTGACAAAGTAATTTCTCTTTCTTGATTGTTTTTATTAATATAATTATCACATTAATGATTGAGTATTTAATGATCGTTACTGACAGTATATTACATAACTTCTAAACATATACTTTAGCGACGATCCTAATTTTTAATAAGCATTATAGGTAATTTTGTAAATCCATTAAATAAGTAGACAGTGATGTTTTGAAAAATAATGTTTAGCCAAAGCGTACAAGCGTGTACACATTCGAGGTATGCAAAAGAGATGGATGTTAGCACAAACAAATGGAAGTTACACTGCCATAAGATGTGCCTTACGTTAAAGTCAGACCATGACTAGCGTTTATATTTCACTGTGGATCGTCAACGACACTAACAATTCAAACTAAAGCCACAGTCGACCTCAAAGTTCATTATCGAAACAGTAAATACATGTAACTCAATTGAAGTACAAGACGCAAATGCGGATAGTCAAAACCTCAAATTTAAAGCAATACATTTGTCGTTTCAATGAGTTGTAATCACGATATCTCAATCGGGCGTGACGTTATGAAATTCAACGAACACGTTTACTTTGACAAGTGTGTATTTATCCGTTACCATGACTATTGTCGTGACGTCGCTTGTTATGTTAAACCACACACACATGTACAGTCCAGTGTGTGTGTGGGGGGGGGAGGTTAAATAAAGCGTCATTTTATCAAAACCAGTTACATTGTTAAGAACGCCAATTAAATACAACACCTTGCAGTCTAAGCAGTAAACTATATTTATACTTGACGGACTTGTTCAGTGAATATTTTTTTGGTTTTATCCTACATAATCAAATACGTACTTACATTAAATAGAGGTTTTATGGTTTCATTCGGATCTCATTACATAGACCCATTTAAAGTCGGTGTTATCAAGCAATAGGGCTCTAGACTATTTTTCATCCCCTTAATCGTAGATAGTTCGCATAACGCACACTTTTTGCTTCACGCATTCATGATGTTGTCATGATATTTGTGTCAGAAATAATATAATTAAGTTTTCCTGTGGCCGTTATCACTATTGTGAAGATACAATCATTTTTATATAAGAATAATCTTTAAGAACGTTTTTGCTTTTTTCACGGTAGACAAGATTGCCATGCCAAAATTTGTATTGCTTAAAAATAAGTCGACATTAAAATGTTGGTGTATATGGCGATATAAGACCAATATTGCACGAACTCTAGGTAGTCGTAACAAAACATGTATTGTAATTGTCAAGAGTTTGACCCGGGGAGCATACGTCGTTAAAATTATTGTTTTGTAAAATTGCATGTCTTTATTACAACAACAAAATTCACACACAATAAATGGTATTTGTTAATACTGACGTTTGTCGGCGTATAGTGCTGCTACATGTACATTAAGAATTAAATGTCAACCCTTATCGGAACTCCTGATCGTTACAGTGTCAACTCTCTCTCGTTTCGTTGCAAATGTAATAAGAACGTGCAGGTCAACAACTAGATCTAGGAGATGTAACCAAATCCTATAATTGACAGCAAATCTCCAAGAATTCACTTTCGACAAAGCATAGGCAATGCTTTAAACATATTTTATTGGAAAGTATCTTAGGCCGCTGTACGGCGTTTTGGTGATGTCGCTTATATTTATTAGTTTCTTGTGTTGCGATAGTGTAGATGTTGAATCCACTATGTGCTTGTCGAGGAATGTTGCAAGTAATGTCTTAAATTAATAAAACAGACAAGTTGCATCACTGTTGGTTTGGTTGCAGTCAAAATGAGTTTGAACCAGCGTATGCGAATTAAGTACATGTAGGTGCAATACACCGGCATAAGTTAAAAGTTAATAAGTTAAAATAAAACTAAGGTATTTCTTTTGTTAATTAGCTTGCTATTTAAGTACAACGAATGAATGTCTATGTTGTGTAAACATTGAGCTGACTGGTTTGTTGCATGCACAATTACATGATTTTATATCCATGATAATAAATGAAACTAGCTAGTTGGATCTTAAGTGCACATATTCAATAAAAGTTATAATATGATCTTTAGCTGCTATGCAATTCCTGTTTGACTATCAATTTAGTGTTGTACAAATCCATAACAGGGTTAGCTAATTATGGTTTACACCATCAGTACCCATAAATTCCTACTTCAATTTGCTAACAAACAAAGTCACTTCAGAAGAGCAATTTTACTTCATTATCGAAATAAGTAATTTGTCTAGTAAAACTTTACATCACGCACACAGTTATCGTAAAAAGCTACTTATTGATTGCCTTGTTAACACAGAATTGTTGTCACGCTAGGATATGCTTATATATGACATTTCAAAAATTAAACTGTGGTAGATAATTGTGTATTCGTCAGCAATGGCATTTGGCGTGACGCTTGCTTAAAACATATGTTGTTCTGTATGTTGGTTTTTGTACGAGCCGTTTTGTCATGGAGCCCTTAAACTTGACATATCTTAATTGTTTACAACATTCTTTTTTTGAAAATCTCTTCAATTTATTTATACACCTTTTGCATTTTATTATACATGAAGTTTACATAAAAAAACGATTTACTCCATTAATTAGTCTGTGCATGTAACTAGTGAGAATCATTATAGATATTGAATTAACAGATGTCAGATGTTGTGTTCTGATTTAGTCTTACGTGCACGGCACAATCGGTTATATTGTTTGACGAGTATTCCAATACATAACTGCATACTTCATAACTATTGTAATTGGCCTTTAAAATCGGTTGCTAACAATGCAGATAGGGTAAAGATTGAACTGCACTTTGACAAAATGTCCCGTACAAAACAAGCTCACTAAGCACAGTACAATACACGTATTACAGCAAACATTTAGCATAAACTTTTGTGTTTTAAACTTTGAAGCTTTAGCAAACCTCGCACTAACTGGCACTCAACATGATCTGGAAAGGAATAAAAATTAATCGACAACATTTACTCTATCTAGCCCGTACGAACCTTGCAGGTGGCAATTGGTTGCCCTGTTACCTACTAGTTACTCAATTTAAGAACTTATAAATAATGTAAAAACTATCGTTTCAATCATTTTGTATTACACGATCTCCGTGAACTTAGGTTGGTTGAGTGGTAAACATTTTGCAAGGACCAACAGTGAGATAATTAGAGGGTCTAAACTATTAAGTATATAATTATAAGAACGTCAAGACAAGACAAGGCGTCTGATCTAGTATTGATTCACATTCATCTCACTTGTTCGTGCACTAACTATCTCTTACCAAATGCAAAACCGATTCAGATGTCAACAAGTAGTTGTAGATGTTGTCATCAGAGCTTATAATTGACGGCAAATGATTCAATATCGATGAATTCAGAAGACGGTTTTATATTGAAGAGTAGATTTCACGTTATAACAGAGAGCCACTGTACTGGGTATTTGAAAAACCTGTCTATATTGTGTTTTTGTCGTTTCGTTGATGTGGAATCTATCGCGTGCTTGTCAAAGAAGGTGACATGTGATTACTTAGACAAAATGTTGCCTCACTGTTTAAAGTGGTTTCCTCAGCTAAATGTTAGAGTTTTATCAATACCTATTAAAATAGCAAAAGTAACGTTTTTTTGCGGCGTAAATAAACTTTATTGACCAAACCAAAAATAAAGTGTAGTGAATTAAATTCATAATACTACAAGTAATCTTAATCATGTGTGTTTTACAAATTACTTGAAATGCGTGTAAAGAACAATGGGTGTAAGTTATTCTAATTTTCAGTGTACAAGAAGGACGGAAAAGAACTGCGGCCGAAAAACAACATACATGTACCAAAGTTTGACCCCTGTGACCCGGAACCTCTGTTATCAGAGAAAGATGGGGAATTGCTTAGACAGGTCTGGGCAAACTTAAAGGACGGCATACACAAAGTTGGAGTGATTACGTTTGTCAGACAAGTACTTACATTTATATACTTAGTCGGTGCCTTTATACAGCGAAGGACAGTGCGTATATCTATGTCAGTGAATGTCAACTGCCCTACTTCATCAAGCCGCATGTTCATAGAAACTATTTTTAAGACTAAACTAACACAATTATTGTCTGCAGCCAAGCCAGGGACCAACTCATTATCCTTTAATTGACAGACCGCGACATGTCAAAGAATGACCGCGTTTATTTTCGGTCAAATACAAATACTGACAATTAACGAAACGATGGTTGCTAATTAAACGTTAAACAAAACAATTTAATAACATTTGTATTTCATACAATCGTTCCAACCAACAACTATTATAGTTTATTTATTTTTTAGCATACCCTAACCAAAAAACACAAAATTGTTTATTCTGAATGTCTGTTAAGTCTTGGTGTTCTACGTGTTTTTGCTGATCTATGTGTTAGTATTCGTACGGGCCATTTTTTCATGGTGCCCTGAAACCTTTGAATATCTCTTCATTTTATATTATTGAAGCTGTTCATCAATGGGAATAAACAATGCCACTTTATGTACGCTCACTAGCGCATGCGCATTCTTTTTTAAACCAAATCAAAACACGACCCATGATCCCAGAGCATCCATTGTAAAGTATGTGGTATTTAAGATGACATGTAATATGAACTCATTTAGGCTACTATAATTGAGAACAGAAAGTATATTATGCGTGTACCTGTTTGAGAAGAAATGTGGCAACACTTTTACTACAGAGGTAGCAAGATGTGTTGACAGGAACGCAACAATTTGCTAGTGACACTTGAACAGAACGGTTAAAGCGCGTATTTGGAATAATGGGTATGTTCATCTAATATGCGATGTAAATACATGTATATAAATACACGACATGATTACATTAACGGGTTGTTGTGCAAAATACCTAGACGACAATTACCAACTAAATTGTATGTTTACAAACAATTTTTATTTCATTTGAAAAAGAAAATAGACACACTGAATAAATACACTTAAAGTGAACGGACGTACTAATGTGTACACAGTTTTAGGCACAGGTCAATCAGTTATTTAAGGGTGTATAATGAGTATCTAAATGTCAATAAATGAAACAATATCTATTTAAAATCAATTTGCTAAATGGAAAAAGGCTTATTAAGTTATTAAGTATAACATGAGAAAATATCAAATTATTGGTTTTAACAATATTAAATATTGTTTACTAGGCTAATCGGTGTGCAAATTGAATAGCGTTGTGGGAATATATGCCCTGTGTGGACGTTGCGAAGAAGTACATGTCATTCCATTATGTCTGATGCATTTGCTATAACCAAACATTTCTACACAAAATGTCATTAAACTTGACCCTATTTCTTTGTTTGCAACAGGTTTTCTCTGAACACCTCTTCAATATATTATGTCTAATCGGTACGCAAATTGAATAGCATTGTGGGAATAATTGCCATGTGTGGACGTTGCGAAGAAGTACATGTCATTCCATAACGTCTGATCCATTTGCTATAATGAAAGACATGCCTACACAATATGTCATTAAACTTGACCCTTTCATTTTTGTTTGCAACAGGGTTTCTTCGAACATCTCTTCAATATATTATGTCTTATTGGTATGCAAATTAAATAGCATCGTAGGAATGTATGCCCTGTGTAGGCGTTGCGAAGGAAGGCGTACATTTCCTTCTTTCTGTTTGATGCTTTTGCTATAATGAAAGACATGTCTACACAATTTATCATCGGCTAAACAAATATATCTCAGGTAGACAATAGGGGAAATGTTGCAGTATATGCGTGACATTTGTATACATTAATCCTAATGTTTAGACCTATATAGAACGTTGTATGTAGGCGTTCAAGGAAGAAATATACTTCCATGATTGCATCCACACATTGAAATAAGGAGAGAGCTGGTTAATATCACGATTCACCCATTTTTGTGGAGAACATTTTTAATGACAGAACAGCAAAAGCCCTCGTGGTTTGATTTCTTTGCAATGAAACTCCATGCCAAAGTTCAACATAATCCATTGTCTAATAAAATCAACGCAGTTCCTTATAATTAAAGTGTTTACTTATATATTTTGAAATTATGCAATCGCGATACATGCATTAGTTATGATGCTGATGATTTTTTTGTTTGTCATTTTTTTCATTTTTGTTATTTTTTACTGTTGTCCGATAGAATGTCTTTACATTTGATAAATCATTATTTATTGAATAATGTTTATAAATGTCAACGTGTCTTAGTATTGAAACATGCAGAGTTAATACTTTCTTTGTCGCAGGGAAAGTAAGTATGAAAATTAATTTTCAGAATTGTTAAACTATATATAAATTTCTGTCGCTATCGACTGTAAGTTAAAAATAATCCACGCAGAAAGCAATTTCGAATCAACGTTTAATAACATATAGCACTTCTAAAAGCTCTGCAATATCTACAATTCTACTCAGCATGCCTGTAAATATTATGTATTGTTCTGCAATTATTGTAAACTAATTTAACAACAGATCAGATTATGTTTGGGGAAAGTAGAGCAATGCAAAGAATCAAGAAATATGCGACAGTGAATGATTTGCAGTGTGTTACAGTCTATTACACTCATTCCACGAACTATTTTTGTTCTCGACAATACTTAGAAACAGTTCTCCATCTTTCAAATTTAAATGCTTTACAGGGAATCATTCTGCACATTGGCACTGTTTTATATTCAATTTCTTTTTCAAATCAATGCAGCTATTGCGAGGCAAATAAAAGTAAGCATAACTAATTGACAGAATCCCGGTTGAAGGCCAAAATGGACATACGCTGCATTGTAAAACATATGTTATATATCCATTATTGAACTGATGTTTAGAAAATACATTTAAATACAAAAATGATTTTCGTTACTCGTAAACGATGACAAAACAACTTATATCAGGGTATTGTGGCATGTAGTTGGTCAGATGTCCTTTGGTTGATGATGTATTTGAGACAGACAAGAGATAGGAGATTTATATGGCCGCAAAAAAGCGGCGTCTATGAATGTGCCTTATACAATGGAAAATGCCTTTAATGAATGAAATATAATGCAAACAACAATTTTATGTCCTTTGAGTTATAAGTACATTTGTTCAGTAAATAGGTCTATGTTATAGTTCATATATTACGACTGCATACATAATAAAAGTTTGAGAAATGCAATGTGAACTACCCGGCTTACAGTTCACCCGTCCGCTTAAAGTTGGCTTCCGTCATGTTTCAATTGATTTAAAGGGTGGTCACATTTACGGGTTTTCACGTAGTTACACGCAGTTGGTTTAATCCGTACTTACACGTAGTGTCACGTACTCAAACGTAAACTCACTGCAGATAACTAGGAGTTTGAAGTTCTTGAAAAATACTGACATTCTTATGTGTTAATTTAAACAACGCTTAATTAATTCTGTTTGTCGCGTACTTATGTTAACTATTGTTTCAATTACATAAGGTAAACGCTACATCTAACATTTAAATAACACACTTGGTCGATTTGTATTAAAAAAAAACTCATTTAAAACGTAGCTTGCCCGTAGTAGACCGTAGTAAACCGCTGTGTTACCCGTAGTCTAGACGTAGGAATTATAGTTTGCATGTATATTCACCACGGCATACTACGGAGACGGTACCTTAAAGTACGGCGAAGTACGTCCAACTACATTTTAACTACAGTAACAGTACGTCTATTCAGTCGGAGTTGCCCGTAGCCAGTTTTTGAACAAGTCCAACAGTATTAACCCTTCTACGGTCAAATTATTCTTCGAACTACGGTCATTACTATACATCAATATTTGGAAATTTCCTATTTACAAAATACCCAACATAGAAATTAACTACAAAATACTAAAAAATAACCACTATTCTTATTATCTAGTGTAAAACGTCCAGTAAGTTTTATTCACGCGGCATATGAAGGATAACATAAATTGTGTACATATAGCATTAACTTACATTATGATGCTACATAATTAATGAACCCAGCATTTTGCATAGTTGCCATAGAAAGAATGAAACTACGTCATAATTGATAATAATTGCACCACAAGCATACAAGCTTATAAAAATGACACTTTGAACACATTGAATGATTAAGTTTTTGCAGACTTAAACATACACGCGTTTTCAACGCAGTTCAAAACATGTCGAAACATGTCATATAAATGTCAAAACTCATGTTGATCTGAACTATTGGCGAGGATGAAGACCTAGAACGTGTCCTTGTTAATAACTGCAGCATGACCGATCTCTCTTACAAGATTACTTATTAAAAAGGCAGAGCTGTTGACGCTGGACACAACACTTTGTTATGCTTGAGCAAAAGTGTTGTCTGTACTATTGCTCCCCCTAGAAACGGTCTGCAAGACACAAGCAAGTTCTCAAAATAATAATAAAACCTTAAAAAAGACCACAATCTTTATTAATTCATTTAAATGCATCATGTTTGGCACCCGTTGTGCTTGTGGTTAGTAATAGCATTTGGTGTAAACAAGGACATTATATAATTTTACCCCACTGCAGTCAATGCCCTCACCCTTATACAACTTGTCTAGACTGGCGAAAATGAGGGTTCAGCGTCTTGTAACATGAACATATACGACTGCGATGGATCGCCTTGGACCGCCGTTTGTGGTTGGAGTACGTTCCGTCTGATAGGCAGCATTTGTACTGGGGTAGCCAACCTTGAACGTGCGTGTAATGGCACCTGAGGTAGGTTTCGCATAGTGGCAGCAGATGTATCTCGCTGGAAAGGTCTGAAGTGCTGTGCAGGGAGCGACATACATGCACTCATGAGCCACTGTCCCCACGAGACGCGTTCATCTCCCGCTTGCGCTTTCTGCCTTGTCCGTCTGTCCGTCTGTCACACTTAGTTTCCGCTCAATAACTCGAGTATCCTTTGACCCAGAGCCTTCAGAGGGTGATAGCCCTTATTGAGTAAAAGACCCCTTGTGATTTTGGGGTCAGTAGCTCTAAGGTTAAGGTCACAGTGTCCCGAAGAGTGAAATCAGTTTCCGCTAAATAACTCGAGTACCCTTTGACCGAGAGCCTTTAAACTTCAGAGGGCGATAGCCCTTATTGAGTAAAAGACCCCTTCTGATTTTGGGGTCAGTAGGTCAAAGGTCAAGGTCACAGTGACCCGAAGAGTGAAAACCGTTTCTGCTCAATAACTTGAGTACCCTTTGACCCAGAGCCTTCAAACTTCAGAGGGTGATAGCCCTTATTGAGTAAAAGACCCCTTGTGATTTTGGGGTCAGTAGGTCATAGTGACCCTAACAGTGAAAACCGTTTCCGCTCAATAACTCGAGTACCCTTTGAGCTAGAGCCTTTAAACTATATAGGGTGATTGCTCCTATTGAGTTGAAGAACCCCTTTGATTTTGGGGTCAGTAGGTCGAAGGTCAAGGTCACAGTGACCCGAAGAGTGAAAACCATTTTACGCTCAATAACTCCAGTACCATTAGACCCTGAGCCTTAAAACTTTATAGGATGATAGCCCTTATTGAGTAGAAGAACCCAATTGATTTTGGGTCAGTAGGTCAAAGGTCAAAGTCACATGGGCCCGATAAGTGACATAATTACCCTGTCAGTTTATCCGTCTGTCTGTCTGTCTGTCACACTTCGTTTCCGCTCAATAACTTAAGTACCCTTTGAACCAGAGCCTTCAAATTTCATAGGGTGATAGCCCTTATTGAGTAGAAGAACTCTATTGATTTTGTAGATCATAGGTCTAGGTCACGGTGACCCGAAGAGTAAAAACTGTTTCCGCTCAATAACGCACGTACCCTTTGACCCA
>Ga0224511_10004391_pt1 | contig 10640 bp, 10 predicted proteins | sample SF_May12_sed_USG_2_FD_169988 | JGI IMG/M metagenome (GOLD analysis project Ga0224511, IMG submission 169988) | Sediment microbial communities from San Francisco Bay, California, United States - SF_May12_sed_USGS_8_1 | ecosystem: Environmental > Aquatic > Marine > Sediment | place: USA... | reverse complement strand
CGCAGCACTGCGTCCTCAAACTGTCCGTCATTTTTAACAACAACAATTTTGATTTCATTATCACCGCAATTTGCATCTGAAGTATCACCCTGACAATGGAACAGTATTTATTTATATAGTTGTATTTAATATATTTAGTTGTTGTATTTAACAGTGTTATTTGTTAAGATGTTACGTCTAGCTTTTGCGACCACAATTGAACGTATTTTACTGTTTAACCATTTAAAAACGTGTATAACTTTCACAAAAATAGCTCGACTTATCGACACACTCTGCTTAGAAGTTTCGCAGCGGTCTGCAGGGCCAGTGGTAACGGGTTCAATTGCCAGATAAGGCATTCTTTTTAAACTTTTCTATTTTGGTATTCTTGTTGTTGTATTTTAACATTTTGGTTTAAACGATTTTTGGCATGAAGTGTTGCCAATGCAGTTACAATATACATTTCAATTAGTGTCTTTAAAATACTGCAACGTTTGTTACAGATGATAAGGGTAGCAAACGATAGACATAGCATCTGAAAGAAAGGTTTTGAATTAAATTTATCGACTGAAAAAGGCTTTATACGGTTGATAGTTCTTACTGTATTAACTTGAGCACGCTGATGAAGGTCTTGCGTTGCTTCTGTTCTACCATTTTCTTTGGAACCACTGTTGTTAATGACAGCACTAAACTTGGCATTCGTGTCACCGTCATCAGTCATAACCGCGGGTTCATTGTTGGTGTGGCCAGTGACTCCTCCCAATTTGCGATCTTCAATTGTTTCTGATGTCTCGCCTCCAGTCCACAGCACTGCTTTCTCCCCCTGTTCGTCCTTTTGAACAACAATAGTACCGCTTTTATTACAAATAGTTGTATTGTGAGTTTTTGTCAAATATACATATCTATGCACATTAAAATAGTTTAGAAAACATTCATCGAACAAGTATAACCCGTCAATATGGCCTATTTGTTTGTGTTTTAACCATGACGTTGTTACAAATCCCAGATCATGATTCCGAGTTCAAATCCCAGATCATGTATTGATTTATGAGTTTGCTATATCGTTTTTGTTGATGTGGAATCATTACCGTTTTGGGCAAAACATTTTTTTTGTCATAAAGGTTTTGCCAATTTAGTTGCTATATATTACTGAAAACACTTTAAAGTGTGTGAACAATTATAATTTTATCAAGCTACATACCTAGCATCTTGAACTTTTTTTATATATAAGATTTAGCATCTTAAATAATGGGGTTAACTTAAAACGACATCAATAGCAGAAGGCTTTATAATGTTACTAGTTCTTACTTCATAAACATGAGAATGCTGATGAATGTGTTGTGTTGCTTCAACTTCACCATTTTCATTAGAGCCGATGTTGTTGATACCAGCACTAAGGCTCGTGTCACCGTCATTAACCATTACCGCTAGTACATTGGTTGCGTGCTCAGTCACTCCTTTCTCACTGCAGTCTTCGATTCTTTCTGATGCCTCGCCTCCAGTCCAAAGCACTGCGTCCTCACCCTGTCCGTCCTTTTTAACAACAAAAGTTTGGATTTCATTATGTGCATCATTTGCACCAGTTGTATTACGCTGACAAAAACATATCGCGAAGTGCTATAGTATTACTTTATCATATACATAAAGAAGATAACATTTCTAATCAAACAATAAAATTTTAAGCATTTGGTTGTTGTATTTATGATGTCATTTCTTGCTCTTGCGACCAGAATTCAACATATGTCCTTTTTTAACCATTTAAAATAACGTTTCAACGAAAACATATTGACTAAACGATACATTTTATTTGCCCGGTGGACTAGATTTTAAGCATCAAACTGCGGTGCCAGTGGTAACGGGTTTAATCCCCACATCAGATGATAATTTTAAAGATTGCTTGTTTCCTTGTGCTGTTTTCCCATACATGCTATGCTTCATGAGGGCTATCCCTTTCATCAGTTTATTTAAACACATTATTTGTTATGAAATATTGCCAAAACATTTGCAACGTATATTTCATTTCATATCCTTAACAGACTGCAAATTCGTAACCGATTATAAGGGTGTCAAGATAGATACATACTATTTGGAAGAATGCTGTAGAATAAAAAAAGAACAAATTGACTGAAAGAGCTTGATGAGAATTGCAAACATTGTGACCGATTATAAGGGTATCAAGATATAGGCATAGAATCTGAAAGAACGGTTTGTAGTTAAAACAAATACCAAACTAATATAAAGGCTTTACATTGTTCTTACTGTATCAACTTGGGAATGCTGATCACGGTGTTGTGTAGCTTTCACTCCACCAATTGCATTGGAAGCATTGTCGTTGATGCCAGCACTAGGGCTGGCTTTCGTGTCACCGTCGTTAACCATTACCGCAAGTTCATTGGTGGCATATTCAGTCACTCCTTCATCACTGCGGTCTTCCATTGTTTCTGATGCCTTGCCTCCAGTCCACAGCCCTGAGTGCTCATGTTGTCCTTTTTTTTTAACAACAGTTTTGATTCCATTGTCTGCATCATTTGCACCAATAGTATCATCCTGACAAATAAAAAACATCGCATAGCACTGTAAAAGCCCCTTTTTCCTTCACAGAACTAATAATATATATTTAAAAGGACATTATAGCAAAGTGTTAAACTTTAGAACAATTTTCATTTGGGAATATTCTTACAGAAAAAATAGTATAATGTTTCTAGTCCATACTGCATCAACTTCAGAAGACTTTCGACAAATACTATTTCAGCATTTAGAAATAAACTTCAAATATTCGGAGGTTTTACATTTCAAGGTTGGTAAATTTAACAAAGTATTTTGGTTGAGAAAATTCTTACATATCACGATATTATAATGTTGATAATGTTGTAAGACCTCACCGTATCAACCTTTGAAGAATGCAGAAGGTATTGAGCCGTCTCAAGCACATCATTTTTACGGAACTCAATATGTTTGATGGTAGTATGGAGGCTGATATAACTCCTACTAACATCATCAAGATCAAACACTACTGAATCCCTGTCGGTTTCCTTTTTTTTCAGCAGCATTAGGAAATGCCTTTGACATAAAAGCCCCACTACAAGCACCAACAACCACCGTATCGTGCGTAGATACAACTCTGCTGGATTTGGAGTAGTTAGCAGCTGTGTTGTTATTATTCATCAGAGAGGGGATGGGGATTGCTTTCAATGATGTCATTTGTTGTTGTGCAGATAATTCCAACAGTTGTTGTAACAATCTTTGAATCTACAATTAAATTACAATTAAGGACCCTTTAAACCAATTAATTATACTAGAATAATATAATTATACAAATCAAAATATTTAAAATGCAAAAAAAAACAAAGAACTAGAAAAAAAGAATGGTTTTAATTAAAAACGTATATCGACAGAAAAAGGCTTCAAACTGTTGCAAGTTCTTACTGTATCAACTATGGAATACTGATAACGGTGTTGTTTTCCTTTAACTCTACCAATTGCGTTGGAAGCATTGTCGTTGATACCAGCATTGAGGTTGGCATTCGTGTCACCGTCATCAACCATCATTGGTAGTTGTGCAGATAATTCCAACAGCTGTTGTGTCATTTTTATCTATAATACCAACGTAAAAATATATTACAATTTAGGACTCTTAACACCAATGGTGTATTGAAATATAAAAGTATAATTATGCACATCAAATTATTTAAAATAGATTACAAAGAACTAGAAATTTCATTGAAGCATATTCAAAAACAATATTAAGGTAAGTACTAAGGTAAGTCTTGAGGTTATTAATATTATAAAAGTTGGTTTATTCAAGATGTGAATATTTTATTGCATATCTACATATTCTAGACTTACTTCATTATTTGTTGATATAGGATAACAGAATATTATAAGCACACTAGTATTTTACATAACAGAACACATTTCATCAATAATCATTTTACCGTGTATTTCAATATGTCCGTGTCTCCTTCTGCCTCATCACCCACGGCACGTGAATTTTCTGTTGCTGGGCACATTTCTGTCTTTACTGGCTGAACACGAGATGTTTTCTAAATGTTTGTTGCGTCATGATGTTGTAAGAGTTTTTGTGTCGTCCCTTGTACTAGTTTTTGTACGGGCCATTTTGTCATGGTGCCCTTAAACATGACATATCTACATTGTTTACAACATTCTTTGTTTGAACATCTCTTCAATTTATATTATTGGCCAGCTTTTCATCATCTCTCGGCTTTTTAGGTAATACTGGATTTTCTGTTGAGACTGTTCTTAAGTATAATGGTTTAAGTGTAGTTTGTGACACTTCGTCATCTCGAATATGGACTCCTTGCTGGTTGTTGTCCATCTAAAGTAGTAACATAACGGTAGACACAGTATAGTTCATTATGGAAATAACTAAATCGTTTGAATTTTAAAATATATTACCACTGACAGGAAAAGAGCTGTAATATTGCTAGTACGCTAATACTTACTGCATCAACTTGAGATAGCTGGTGAAAGCCTTGTGTTGTTTCATCTCCATCATTTCCAACGCTTAAATAGTTGTTGATGCCGGCAATCATGCCACTGTCATCAGACACCCTCTGCTCACAGCGGTCCTCGCGAGCTATTGAAATCTCGCCTCCAGTATCCAGCACTACATATCTAGCTTGACCGTGCATTTTAACAAAAGTATCGATGCCATCACCTGCTTCATGTGCACCATGAGTTTCAACCTGACAAAATAATACAATGCAAACTTTAATTATAATTTCGTTGAACACATACGTGATTTAGTATTTTAGAGTGTAGTGTCTAATAATAATTTGACTTATAAATTTTATTCACAGAATTTTTTTATCAAGTATGTTGATATATATGTAAGTTCTTACTACATCAACTGGGAAAAGCTGTTGAAGGTCGTTGGTTGTTTTAACTCCGTCCTTCTCTTTCTCAACACCACGTCTGTCCTTTGAAAAGACTTAGTCTCCCTGTTACCACTCAGTCTTTTCGCGCCAGGAGTATCCTTCTAACGAATGAAGACATTGCAAAATTAAATGAATGAGTTACCTTTAAACAAATACAATATAAGTGCTTATAATTAAGCAATTATGTTTAACTTATTCATATTTTTCAGTTTATAGGTACAAGAAGGTCCAAAAAGCTGACTGTACCATTTCTCCTTAAATATCAACATTAAAATAAATCATAATATTACCGTTTGATACTAAATGCGACATTTTCATACAGTACAATAGCATGCGCCCATACATTATTTAAAGTGGACAACAAAACATGGAGATAGAAACTGTACCAGTACCTCTGACACACCAGAGACTTCTTGAAATTCAATGCTGTTAAGTGTTCTACTAAATGTGAAATGTACTGGAATGTTGACAGAACAAGTAGCATCCACAGATGGCTTTGGAAGGTCGTCAACACACTGTGTTATGTTGATTTTTAGACCACTGACATCTTGTGTTACAGTGCTTGGGATAAATGCCATATCCGGTACTGTACTCCGAGGCATTTGTCTTGTAGTGCCTTCTCTTTTAAAGTCTACCTCAATATTATTTGTTCCTTTAGTGACTCTGCCCATTTCTGTTAAGTATAATGTTGCTGTCCGACATAATGAGTTCTCTCTAAACAGCTGATTGGCTTCCTGAAATAAAATAATAAACATCACACACAGTAAAACCGTTCACAGAAGTAGAAACCAGATTAAAAGTTTAATAGTAGTTAAATACCAGTAACATGCTTAGAGTATTATATACACAGACATTTGAGTTCTTCTTATCTTCTTACAAATACATAACAACGGCAGCATCCACATACATTTCATCATGAATTGCCCTAGAGGGTATACTGAGTGGCTGCTCATATCAATGATCCTATTTGTCATTAGCATGGATATCACCCTGAAATCCCCAGAACGGAGGACAAGAAGGCCAATGACAAACACAGGGTTTCGCCTTTTAGCAAATAGGGGTTTCATGAAAGGTCTCACAATCATCACGGAGACCCAAACTCAGACCAGAAGGGTCCTAAAGCCCATAGAACAGACACAAATATGGTTAATGATTTGTTTAAGCCCAAGAGGACAATACGTTTGAAGGTGATAAAATGCTAAGTAACATCACAGTTCCAGCTAGATTATATTTATCTGAGGCGAAGAAATCCCCTTACTGGTTAAGATTCCTAGTGCCTGCGTAAATAATTTGATACAACACTCTGACAAAAGCAGCAAAGGAAGACTAAAAACAACTAGAAAAGGGTATATGTGAAGTAGACAAGGCAGAAAAAGCAGAACGGTTTTAACCCTGATGTATCAGCACGGCCTACACACAAGACTAGTCTGACAACTGATGGTCAACAATGAGCCTCTTAGTCTTGCTGACCAGCTAGAGCAAGCGGTCAGCAAGCAAATCAGAAGAAGGCTGGCCTGCCATCTTTATACATGTCTTGAGATCGGCCTGTCTGACAAGATAACAAGTCTGAAACTGACACCACACAAGCTGAGGAGTACAAAGTGGCTAAACCTGCTTATTCCGCATACGAGTCTCAGCAACAAGACTGGTATTGAAGAACGTTCAGGAAGGAAGCGTTCAGTTACTAATGCTGAACCAGAAGGCAAGAGTTGCCTGCAAAACGTGATACTTGGAGCTACAAGCAGCGAGAGGGATGGTCTATGTATGAGGCAGCAGCCCTAAGAGTCAAAATCAGAAACTCACACTACCTCTAAGAATATTGAGGAGACAAAATCTCTGGCAATATGTAAGCTTAGTGACTAGTAGGAATCCTTCATATTCACTTAAGTGCAGCAAATGTATTCTGTCACGCCTGCTGATAGCACGTACATGTCAAGGACGCTGTAGATAGCGACATTACAAAGTATTGAGGGTGCTGTCAGACCTCCTGAAGAAGATAACGAAAATAATGTCTACCAGAGACAGACTTGAAGTATATCAACTAGCAGAGGAAGGGCAAGCAGCGAGCGGAAGCCAGACCACAGGCATACTCCACGAAGCAAGATACTGGCAAATGAATGTAGCCCAGACAAGTCTCCACCTAGATGTCTTCATTTGATAGAAAACCAACTTCTGGTCCTTTCGCAAAATCACAGAAAAGCAATGGTTTTTATACACTGATGCCACACTGATGCCATCTTGAAGCTGTACCTAGACACATGTTGTTTAATGGGCACTCAACTAAGGATGAGGGTTTTAAGCACTGCTTATAAAATAACTAATTTGCATGTGTTTCAACAACTTTTATAAATAAGGGATGAACAAATTCCAGTTAAATAATTTGATTTTATCAGATTTCTTAATAAGACTACTGTGTATGTTTTTAAAGGCAATGGATTAGATAACATTTAGAACTTTTGTTAGAATTGGCTGTATTCTACCGTTGTAAACTGGAATGAACATGATAAACATTTAATGTCATTTTAACAGAAAGCAAGAAAACTATGCAAACCTAAGTGTACCATATGCTTATACATGTATATATGTAAAGGTACACCAATGATTTGGCTAAACTCTTAAATCTTTTAACCACATTTTGTGCTAGATGATGAAAATGCACTTTGTAACTTTGATCCTTCATTCCTGATGACGACGGAATACGGACAAAGGCCTGTCACAATAGCTCACCCTAAGCATTTTGTGCATAGGTTTGCTATGAAGGGTCTATCAATGTTACCGTGCTTGGTGCACGGGGCTCATTAAAAGATAAAGGAATTGTAAGTGAAATGTTTAACAGCATTTTTTTTCTTACCAATATAAATTGATGAGATGTTCAAAGAAGAGATGTTGTAAAATATAAGGACAGGTCCAATTTAAGGACTCATTTTAAGACCCGTACTAGATTTGTGTTCTTGTATACTGTCAAATGACATGATAATAAAAGAGAAAGATCAAATAATGATCTTATCTACCCTACTAGATGATGAAACGGCTGATGATCTGTCAAAGAGCATTACATATGAAATGCAAATGAGTTACAATAATTTTGTCTTACCCTGCTAGACGATAAAAACGCGCTCGGTCCCTGTGTCAGGTACTTGTAGGCTTTGCAAATCTCCTGAAACTTCTTCTTGGCATCTTCTTTTGTGTTCTAACAAATGAATTGTTTTTAATTAGTAACATTGATATTGTATCGTTAGTAAATAACTGAATTAATACCTGTTAACACGTTGTTGATACCACATTTAAATTTCAATAATATATTCCATATCCGCGTGTAAGTAAAACACAAAACCTTCAGGCTTTAGAAGTTATGGATTGAAAATATATGTTTTATTTTTCAGGGTAAAATTTGTAAGCAGTTTTAAATAATGTCATTACAACTAGGTTGAAACATCGAATCGTATACAAAGTATAATTTTACATTCCGAAACACAAATAATTTCATAAAGAAACTGCTTTTCATGGGATTAGTTTTGGAATCTTAGGGCAATATTCATAAATATACTGAAGGCTTAAAAATAAACAACATTATTACTGTACCTTATCGGGATGAAATAAGTCCCTGCCAAGCCAAGTCCCTGTAAGACCTTTTAATTTCATCTAGAAACATACACATTGAACTTTTAGGTTTTTATAACAAAAGGGCAGACAAACTTGACAAACCCTTTATAACTTTTTCAGTAACGAAAACAAATAAATCTATAATCGTTTAAATTAACGGTCATTCTTTTCTCAAAACATCAGAAAATAAACAGATTAAGTTAATAATGATCTAAAATCTAATATTCTAATATACATAATATTCTAATATGTCTCTAATCTTAAACCGCAAATGTTTATATTTGCAATCAATGTATTGACAAAATGCTTAAAATGTAATTTGATGCTCTGACTAATTAATGCGGGGAAGTACATGACATCGACTGTTGCATGTACGTGTAGCCAGCAATACACAAAACCAATAATAAGTATCTGACGGGCCCAAATGACGTTCATTATGACGTTTTATAAGTCCCCGCATTTTGTTAGACTAGACGTCATTCCAAATGCTCCACCGAACAGGTCGTCCAGATGTCAACTGTACTTTACCGTTAGTAGCTCCTACTTCCAGGCCAAGGGTTTTGAAGCATTTTTCAGCAGGGTCAGACATTGTGCGTCCGTAAACTGTTTGTTTGAGCTAAAAAGCGAGTGAAACATATAAAAGACTAAATTAAACAACAGTTTTTTTAAGTCAGAGACTGATACTAAATCTATGAGATAAAATCATCATTCATTGTTCCCAAAACTTTGACTTCATTTCCAGAATTGAAAGTTAAAGTAAAACACTGTGTATGACAATTGAAGACAAAGAATGAAAAAAACTTCAACAGGCAATACAGTAATCTAGCTGTAGCATGTGTTTCAATACAATTTTATATGTGTATGGTCTATTAAATAATTATTCAAATGAAGTCAATTTCTTACATATATGTATTTAAACCCGGATAATAATATAAATTCTTAAGTAATTACTGTGTAATCAATTTGTCTGTTTGGATTCGCACTTTTTAAGTTCTTTTTAGAGCCTCTGTGGGGATCTCATTGTGGCATATAAGGTTTCGGACCTAACCAAGGGTCATGCAATCACCTGCCCTTGTACATTGCATACAGGTACCTCAAGGATAATCAAAACACGGATTCTTCGGGTATATAGCAGGTCTAACCAGCAATACAATGAATGCTGGCCAGTTTGGAGAATTCAAAAAGGTTGGTTAAAAATCATTCCTTGTGAAACAGGGTAGTTGAATGAGTAAAATGCAATTAACTGACTTTCTGCTAAGCAGCACAGGTCCGACAAAGCATTCAAGTTATGCAAAGATTTTGTTTACATTAGCACATACAAGAGCACTTGAAAAATGATAAATGACCAGGAAGTTGTTATGTCACACAATTAGTGTACCTTCTGACTACTTTTTCATATGAAATTTCAATTTCTAATATTAGGAACATGACAGAATTCCTTTTATTTATTTTATTTATTTTTCATGATAGAAAAGTCATCGTTAATCAGAACAAAAGATAGAAACTAAAAAATGGAAGGAAATAGCCATATAGTCCTATACCTGCTTATCTAACTTACAAATTAATAAGTATAAGCATTAAATGAATAAATTAAAGGGGAAAGTCAACAAAGATTTACTAAAAGACTTACTAAAATACCGTAATGATAAAACCTCGAATTAAGTTCTGTGTGTATTCATAAAAATTTAGATTGCATCATAAAATCGATAGATTTAATACATGTATATGACATACTACGCAGTTTAATAACCTTACACCTGTTGTATACACACACAATTAATGACGTCCAATTTTTATTAGATAAAATATTATAAATATCTGTAACCTACCTTTTTATGCGTTGATTTAACTTAATCTCCTATGACACCCTTAACCTGAACAACTTTTCTCTAACCGGAAGAACTCGCAGAGCATGCCCATATACATCGATTTAAATCGTAATTGTCGGGTGTGTACGAGCCAATGCAATTTATAGCGAGCAGGCTGCCAGGCGTGTAGCCATTAAGGCCGGTACACAAGGGTGTATGCCTTATTCAAAAGTAAAAAACATTAAATTTAAAAAATAAGGTTTCGCTTGTGTTAATGAATCAAAATTTTAAAAAAAAACATTGGTATCAATTATTTGTTATATTTTATTCAAATTAAGTCAATTCGAATTGG
>Ga0224511_10004390_pt1 | contig 10640 bp, 9 predicted proteins | sample SF_May12_sed_USG_2_FD_169988 | JGI IMG/M metagenome (GOLD analysis project Ga0224511, IMG submission 169988) | Sediment microbial communities from San Francisco Bay, California, United States - SF_May12_sed_USGS_8_1 | ecosystem: Environmental > Aquatic > Marine > Sediment | place: USA... | reverse complement strand
GTCCCCTACCAAAATTGTTCAAATGGTTCTGATTGGTTGCATATGTAGGTCACGGGGTCAAAAAGTAGGTTTTCAAAATGCAATTTTCAAAAATCTTCTAGTCTGAAACTACAAGGCCCAGAACTTTCAAATTTGGTATATAGCATCATCCAGAAGTCCTCTACCAATATTTGGTGGACAACATTAGTGGTCCTCTGTAAATGGCTTCACCTTGACCGTTGACCCTTTCCTCAGGTGAGGGACCTAGGGCCCTTTGGGCCCTCTTGTTTGTTGTTTTGTTTTGAATCAAACCTCTAATTCAACCTCAATGATCATGCAAACATATTTTATTCTGAAATGCCCGATATCTTAAATACGTATTTTTATAAAGGTTTAATTAAAATTTTATAAACCTGACTTCGCCCCAAACTGTATGAATTGTAATAAAAATAGACAACTAATACTGGGCTCGAATTCTGCCAAACACTTGCGCTTTGTTTAAAATGATTTCTGATCTTTTGATCAAAGATCAACTAAACATCACTACTTTTTATATACTGTTGACGTCAATGTCAACGTTTATATCAATATTTCGAATGCTACTACTTAAGATCTATAAAATGATTAATTTTCACACCTTCTTGCTTTCTTCCATTTATATTCGACAAGTCGTAGTTTAAGCACGTTTTCGCGATTGAAGGAAGTCTCATACTAAGTACAATGCGTAACTGTAATACAATAGATATTACGTTTTTATTGATTACATTGTTTTTTTATAATTGAATTGTCTATACACTTTTAAAATATGTCATTGTTATATCGCATATAGTAATAGTACCTACTTCAACAGTCACATTAAAAAAAGCAAAATAACATTGCACAATGTACACGGTTTCCATTTCAAGGCTGTGGAAAACCACTGGTTCCGCTAAACAGCCACGTGAATCTTACCAACTCAACCAGTATTGGTGCCATGGTAACGTTCTATTGTGACGATGGATACACGCCTCAGGGGGACGCTGTGGTGACGTGCCTGCAAAATAGCACGTGGGATAAGCCATCACCAACATGCAAGATCAAGGGTAAGACAACTATTTAGTACATTATATAAAACAAATGTATGAAAATAATGAGAAGTGCTCATTTTAGAGAAGAACAAAACATTGATTGAATTCACTAATTATATAGTCTTCAAACCTCTTAATTTAAGATAAAAAAAGTAAAGCTTCATACTAAAGATAGCCGAATCATTTGAATTTAGTAAAGCGTATTTTTGTATTACATAACACATTGTATGGTAAAATGTTAAAATAAAATAATAAAAATTAAAAGAAGGAAACAGCTCCTTAGTTAATGAAATTAACTATTTTATCAAATATTGCCTGATACACTGTAATAGACACAAAATAGGTCACTGGAGATATTATATAACTTAAATGTAACGTTTATATACAAGATATTTGAAAAGCAAATAAATACTATTTAAGGATGTAATAATTTAATTACAAATAACAAAAACATGCATTAAAATAAAATAAAATCTTCTGTGTAATATTTAAGACTGCGGACGAAACATCTATCCCGATAACGCTGTCGTCCGTTATGATAACGGGACGCTGTACCAATCAACTGCGCACGTGGATTGTATCCCGGGTTTTCGACTTAACGGTTCATTAAACAATAATGACGTATCAGAGAACATAAAGTGCACAAAGGATGGTTTTTGGTTACCAGCAAAAGGATGCGTCGAAAAGGGTAAATATTGTGCATTGTTTTTATCATGCACATTTTATTTGCAAACCATAGTATGGTACTATTTATTCGATTTTGGTTTTAAAATTGTGTTTTTCTCATTTAACTTTCAAATGCAATTGATAATTTTAAACAAAATTCTATTAAAAATACGTTTGCATTTAATATTATTTTGTGAATAAACTATTGTTTTATTATTATTAAAGCGGGTCTTACATAAATGTATATATACTGCCTAAGCTGTAGATAGATAACGATAATGACGACGTAATATGCTTATTCAATGTCATAAAAAGAGTGTCTTGAAGACAAGGTCTGAAAAATACAAAAGGAATACCTTTATAAACAAATGATCTCACACATTATGGTGGTTTTACATGGAAAATTCTTACAATGCAATTTTGCCAAATATTTAATTACACAATGAATAAATAAATAATAATTGCTTGAAATAGAACATTAAAGCAGGTGATATAACCGTAGGGACATGCTTTCGAGGTAATAAAGATGTTATCACAAACATTTTCAAAAGGTACGAAGACTTCAAATGAACCAATACATATTTTGATACTCAAAAACATGTCTTTACATATGCAATAGGACAAAAATAGTAACTTACACTTTGAGGCCATCTATTTAGGTAAAATAAGTTGCAAAAATGACTGAGAATCATGGCAACAAGAAACAATAACTATTGTGCCGAACGATAAAAAAAATGAACCGGACCTTACAAATACTAAAACCCAGTACAGGGTCCAAAATATATCGCTATTAACGTATTACAAAATACTTAAGAAATAAAGAATTACAGATGGAAATTAATTTAAAAAATACTGTTCCAGTACAGTATATAAATAAGAACAGCTACTTAAAGTGTACCATCTGTATGTCACAGTATTGAAATTATTATATTAATGTTTTAGACTGTAGAAACACTATAAACGTAACATCTGGAAAAGTCGACTACATCCAGGGTACACTGTTTTTAAGCAATGCAATCATTTCCTGTGACCCTGGCTATAGCATCAATGGAACAGGCGGAAATGACGTCACAACCGAAACCATTCAATGCCTGGAGTCGGGATTCTGGAAGCAACCAAGAAGTTGCGTCAGAAAGGGCAAGTTGAGTTTTAAAAATAACTTGAGCACACTTGTTTCAGGTTCTATGCCAATTGAGATTGTAATTGCATATTTCTGTAATATAAGAATTTAATGCGGTGGTCTTATTTTGCATTTTTGCGCAACGACCCTTGCGCAGGCACTTTACCATTAATCGATGCAATAGTATTTTTCTTTTTCATATTACATTCCCATACTTTATATGAATTCTTATGTTCACTTCACGTGCGCATGTCAATTCGTTCACAACCATATGCATGTTTTATGGTGAATGATGTACATTTTTATAAAACTATTTAATTATTTTAACACTTGCAAAAGTCAATACTACTTATATTTGTTTTCTAACAGACTGTGGGAAAAACACAAGTACGGAAAATGCCATCATTCATTACAACAGCACAACTGACTTTATGTCCATTGCTGAAGAGACATGTAACCCAGGATATCGTGTAAAGGGCAACGTTAGAGGGAACAGTGTGGTTAAGCAAACAATATTTTGTGAAGAAAATGGACTTTGGAATATAACGGGTTGTGAAAGAAAAGGTTTGTTGTGTCGTTTTTAAACTTATATATGTTATATGTTTACATCTCATTTAACATAACAGATATGAACTCAACAGTTTTAAAGTTTTGCACTTTTGAGGGCACATATTTTTCTGCTGTAGTTAGTAACGTAATACTTCCTTTGTGATACTAACGTCATACCTACTACACCTTTAATAAACTGCTAGTAATTTATTGGAGAGCAATAACGAGGAAAACAAACTTGTAGGCGTAAATAAAACAGAGGATTTTTATACTACTACTACTACTACTACTACTACTACTACTACTACTACTACTACTAAAGTTATAATATAATATGACTTACACTCGATAGATTGTGGCGCTCCTCCGACCTCCAGCTACAGCACGATAATTTACATTTCCACCACATTTGAAAGCGTTGCAAACTACACTTGCGAAAGCGGGTTTAGAACAGAAAACGTCACATTAATTACATGTGACAGCTCGGGACAATGGAATACGAGTGCTCCAACATGCGATGGTAAGTTTGTAGAAAACGAGGAGGGAAGTCTTTAAATTAAAAATTAACACATTAGGCGGGTGCATCGTTTTTAACTGATTGCAGAATCACAAATGTTAGAGAAGCCAATGTTTTATAAAATGTTTTAGCTTTTACTTTAGTACATTAATTTGGTTTTTTATTATCGTTAAGGACTAATTATTCCGAATATAACCAGTACGATATTTTACCAAATGATGATAAAACCAAGCATTTTAGGTTCATGTTTATGTATTTAATTTTGATTGTCTTAAGACATCGACGAGTGTAAGGAGCAGGTTCATAATTGTGCCTGGCACGCCAACTGTACGAACGTTATTGGTGGATACTTCTGCACGTGTAAAAATGGGTTTGACGATATGGATTTTACTGGAGACTTCAGCAACATTGGCCGCGACTGTCAAGGTATTTGGACGTGTGTGTACATGAATGTTGTAGGTTATGGTTGTACGGGCGTCATTGCAGTAGGTCTTATTATGTCAATTCCTATTTAGAATAGAATGTTTTCCTTAAAGAACATCTGTAATGCCATTTTACTGTAGCTTTTACACACGAGAAAACTCGCGTATCTGTATTTTAAATGTTAGGAATGTGTTTCTATAAAATGCATATCTATCATTGACTTGCATACTTGCTTGTAAGATAAGAAAGGTTGGCGACATTTGTTCTTATTGTTAAGATCACGACGAATGCAAGGATCCAAGAGGAACACATTGTCGCTATAGTCGGAACCAGACCAACTACTGCTCGAACCTCTCGCCCGGCTACTATTGCCACTGTCACAGGGGCTGGAAGGGTACAAACTGCGAAACAAGTCAGTGTAACGCGAAAACAGCAAATTTCATTTACGATTTTATTTGTGTTTCTAAAATGAAACGTAATAATCTAGTGTTTTTTGTAAACATACGATATGCACCTATAACACCTGTAACATTTAACACGGTTATATTAGCGTATTAATTGTTTTTGGTTATTATTTGGGGGAAAAACACACAAACACATCCAATATATACCAATTAAATGAACAATCAATATATACAAAACAAATATGTCCACAAGACGTGAACGAGTGTGTAGAATGGAAGCCGGGTCCTTGCGGTCCCCACGCCTCCTGCCGGGACGGATACGGGACGTACAGCTGCAGGTGTGATGACCCCGAGTATCCACAGGGCAACCCGTTCGTTGGCTGCTTCAGTACGTATTTCGATTGTTATTAAACATTTGATTGTCAGCTTAAAGAGGTGCAAGCAATATTTATTCGTGCAAACTGTTTTAAGCCAATTAAAATATTGCCCTTGCTTACAAAGTGCCAACGCAATTAGTACATTAACTTTAACAACTTCATCTCGTTACAGAGCCTGTCATGCTGAAGTTTCACACACAGCCGGACAAATTCGGCAAGGGAAATAATGACATACAAGACGTCTTAGCCATTCCATACGGTCGCTTTCCTTACTTCGGACACTACTTCAACTTGTTCAGGGTACGGCATAACACAGTGTTTATTAGAAATAAGGATGATTTTGTTCTTTCGAAACAAAAACATTTTTAGGTTTAAATACCTATAAGTGTGGTAGATCTATTCAAATGAATGTTTTTGTTTTTCTAAAATCTGGTTTGATATGTTTTCAATATTTGACGTAATCTTAAAAAACAAATCAAAGTTTTGTAACAATAAACTGATGAAAGGGTAAGCCCTCAGGAAGCATAGCCTGCATTATAACACCGAAAATAACATGTCATATTGCGCTTTTATGTCAACTTAAAAAGTGTGAACAGTTCGTCGAACATTATTACACATATTTGTCTTCAGCAAGAAACATTTTTAAAGTGAATCAATGAGCTAAAAAAGCTACTGAAAAAAATAGGTGTATCTAGCACCATATCTCGATTATGTTATTAAAGCAGCGACGTCTAGGACTATTTAACGTATTTGTAAAGAAACGTCCATAGCTACGATATGAAATACAAGATGATCCACCAAACAAGTCATTTAAAAAAAGAAACACATCGGTTTCGCAGTAAAAACAAGTTATATTGAACACTTTCTTAGAATTCTCTGTAATTGTAATCGTATTTTAAACTAGCCAAGCCTGAACGGCTTCATCGCGTTGGACTACAAACCGTTATACGAACGATATGGTGCCGAAGACCCTCTGCTCTGGAAGCAATACGCCGATGGCCATACTGTCATTGCCCCCTTGTGGATGAACCTGGATCTAACCAACAACGGATCGGGGATCGAGGTACACGTATTATCCAACCAGACACACTACAAACATGACATCAGTCAGATCGAGGACTTGATTCGTCAATACACCAACACGCCTGATTTCAACGTGAGTGTCGCTATAGCAGTCACGTGGAGACACGCCACCATCCACTCGCCGTACGTCCCCGAGGTGGAGCTCGTCCACCAACAGGTAGCTCTAACTAAGTACATGTAACTAAATATGTTTTTTTTTCAATTATCGATTTCATTATGAATATGTTATTACAATAAATAAACGACCAAATCACCAGAGCCTATTATGGTTTTGAATACTTAAACTCGAAATACTTATATAGATGTTTTGCAAACCACTCGCTATCATGCAATAGTTTAATAATAAAAGTTGTGAATTTCAATCTTCTTCCAATGATAGAAGCACATGCATTTATATGTTACGTGTATCCGTAACAGAACCTGTCCATGCAGATGATCCTCGCAACGGATGGAATGTACACGTACCTGATGTTCAACTACGACCAAGAGGAGTTCAGTATCCAGCCCGAGACCTACATCTCACTTTCCTCGGGCTACACGTACCCGGACAACATGACCGGCGAGATCCTCTCTAACAGGACGACCTTCATGAACCTTAAGAACGGCTCTAACGTCAACCCTCGTAGGGAATATTTACACGATTATTTGTTATATTTACACACTGGGTTTGCCTTGGTAAAACAGTACATGTAGATAGTTTTATTAAATGCCAAGCAGCCTTTCTTTAACACATTTGCTTGCTCAAACTAAATATTTATTTACACAAATGTTGGTTAGAACATTTTGTTTGCAATTTAAACAACAGCAACAAATTTTAACCACTGGCTACATATGAAGTACATGTAGCTACATGTATATAAGAGCTATTTTGTATGGATTCCCTTATACAGTACAGTCAATAAATAGTATATAACGTAGTCACTTACTAGTTTTAGTTTATAACTATGCACATTATTTGTCTGTTGTTTCTTATAATATTTTGCTGTTTTGTGTTCATGTTTTTGTGCCAATTTTCTTCGTGTGTTTTGTGTCGACCGTTTTGGCATTTAATTCTTGAATTTGGCTATTTCAACTTGAACGGCAACATATAATGATCAACACTGCGCTTTAATTTTGTTGTTCATTGTAAATTCTTTATCACTGGTTCGGAATGTCTGCAGGATAATCATGTTCACATCAAATAGACCACTTTATAACATGTACACGTGACTTTTATTAAGGATGGACTTTATAGTGCGACCGTTGCTGTTGTAACATTGTAAAGTTTTACGTTCGTTTCTAGTTGTGTTATGCACGACGTGATTTTTACCACTTAGCGTACAACGGACGTTGGCTGTACAACGTGACGTATATCACGGAGGACATGTGGGACGAGGTGCGCTGCCGGAACTTCCACCAGAACGAGACGCTCAAGAAGTGGACACGTGACCAGCTCGTGAACGCTTTCCCATGCCCTTGCTACGAGCAGAGGATGAGAGAGGTGGGCATTGATATTTCTGTGTTTATAAATAGTAACCTAACATAACATTTAACAAACTAAGGAGAATGTGATTTTTCTTTCAAGGGCAACGTTTCATAGACACCCAAAATTATAAATTTTTGCATTTAAAACGTTTACTTGAATTATCGGACTCCCTTATATTTAAATACTAATTTTTTTATTATATCAACGAACTATTGAAGATAGGTTATATCAGAGGCATCATTCGTTACTACTGATGAACGGCCTCAATAAAACCGAGGCTGCTGTTTTCTCGTGCAGGCTATGCTTCCTGAGGTCTTTCCCTTTTATCAGTTTAATATTACTTACTACAGCTGGTGTTTAGTGCCTGTGTGGCGGCTGTAAAAAGTCGCCCCGTACTACATCATTGTGTAGTCATATTTGTCTGGTCCTCAGGGATCACGGAGTGTACATGTATGTTGTTTACATTTGAAAATGGATTTTCCGCTCATGCGCTAGGGGTCGTCAGTGGTGTGGCATCATTCATTTCTACTGATGAACGGCTTCAATTAAACCGAGGCTGCTGTTTTCTCGTGCACGCTATGCTTCCTGAGGGCTTTCCCTTTCATCAGTTTAATATATTAAAAAAATACAACTAAAAGCGATTTGGATTGCTATGCATGATTGAAAAGACGAACGCCTGGTGTTTGCACTGGGCAGTTGTAAGTTGGTCAGTTTTGTTTAAAGATGCTAGGTCTGTATATTTATACCCTTATATTTGGTCACAAATCTTGCAATATGTTAAGTATACTAAATCAATTTACATTGCAAAAGAAATCACTAATGTGTTTTTGGACAAAAAGTAAAAACACAACAACAACAAAACATCGAACATAAAAACCCTTGCCGGAGCCGGGAATTGAACCCGGGATCTCCTGCACCGAAAGCGGATGCTTTTTCACTGCACCACCGAGTCAACTTTGAGTTTCGTTTGTAGTCAAGCTATTTAACTGTTTTGACGCAATGGGTCAAAACGTTAAAAAAACATAGCAGAATTTGCGGGCCACACATTGTCAACAAATTCATATTTTTGTAATGTCTTTACATGCATGAATAACTATATATTTGGCAGTTTCTCATATTTACGGAAGTAGGTTTCACTGCTTAAACATGGGTAAAATGTGAGATGTAAACACTGCTGACATAAAAGATACAGGCATAGCATCTTTAACACTGTTTTCAATGATATTTGGTTCAGGTCACGGCGGTTAATTGTGTCTCCCTTGTCTGAGACGCTACGCCGACCTAGGTATTACATGAACCGTTTAATGACAACTGCCCTTCTTGATTCAGAGTTAGATATTGAATGACTAAAGATATTTCATGACTTAAATCATCGCAAAAAATTACAATACCTGGCTGGAGTCCGACCTACGACACCAGAATTGGTAGAAAAACTAAAACCTAAAGTAAATGATTTCGTTCTGAGTGTGCTATTGTTTTCTATTGTACAGGACTACACGTTCAAAGAAAACAGCAGTCTGTTGCCAAACAAAGACCAGTACACCAACTGTTTCGAGGCCTGGTTCTTCAACGCCTGGGGCATCAAACAACGCTGCTGCTACAGGTGATGATTCATATCTGTTGATATAGATTTTGAAAAGAGATTAACCGTTCACGTTTTATATGAAAAAGGACCATTTTAATATTCTGGAAATACCAATTTTTAAATGTTACGAACATTATGTGCAGTAATATATATTCACTAAACACGCAATTCGTTTTAAGACTGTGTAGCACCTTTAACCTTGTATGATGTTTCTTAAAAGGTTTAGTCAGCTCGCCACCAAACATCCGGGGGCGGTTGGTGCACTATTTGAAGATAATGGAATAAATAAAATCCTCGATGATGGGTTCAAAAGCTGCTGCTCCAAAGTGAATGGTGCGCGCTACTGTGATTTGTTCTATGACGTCAACCCACCAGACGACTGCCATAATTGGTCCATTGACGACGAGGGAATTTTTAAACGCGCACTGAACCGAGTCAAGCGATTTCTAGGTTATTATTAAACGTGTTTAGAACTGGACATGCATAATGTTCTTTGTTTATTATAAAAACAATTCACTCGATAGAATAGTTTTATAAATTACGTGAAAAACACAAGTTATCTGACACGTATTTTGCTGATGCTAAGATGTACATAGTAATGTGTGTAATATTCGTTTAAAGGACCACTAGTACAATATTGATTAATAGGAATAATTTCATAATTGTATTGTGCAAGTAATTTGTCATTTAAACAAAACATTAGACTTCGAGATTGATAACAGTTCCAGTTTAATCGGAAACATGTGATTTGATTTTTTAATAATAATTATGTTTCTGTATGTCCATGTACTAAACTATGCTTACAATATGCATTTATGCATTGCTTTGGTGTTTACTGTACACATTGTAATATTTATAAGTAATTATGTTGATTTTAAAACATGAACACATGTTAATTTACAGTATAAATATATAATTGATAAATATTCAGAAAAATAAAGTTGTATAATTTTATAACCTATTTTCTTTTACGAGAACTTGGCGAAAGAAATGATTTTAAAGTAGATGTTCTTATGTCCTATTAACATCTTAAAAACATAACAAGCATAGGAGTGTGTCCCTCAGATTGGGTTTTTGTATGTTCATATTTTGCACGCATGCCGTTTAAATATTTGAAAGACAATTTAATTGGTAACAATATATAGGTTACACACCTTTTATGTATATTAGCCCAAGTGACGTCTAAACTAACAAAATGTTGAACATACCAGGCATAGTTTAAAAAAATGAGTTTATTTCTTAAATTATCAACATCATTTTGAACTTGAAGCCATTAGTGTTGTATTTTTTCTCCAGAAAAATGGGGCTCGTATATTGTTCATGCAATAACAAACTTCCAACTTTGCACAGCTAAGATGATAAATGTTTGACACTCTAAATGACAGTAACATTCTTATAAAAAAGG
>Ga0224511_10004389_pt1 | contig 10641 bp, 5 predicted proteins | sample SF_May12_sed_USG_2_FD_169988 | JGI IMG/M metagenome (GOLD analysis project Ga0224511, IMG submission 169988) | Sediment microbial communities from San Francisco Bay, California, United States - SF_May12_sed_USGS_8_1 | ecosystem: Environmental > Aquatic > Marine > Sediment | place: USA... | reverse complement strand
CCGGAAGGTCGATACCTGGATCCGCCACTGCTGATATACTTTCAAATGCTATGCCATGCTGGAATATGAATCCGATGACACTTTCTTACCACGTTTTGATGCTAGTACTGGCACTAGAGATCATTGTTTAATTTAATTGTACATAATATGACTTATCCTAAGATCAAAACCCCAACACCAATATATGTTGCCATAGCGTCTACGCGATAGGAACTGGACTACATGTAGACGGGTACTGACAGTTGACATGGAAACGCACATAAAGTAGCGATTCCAGGATTTGACCTTGGAGTAAGCGTATCTATTGCGGGGAGAAAGGGATTCGAACCTTAATACCCAGTATTAAGGGAATTTATTGAATCATTACAAAATGTGTGATTAAATTATTAACTTATATACACGTAATCCCAAGCGTAGCGAACGATTGAACACCGGTACTTTAAATAGCCTGCTAAAATAGTTACCTTAAACTAATACATACACGTTCATGCAACGATTTTTTTATACTAAATACCTGTAGATGTAGCGTTTGAAGAATCTCATTTTAGGTCTGACATACACATGAAAAGGGATTCTAGAGGGGGGGGGGGATCTGACGCCCCAATGGCAGACGACATAAGACTTGTTATGCCCGAAATAGCTAAATTTCCTAAGACTGTTTCTCTGTCTTTGCTCGCGAATGCTTTTTGAAAATGTCGAGGTTATTTTACAATGAAGGATGACATGCGCAGAACGACGCTCGTCAATGTTTGAATTATATTAATAAATAATTTAACTACTTGCACTCGAATAACGACTTTTATATGCTGAAACGTTCACACTATTAGGGCGGTCTAAGATGCATTGGTTTGACCCCGCCCTCTTCTAAAAAGCTCCGCGGCAGACTGGATTTAACCATAACACGTTTAAGAAACATGTGTCCATTACATAACAACGGAGGAACAAGCTTCACACGTGCGGTGATAGATTAATTATATAGCCCCTCCCTGAACTAAGACATCCACCATTTACTCGTGTTTTTCTGCTGTGGTGGGTCCCACAATTAACAACTCCATGTTAAATGTCTTGACAGACACTCCAATTTCAACAAATCGCTTTTGTAAGACGCATCCTACTTGATCACGTGACAGCAGCTCTAACGCGGAAAAATATAAAAGTACACAGTGTTGTCTTTCGTTTTGTTAGCTTTGTAAGTGACAATCGCAATTAAGTACTTGAACGTAATGGGCATACTGACTGCACACTTCAAAACGGAAGAAGATCCTTTAAGTGCAGCGTGCAACATTATAATATATCATAACTTTATAGAATACGTGTAAATTATTAAGTACTTCTAAATATGTACACATATTCTAAAAACAGATCATAATTAATATGCAAATCATTGGCATTAGACTGGACCGCAGATGTGTGCATTTAAAATGAATCAATGGCCATTTGATCCTACTTTATATTCAGCAGGGAAGATTCTAGCTACTTCCACACGTTTATGCACTCAAAACTTTTTGCGCCAAAACCGACAAGGTTTTTTAAGAAATCAGGATATCATAACACCATAAAACAGATCTATTGCATGGTGATAAAATGTGAAAAACGTAGCAAACAAACCATTCGCGTCCGAATACATGTATCATTTTTACCCGTGTCTAGTTCCTGACCAGCAGCTTAGTGGTCGCAGTTTAAACACAAGGCTATCTAAACAGTGATCGCGTGAGATCCTCTGTCTGGGATACAGCGGTGGTTAATTCCAAGGCTTGGTGGACGCTTATATTTGTAATGGATGCACAGATTTGCAGCTAGGTTGAAGTTTTAAAAAAAACTTTATTTTATTTAAATATATGCCATTTAGAGACTATCCACCACACCGCTTTTCACAGTTTTTGCTTATTTGATTTTATAAACAAGATTGAAAAAATCATTCTATTTATATTAAAGGGAGATAATAAGGTGTAAAATTGTTTCCCTTTAATTTAATTTAAGCGATATAAAGGTAAGTTGCATTTTAAAAATAAATTTCTATGGTTGATAAGTAAAATCATAAAATATATCACATTTTAATGAGAAAAATCTTGTTTATATTTTGATTAAAAATACAAATGTGTAATCCTCGAAGTCCATTACAAGTATTCTACTTTAAGGAGAAGCTGCTGATGGTTGTGTTAATATAGCTGGTCAATGTACATAATTTAAAAATGGTTGATATTGTCTACACTGATAATTATGTCTAACAATTGACAAACATACTAACTAAAATCTTTTTGTATTACTATTTATATTTTAATATCTAAGTGTGTATTGTCAATCAAATTTGCATCCCAGAATTATTCTTTTTTTGGTGTTGAACGCCTTTTTTACACAAGCCGTAATCTCATCATGTTAATACTTTTTATGTAACTAGTATCCTCATTAAATTACTGTCAATAGTAACAAATACGAGAACACGCTTATACCTAGTTCTGGGTACATGTTTGCAAAAATAATTAATGCATTTTCATATACAAAATATTTAATATACTCCCTACAGGTGTTCGAGGAAAATACATAGAAAGGGTTCCATTATGTGTAGTTTTGATTTTATGTACAATGTTCAGAACTTACTGTGGTTCGCCTTTCAATAGCCATGCTGACATATGGTTCACTAGCGGATCCAGGCGCACACCTGGCGCCCCCTCCACAACGGCCGCGGATCTATGATTATTTATGCTTAAAACGCTCAATTTCCTCATTTTATACCATGTTTTTACAGCACATCGGCCAACACATGCTAAAAAATAACCAATATTAATGGTCAACTGTAGAGGCGGATCCAGGATTTGACCTTAGGGGTCGTGGCATTTGTCAAGGGGGTTGGGAAGGTAAGCAAATCATTGAAAAAAATTTCGGTTGAAGTATAAGTTATTTTATTTTTGATAACGCGGATGGCCACCCGTCATCCGAAAGGTGTCCGTAAAGAAACGCATGATCTACTTATTACATGTGTCCTTAACACCATGCGTTAACATATGGGTAAAAAGTCCCTTGGCTTTATAGATTACCATGTAAACATTGGATTTCGTCGAATTCGTTGCTTTCTAGTATCAGTCTGCGAATTAGTCTTTAAGCCCGAAGCCCGAGTCGAGTAAATGGCCGGTCGGTCTATTAGAATTGTATGCAAGGTAGCCCGACCGGTCGATTTAAATTTTAAAGTAAAATTCTAAATAAAGAAACAAATTAACATAAACACTGATTGTGTAGTTATTTTTTCAAAAGAAAACACAAGCAAAATTAAAATAAGTGCAAGTCAACTAATTTCTAATATGATTTGTATGAATAATGACCACGACAAAAAGTTTGGGCTATTAAAATTTCATTCGGGCTATGGAAAAATTTATTTCAATAGCCCGAATGGCTATAGTCGAAAAATAATTAACCCGCAGACTGCTAGTATACATGTAATAATAAACAAATATGATCAACTTATATGTAAATCAATAGTACATATAAACTAGTGTCATTCTTTTTAATTTATTTAGACTTCCACGAAATTACACTTATTTTAATGACTATCAAATATTTCTGCATTGAAAGTGTTGGGTCATTAACAATAGTGCTTTCTAGCTATAAGTCTATTAGAATAATTATAATGTCCTTTCGCATATTTAGCGAAATTTGACCTCAAATTATGTATCTTTCCAAGCTAAAACCTATGCGTTAACTGCAGGGGCGTATCTGGGCCCAAATTTAGTTTACGCACTGAAAAGGGCGGTTGCCTTGTCCTTAAGTATCGGTCTGGAGAGCAAGGCATTCATGCATTAGATTAAAAAATAAGATAAAGGGAAGTTGTTAGAATCTTGAAAATATGAGCCAGTGTCGCGAGCGAAGCGAGCACATCGAAAGAATCAGCAGTTTGGCATTAATGAACATTATTTGTACATGTATATATTTAATATATATATTTATGTCTCAAGCGTACACGTTCAAACATAATGTCGATACTGCTCGAAAGTATGCATACCCCCTTTCGCTTTCAGATTATATTGCATATTTGAACATTTTACAGATTTACATTTTCTGAACGAGTATAAGCACATGCGTAATTGCGTATGCCTAGATACGCGCCTGGTTAACTGTCCGTTATACGTAAAATATCGCTCACTGCGCAAAACGAAACGGACACCCGTGCGTTAACGCATAGGAAACGCGTACATGTAATAGACCCAACGATTTCTTTGTTGAGCGATTTTTAACGGATGACCATCCGTTATGATAACGCAGACGTTACGCGCTAAAGTAATAGCGGCATTTCCTAGTTCAACAATATTGGACTCTTGCGACGAAACTCGATCGGTTGCCTTAGTTAATAGTCATATGTTCTACATACTCTTTTTTACACTTTTCAGTGATTTACACGTATTAGCAATTATAAAAAAATAATAATTATATGTTTAATGTGAGCAAAACGTAACATAAAGACATTATGGCAGTTATAGATCAGATATATGGTTTAGAATATTTAAGCAAATATATTTCTCAGTTGTTGCTAGGCCGAAATGTCGACGAAAAATTTGGGAACAAGTATACCCCCATTTACAGATATAGTTTATTGATCTTAAAGTTAGTATATTATTTATTTACTTAAATATATCATTCAAAAGCAGTAAATAAAATAGTATAACAGTTGTAAAGAATTTCAGTGAGTGAATTTCAGCTGACTTATGATGACTTATGGCGTCAGTGGTGTGGCATCATTCATTACTACTGATGAACAGCTTCACTAAAACCGAGGCTGCTGTTTTCTCATGCAGGCTATGCTTCCAGGGGGCTTTCCCTTTCATCAGTTAAAGTTTACAAACGTGACCAAATAGTGAACAATAATATATATATACATATAAACATATAACTGCCGGTGTTTAATCTGAAATACGTACACTATTATACGAGATAAGTGCATATTTAGCAATAATTATTATTAGATAAACAAAGATTGTGTGAGGATGTTGGGCAAGATAAATTCAGATATTTTGTATTGAATGGTGTTTCGTTGAACTTTTTCAATTTTCTTGCAAGGTGTTACTTCAAATATAAACTTTCGACATGTTGTATGTTTAGGAGAAAACGCAAATGTAAGTTAATAATTCATTTTATTTTATTGTTTATATTAACACGCTTATGGTAATTTTTTATTATTTTCTTTTTCGTATATATCATTTGTATATATTTTTTAAAATTTGAGCATAAATGGTGATGTTTGGGGTGGCGGGCATACAAAATTAAACGTTTATATTTGCATATTAAAATGTTAGTAAAAGTGAACTATGTTTCGCATGTGACAGCTATTTGTTTGTTTAACTTTTAATGTGCGAATTTTCATTGATAAACAACTTCAATAAAACAAAGGCTGCTATTTTTCTAATGCAAACTATGCTTCCTTAGAACTTTCCCTCTTTTCAGATTATAAATAGTTAACATGTGTAGATATTCAATGTCCGAACCAGCACAAGAGTAAGTTTAAAATAATTAACCCGGAGCTGTGTCGCGCAAACATTTACCTCCAAAACACAATGATCACATTCAGTGGTCAAGATTGTCTCATGTGAAATATTGCCTTAATGTTTTTAATAAGATAAACAAAACAATCAAACAATTGCGCTTCATTTTATAAAGTGTTCTGGTGTTATAAATCCGATCAATAGTACGTTTTCATTAACATAGCATATGGTATATCCATATTACATGTAGTTATTTTAACCGCTGTTGCATTTCTTTAAAACCATGTATGCATTTTTTATATTTAGGATGTCTGATTTCGTGAATGCCCAGAGGAAGGTCTCGCTGTGTTCTGTCCAAGCCTTCCACGACATTGGCGTCACACCACAGATGACACAGTTCCGACGACGCAGGCATCTGTTGGAAGAAACACTCATGACAACGCAAAACAAGTTCCTTGACATTCCAAGATCTGTTTTCATCTTTGGGAGCCAGAGCGAGGGCACAACCACGGTGGGTATGAAGTCAGATACTGACATGGTGCACAGTTGTGATGCTAACCTGGTGGTTATGGATCGGGACGGATGGCAGGAGGGAAAGAGAAATATGCTGGCGTACCACGATGAGAACACACCGCCACAGTACTTTAATTTGATGCGCCTTAAACCTGAAAGTTCCAGCAATATGACTGAGCCATTGCACCACACAGATGAAGTGGATGAAGGAGGCAGGGTGCGGGTCACACACATGCTGTTTGATAACAGGATCGATGAAACAATGGCCCACCGTGTAACACAAACTACAGCACAGAGCCATGGGCCGCAGTCTTCTCATGGCGGAATTATTGTGCATGGCCCAGCAAGGAGTTGGACAGAGGAGTTCGATTTTATTCATGCCTTACCTTGTGAGAGCCTGCCACAGGAATGCGAGATCCTGTTCACGAGGCCGCGTCCTGGACACTTCCCAAAACCAGAGACTCTGCAATATGCTAGGCGATGCCGCGCCTTTCTCATCCCACAGGGATCACCAGACAGCAATCCCCGCTATCTTCAGTGGAGATTCTCGACTTCATTGATATAACGACAACTAGTATTTGACTTCACGGAGGAGCAGCACCTTACATTCATACTGTTGAAGATGATGCGAAAGAGTTACATCAAGCCAAAATTTAAAGACAATTTAAGTACATTTCACTTAAAAACAGTGACAATGTTTGTAGTTGAAAGCCATTCACCAGACATTTGGCGCAAGGACAACTTAGTGAATTGTGTTTCCTACTGCCTTAATACACTTCTACGATGGATTAAGCTTCGCATTTTCCCACATTTTACAACGGGCGGAGTGAACCTTTTCTCTGGCAAGTTCAAGCGATCTGAACTAGAACAGCTGAAAACTCTTATCGAAGATATAAGAAGTCAGCTTATGTGGTGTATCACCAACCTGGAGATGGACATGTTTGGTTCCAGAATACAGGACATGTTGGGTTACAGACTAGTGCCGCTCAGTCTGGAAGATTACTGCTGCAGCAATGCGATGGAAATTGCACGAGCGATAGTTCATACCATTCCATCCGGTCTGAGTAACGTTGTGAGTAATTTAGGTAAACTATATAGCATCATCGATGAGAAAGATGTGTTAGGAATGGTCAACAATCATCTCCAACTTCTCCAGGCTGCACAGAAAAGTGGATCTGAATTTGAACGTGAAACCGCCAGTCTGATCATGCCATACGTATATGGAACACTGGCATCCATCAAGGCTTCTCTCTGCATTGCCTCTGGGGAGCCCATTACGCAAGATATTCATGATCTCTACAAACTCTCAGAGGACGCTGACTTGATGTCGGGAAAACTCAAGTATGCCTCAATGCTGTACTGCAGTGGCCAGTTCGAGGAAGCAGCGGCGATTTTGTCCCACTGCAAAGGTCTTTTGTGTCCAGATATTTCTCACTATTGCAGTTGCCTTGGAAGAGAATGCTATAGGCAAACTGACAACCACCTTCAGAAAAGGTTGAACACCAGTACAGAAAAACAATTCAAAAGAAACTATACAACGTGCGTTAAGTTTTCGAAACGTGAAGCTTCGTGTGTACCCAAACATCTGCGATGTGAAATGAACCGCACACAGACTCCGCTAGACGAGAAACTAAGAAATCTTGATAACCATTGGATGGATCTGACGGTGATTGACTGCGTGCCGTTTCTGTACTACCTCCAGTACCTGGTATACAGGAAGCTGGACGACGAAACGGGAAGGTTTATTGCTGCAGCAAATCTGGAGTCGTACGTCTATCAACCGGAAGGAATATTAGGACACAGTGATACCGCAATCCATGTCTTTGCACACATCTTTGAACTGGAAAATCAGCTTCATGTTGCCTGGAGCCTATACACAGAGTCCATAAAACTATTTATTACAAACAACGCTGCTAGACTTCACTTGCAAAGACTACGTGGTTGAATGTCTATAAAAAATATAATGCCGGAAAGATAAGTCTCGGATGAGCACCAAATTAAATGCTGTACCCTATATAGTGTTAGTTCATATCTAAAGGATCTGACATATGTAAAAGGATATTATGTAGAACAAAACGGAATATTAAGTTATCATGTTGATCCGTCGGTTTGTATCACCTCGAGTTGTCTGTGTAAAGTTTTATTCCCTAACCTTTTAACCAGGTTTTCAACGAAAACCAGGTTATTGTAATGCCGAAGTCGGCGGCGGGCGGGCGGGCGTGCCGGTGTGCGGGTGTGCGGGCGTGCCGGCGTGCGGGCGTCAACTTTTGGTTTCCGCTCAATAACTTTAGTTGCTTTAGTCTATTGACACCAAACTTGCTGTATGTGTAGCTTACATCAAGACACAGATTGGGATTGCTACCCAGGTGTCTGTAATCAAGGTCAAGGTCACTGTTACTAAAAATAGAAAATCAGTTTCCACTCAATAAGTTAAGTTTGCTTTGGCCTATTGACACAAAACTTGCTGTATGGGTAGCTTACATCAAGGCGCAGCTTGGGATTGTTACATAGGTGTCTTTGATCAAGGTCTAGGTCACTGTTACTTAAAATAGAAATTAAGTTTCCGCTCAATAACTTTAGTTTGCTTTGGCCTATTGACACCAAACTTGCTGTATGGGTAGCTTACAGCAAGACACAGCTTGGGATTGCTACTCAGGTGTATGTGTTTAAGATCAAGGTCACTATTACTAAAAATAGAAATTCAGTTTCCGCTCAATAACTTTAGTTTGCTTTGGCCTATTTTACACCAAACTTGGTGTATGGGTATGCCATCTTTTATTTCTTATTCCTGTCACATCAATACTTGGTTGAATCGTTGAAAATCTGGTTTCGTCGCATTGCGGCGCTTCTTGTGTAATAGTTGAAACCTAAAAAACAGCTGATTTCCACAAAACATTACTCTCAACTCTAAAAATAACATCGATGTGACGTCACATCTGGCTAGTTATTGATTACATATAGCGGGAGTCATCGTCGGATACCCACGTCGTATCCATTACGTTAGCACTCCTTTTAACGTAGCGTGAGTGTAGTAAAAGGCATGGGTGTCCGATGATGAGCGGGAGTGTGATACGGGATTTTAATCCGTTACACACGGTGGAAGCATGATACGGATTTTTAAATCCTGCTTGTTGAATTCGTTAGCTTGTATAGTATACAGATCATTTATAGGAGTATAATAATGGGGTGTATGCAGCTACTTAACAGTTTTAGTGTAGCCATATATTTTAAATAATGTATGCAAACATCTTACAACATAAAGATGAAACACTATTATGATATATAGAATAAATTCCTAGGGATGCTCATCACACCAAGGATTAACATTATTCAAAAAATGCATAGTTGCACAAATATTCAATCTCCTCCCATTTCTGTTCTATTCTTTTGTTCGAGTGATAAGGTTTATCACAAACAGGAAGTACGCTTTCTTTTTTATTTACTAGGTCAAATTGACAACTGACAATGTAACCCTAATCCATTGGATTAAAATTGACTATGTACTGTTATAAATGATCATGATTGACAGTTGCGGAACTGTCAACAACAACAACAACAACAACAACAACAACAACAACAACAACAACAATATTGCCTACTGTCCATTGCCTTCTTAACCATATTATAAATGAGTCTTCTTGTCATAAATTACTTTGCATATAAACCCATAATAAAAGTGTAAAAAGTGGTTTAAATTACGCGTTTCATGCAAACAAGTTTTTAGCATTTAGAAAATAGAAGAAAAAAGCCCGAGTGTACCTGCCCATGCATCTCGGGAGTAATGACAGAAAATATCATTTGGTTTGAAAACAAAAACACTATTTGGCATAGAGTTGAATACACTCAACTGTACATATCATTAACTTATTTGTATTTAAGGGATATTATATATCAATAATTATTAGGAAAACTTAGTGAATGGAATTGTGGTAAATTGAAAGGAAAAATCAGCTATTTTATTATTTCTTAATCACATATGCTTGATTTTCAGTGTTTTATTTTATTCATGGCTTCTTCTTAAAGACATTATGCGATGTGTTCCATTTTATAAACGCACTTACTAACAACTCAAACTGGGCCATGCTGTCTGAATTACATGATTACCTTAAGCTATACAATTCGTGTTTTTTAATTTAACAGAAAGGTCTATGGTGTTTTGTTTAACAGCACAATGATTTAACTGGTATGTTCTTGAAATGGAACATTATCAATATAACAAAAACGTAGATTCTAAAAGGACGTACATTATTGAGAAAGATAGAATATTGCGTGTGAAAGTTCGTGAAAGTGACTCAGAATCTTATGCTACCTTTAAATGGGAAAGCGGTTATAATTTACTACAACGGTAAAATCCGTTTATAAGGAACCCATCAGGACCATGAAAATATGTTCGTTATATCCGTAGTTCCTTATCAAGGTAAAGCGAAGTTGCGAAATATCTCTCTGGGGGGATTGATAATTAGTTACTTTTACCAAAAGATCCTTATAAGCTGGTTTCTTATTTATAAGCAGAGTTCTGGTTTCTTATTTATAAGCAGACTTAACTGTACTACTACTTCTACTACTACTACTACTACTACTACTACTACTACTACTACTACTACTACTACAACTACTACTACTACTACTACTACTACTACTACTACTACTACTACTACTA
>Ga0224511_10004388_pt1 | contig 10641 bp, 6 predicted proteins | sample SF_May12_sed_USG_2_FD_169988 | JGI IMG/M metagenome (GOLD analysis project Ga0224511, IMG submission 169988) | Sediment microbial communities from San Francisco Bay, California, United States - SF_May12_sed_USGS_8_1 | ecosystem: Environmental > Aquatic > Marine > Sediment | place: USA... | reverse complement strand
TTAAAACTATAGACTTAAGATTTAGACTGCCAGGTGTCGCCTGTTGTACTTAAAGCAATGAAAAAAGGGAACTTAAAATCTTTTGTCTCAGGTGAGCGATCCAGGGCCCTCTGGGCCCTCTTGTTAGGTCTAAGAGTTAAACATGTGCATCAAATAATTGGAACAACCAACAAACGTGCCTGACCTTTAAAGGCAGTAAACATGCTTGTTGTAGGACGAAACAAAGTAGCATATTGTTTCCTGCTTGTTTGACCTGTGTAGTTGGGTTAATCTTCTTTATTAGAACTCTTTGATGTTAATCAATGTGTTTGGCCAATTTATATTTCATCTTTGTTTGTTACGTAGATTAACATTTTCCCTCTTCTTTATCATTTTAAAGAGAATGTTGCATTTAACCTTCAATAAAAAATAAATCTATGAAAATCAGTTTATATTAATCCGACTGATAAAAATGTTAATCCTTCTTATTGCTGTGCACATAAAGACTGTTTAAAAGTTTTCTGTCATGCATAGTACTAGGCAAAACAAAAGCTAAAAAAAATACTGTGCCAAGTGTTCGCAATAATGCATTGTCCTTGCCCTTGGAGTGGACTTTCAAAATCAGCTTACGTTGAGCCTAAGTCCAAGTCACCAGAGTTCAATGTCTTGTCTCCTTTCCAGGACGGTGTGGTCTTGTGACTGAAATTTTTCCTTTCTTGTTGACATAAATTATGTTACTGATAGGGGTGTACTTGACAAAATAAAAGTCATTTTCAGCTAACACTTGTTCATCTGAAATCGCAGTGTGTTACAGGTGCTTTTAGAGAGAGGGAAGGTGATAGTTTTCGAGTCCAGAGTACTTTGTTTATTGAATAAGGGTATATTAACTGTTGGCAAAAATTATGTATTTTATCCAAAATGTGCTGTTGATTTTGCCATGTTTTAAAAAAAAATCTAAAAAGCTAGGGTGCATGTTTGGCCTAGCAACTATTGTGTGCTTACATTTCTGGTACCCTTGTGTAACCACATGTGGGAATTTCCTACAAAATGACTTGTTTTATTGTACTGACATCATTAAGACACTTCTGTAAAATTATTTGGGTGTCTTCTTTGGGTTTTATGATCAGCATTTGAATTCCTTTTTCATCACCAGAAGTACCCAAACAAATTAAAGAAAAATACAGGTTGCCCACTTAGAGAAAATATTTACTTCTTACTATAGTAAATACTGTCTTAATAAAAATCTATTAAAAAACAATTTCTCAGTCAATTACAGTTCCATTCTCATTTAAATAAGAAAACTGTTAATTAATTATGGTCTTATATTCTCTATGGCATATAATCAACCCTGATATCCTGATGTATTATACCAAATGTTTCCTTGCATAGATAGATTTAGGTGATTGTCTCTTACAAAACCTCATTTGTTTATGAAACCTCCGTATTACCTTCTTGAAGTTGTGATTTCAGTCAACTATTTTCTTAGTTAACCCTAGATCAAGTAACAAAACAAAATCCAGTATGAAAATCCTCTTGATTTCAGAGTTGCTCAAGGGAGGTTACAATGACAACACTAGAGAGGAAGTGATCAAGCAGTTACGGTTACTGAACAATCGTCTCCCCTCCGTGATCGACTGTAACAAGGAGATTTCCTCCGGTGTCCAGGATGTGCTGAGAAAATACAATGACACCGGTAAGTCAGCTGCAGGTTTGAAGATACATGTCCCATTTACGTAATATTCTCATTTACACCAAAATTCTGCTCCTAGAGTCAACAGAATTTTACAGACTTTGTTCCAATCAAGGTTTTTGCCAGTAAAATATTACGGATCAGCACAGCCTAGGTTACACACAATCAGTCAGTCAGTAATATATTACAGTGCCACATGGTTAGGGTTAATATATTGGTGTAATCTTCAAACATTTTACTGTTATTTTTGTAGATAATTTACTGTTGTTATCACAAGACCTACACATTTTGTCATCATACATTAGACTTTTAATTGTTTTCTTCATAAGACAAGGTTGTTAACACAAAATTTTCTACTTATGTAATCCTGAGACAAATTACTGTTGTTATTTGTTATCATGATAATATTTTTTTACTGTTTTTATCATAAGACTTTCTGTAAAAATACCCCATTTTCCTGTAGAATCTTTCATTTTTAGAGCATGAATCACACTGACAGAGTTAATAAAGGTCCAACGTTTTTTTGCCATCTACTTAAATCAGTACCAATGACTCATTTGTTATGATTGACCTAATATTAATAAGTTAAGGTGGATTTGTTAACCTATTTGTTTCTTTGTTAAAATTTTCATAATATTGTATACCTATGTGAGACACTTGTGACATTTCTGTGGAACACTTATCACATGGCCTTTTTTATGCCCCCGCCATTCAAAGAATGGTGGAGGGGCATTAAGTGTTACCCCTGTCTGTCCGTCCGTCCGAAATTTTGGTGTCCGCTCAATAACTTTTGAAAGACTGCATCGATCAATTCAAATTTGGTATGTTAATTTATAATATCAAAACACAGGTCAAGTTTGATTTGGGTTACAATCCACTATTTTTTGACGGAGTTATTTTTGACGGAGTTATGGGCCTTATATAAAAAACATAGCACAAAAATTGGTGTCCGCTCAATAACTTTTGAAAGACTGCATCGATTCGATGCATATTTGGCATGTTGATATATAATATCTAAACACAGGTCAAGTTCAATTTGGGTTACAATCCACTATTTTTTGACGGAGTTATGGGCCTTTTATAAAAACATAGCACAAAAATTGGTGTACACTCAGTAACTTTTGAAAGAATGCATTGATTCGATTCATATTTGGCATGTTGATATATAATATCAAAACAAGGTCAAGTTCGATTTGGGTTACAATCCACTTATTTTTGACAGAGTTATGGGCCTTTTATAAAAACATAGTACAAAAATTGGTGTCCGCTCAATAACTTTTGAAAGACTGCATCGATTCGATTCATATTTGGCATGTTGATATATAATATCAAAACACAGGTCAAGTTTGATTTGGGTTACAATCCACTAATTTTTGACATAGTTATGGGCCTTTTTTAAAATGATAGCACATTTAGCGGGGGCATCCGTGTCCTATGGACACATTTCTAGTTTAATTAATTAAACAACAGTTTGCTTTGATGCTAATGTACAGACTTGTCACTTTATTAGTCCCCTACTGGTGTGAACACCAGAGGGGACTATAGGTTTACCCTCGGTCCGTCCGTCATTCCGTCAGACAGTCAGTCAGTCTGTCAGTCTGTCTGCTAAAAAGCTAGATCCTTTGATAACTTTAAAACTATTAAAGTTAGGCGCATGAAACTTGTTAACTTTGGTTCAACTCAAAGGCATACAGAAATGAACACTCCCCTTTTTCAGATTAAATTGATATTGTTAAAGTTGTATTACATTGTACACCTACATGAAGTACTTATCACATGCCTGTGGGGCTGTTATCACATGGTCTTTAATCATTATTTACTTAACAGTTTGCCTTGATGCTAATGTACAGACATTGATCATTATGGTTCAACCCAAAGGTGAAATGGAGTTACACTTAGCACTTTGGTATCAAACTTGTAAAAGGTACGAAAGTGCTAACTTCTTCATCCCTTTGTGTTGAACTATAGTTCGCTAAGTCTTATATCAACTTATGTTCGGTGAACTGCATGGGTGTTGCTTTGTTACCAGACAAAGAAAAATGAAACATCAGATAATGGGAAGAAAGAGTAATGTTGGTACAAAACAAGACTTGGATCCAGGGATGATGGGCTTGGATCCAGGGATGATGGGCTTGGATTTAGGGATGATAGGCTTGGATCCAGGGATGATGGGCTTGGATCCAGGGATGATGGGCTTGGATCCAGGGATGATGGGCTTGGATCCAGGGATGATGGGCTCAAACCCTTAAATTAAGGAAGAGGCATTCTCTCTTTAAGTTCACTGAAGCATTAAACACGTTTGTTGCATACAGTAGACTCCGCTTATAAGGAACCCGCTTATAAGAAACTTTCGGTTAGCAGGAACTGGTTTTCATTCCCCAATCTTTACCAAGGAACTAGTTCACTATGCGTTTATAAGGAACTCTGGTTATAAGGAACATATTTTCATGGTCCCAATGAGTTCCTTATAAGCCGATTTTACTGTAGTCTAATAACAACAGTTCCTCACGCATGTGAAACATTAACTTGTTTTGTGTTTCAGTTCGTCGAGCCAACGAGAACCTGGGCTCTGGAAGGATGATGGCGGAGTCAGACACGGAGAGTGACATCTCCGCCCGCTCTGCAGGTAAATGTAGGGGCTGTGAATATGCATCGATTCACTGCTGGCCATAATGCACCGTTCCGCAAAATTTCAAACAGCCCAATGCCGTAGATTTGCTTTGATCTTGTGAAGGCTTGTGAAGGAGTCTTTCTTTTGTGTTTTCTAGGTCTGATTGTCACCTGACAATATAATCCTTATCTATTGGATTAAAATTGACCATGTACTGTTATAAATGATCATGATTGACAGTTGCGGAACGGTCCATCCCTATAATCTGTTCATCTTTACAATACATTACAGTGAGAATTTCACCACAAACTAGTTGCTAACAAAAGAACATGTGGCAATGTTTGTGGTTAACTATCCATATTCAGATGAATGGCCATGTTATGAATCTATCAATTGAGCTGCCAGTTGTCTTCTCTTTATTTGATAATTTATAGTGGCTTGTCTGTAAGGCCCACAGTCAGGCAAATCTAATAATATTTTTGAAATTGAAAATAAACTAAAATTAACCAGTGTGTGTTCTATTTAATTGGGCATTACATGACATTAATTATCTAACTAATTTTATCTGATCAGTTTTATTGAGCATAGCATGTTATTTTTCTATTTTTAAATATAAGTATTTCAAACAACTAAATAACTTGTATTAAACTATTCAATCATTGTGGTTCCCCTCTCCAGACTTTGACCAGGGTTTTGCTGGGAACCAGACCTGGCCTCAAGTGAGCAACCTGTCGATGGACCTGCGAGGGGCAGACAACCTCTCCTCCACCGCCCCGCTAGGGGACAAAACTCCTGTCTCCACTGATAGGCCAGACGCTGGCGGTGTCCCGGTCAAGATCAGCACTTGTGTAATGAATTACGATCTAGCTAGCCTTTTGGAGGATTTTTCATGGTTTTCATGGTTTTTCATGGTTAAAAAACGAGGTCTGAACCCACTGAGGGCTATTGATGACTCATGAGTGGTGGTTAAAGGTTAACATAGAAGTTGTGTTTACGGTATGCGCTGACAAATAGCCCATAATAAATTTAAATAACTGCATATGGTGCTAAACAAAGGTCACTTATAAATACTTTGTGAATGTTGCACACCAAAGTCAATTTAAATCTCTCGGATACCACAAGAGTCTTTTGATATAGTGTTAATATACACCTGACTTAAATGCGTACCAAGACTTAAAAAAAATCAATGAAACTCTTCTACAAGGCCACAGAAGACATGTTGGGTTCTGCATCATTTGGCCTTTTACAAAATGTCTGAGTAGGTATGTTGATTGTTGTGGTATCTTCATTAGGTGAAAAACAGCATAGTTGCAAATGGCGTTGTTGCAATTGGCGTAAAAGCCAAACTAACAGACAGACAGATTGTGCCATGACATCATGTGACAACTACGAAAACTCATTATGAACAAGGATTTCAATAGCTGTGCATGTGCATAGTGAACATTTTCTCATAGATGTATATATGTATGTTTATATACTTCTGCAGGAGACCGGTTCCCTGTCGCGGTGCTTCAGTGTTCCCGGCCCCATCTACAAGCAGGGAATCAGCGACTCCTGCCTCACCTACCATGTGACTGACTCACCCAAATATCTTGCTGGTACGAGGTCACTTGAAGTCAGAAACATTCACACAGTTCTATTTTTATGCATATGTGAAGATTTTAATTTTAAAGGGACTCGCGTGCATTATGGTTGTGTGAAACACAAAAAAAGAAATTTTCTACAACCTATGATTTCCTGTTAGCAACATTTTGGGGGTTTCAAAACCGAACTTTTGCTACCTTAATTATTAGATAGATTATGTTCTCTTTTGGTTGGCAATTCGTTTCAACCGTGTAATTTATCTGTTGACCTGGGACACGCATTGCAGTAAAGTAAGGATTAACTAGTGTTATGTTATGTATCATTGCTTTAGTATATTTATATAATTTTTTATATACATGTAGGTAAGGTAAAATAATCCTGTTGAGATTTAAGTCGAGTATTAGCAGGTACATGAAGAAGCTCAAAATTTAGACAACTGCAAAACAATCTGATTAAACACTAGTAAAAGATTGAAACTGAACATTAAGGTATGCCTAGCAATCATTTGTCCCTTACATTTGGCTTGTGTAAAGACGCTGATGGTCTCGTTTGGAGCAAAGCGGATAGAACTGGTGGCTCCAGGAAAAAGTTTGATAATAATTAAAGAAATAGAATACTTTATTCAGACTGTGACTGTGACTGACAATTTTAATTCTTATGTCATTATACAAAAAGTATGTTAATGAAGTCAAACTTATAAATGGAAACTGTTAATTTCTAAATCAAATGTCATAATAAAAATTAGTAAATGTATTTAAAATTGTTGTTTTTTTTAATCCAAACTGTGAATTTCTAAATGAAAAACATCTGTCTTCATCTATGTATTATTGTACAGTCATGAAAATAATGTAAATGTGCAGGAAAAGTTGTGGTTATAAAAATGTGTGCCACCTTATAATACAGCAGGGTATGTTTCAATGTTATTCTTGCTCTGTGATATGGAGTTACATTTTTTGAAAGCTAAATAACTGTAGAAATAAAGGGGGGGGGGGGTAAATTTCATCTTTAAAAATGTTAATAAATCTACATTTGAGTATTTCATCTGTGAAGCAATATAACTTTTTTGAGGCAACTTTTGTTTGACACCAATGTATTTAGGGTCTGTACTAAGATGCATAATTATGAATTTTGACTATGTAACTGATTTAGAGGGAGTTTGATAATGGTTTTAAACTTTTAATATATTCCAAAAATGAGTATTTAAACAATAAAAAATAAACAATATGTGACAGGTTATGCCACTGATGCGTGTACAAATATATAATATGGTGTTGTAGGGTAACATTGCATAAGAAAGGGAGACATTGCCATGGGACAGTCAAAATTATTGTCCTTAAATGTCACAATAGACAATATTGTTATAACATTAGGTGAGATATAATAGTGTACAATGTCTTCCCTACAGGTCTAACACAAGTCAGGATCGACTCAGATCTCCGATCGTTGTTTGCTGTGGGTATGATCGATCACTTTGAAAAGCTACGCAAAGAGACCACCGAGTGTCGGGCCCTGATCTCTGGCATGGGGACCAGAATTACGGAGCGACTCAAACATTTCAGCTCCATTCCAGTCTCAGAGGTGGGTACCATGCTGTTAATAGAAATTTGGTGAAAAGAAACAGTTTGCTGAGGAGTGTTTTTAACTGTAGAACATTTAAAATGACCTCTAACCTTCTAAAGAATTATGGACATCCGGTTTGAAGTGTTTAATTTCCTTATATATGTTGAAACATATGTATTTTACTTGTATCAAAGAGAATATAACTTTGTCAGTATTCAACAAACAAAATCTTTGGTGTTCCAACATCTTTGGCCATTTGGTGTTCTTTAACAGAATACATGTTGTATCCTGATGAGATGGGGTGTACCCATTTTTGCTTTCTAGACAAGCAGATTACAGACTGTAATTCAAAATTAACATTGTTAGCACCAAACTATTTTATTATTAAATCATTATTGGTTTTTTAAAACCCACAGCGATACTGTGATTATGTTGTGTTAATGTTTCACCGTTTCTTGTCACAATTGTCTATATAACGATCACAAAACTGGTGTTTTTTCTTGCACAGATGCTTAAGGTAATTATATTATCACGGCTTTGCGCTCTATTGCATGCTGAATACTGGAATGGCGTTGCCATGCATACCTGCCTCGTGTTATGGGTCGAATATATGACGACGTTTATTGTTATAATGTATGTGTACCATCCCCTTGTAACGTTATATGTGTATGTGTTAAAATGTTTCTGACGCATTCTGTGTATGAGTACAATACATTTGAAAGTAGCGTGATCTTTAGTCATTACCATAAAAAGGTATCGCATAAATGAAGTTTTCCATTTGCAGAACTATAATTTTCCTATTTTCTTTCCATTTTTGACTTCAATGAGATGCTTTGAAATCAATTGAACTTAATTACTCATTTTCAAAACAGGCATGTAGAAAATTGTGTCCCCCATTTATTCTTATGATAAAACTCTACTTGTAATGTTCTGTCGGCATGAATTGTGTACCTGTGTTTTTTAATTGCTTCAAAACTAACAAACTCAATAGCTGCATGAAAACTAACGCAAACCAATTCTCCATGACCTGCTTGTGATTACAGTTGTACCAAAAAACCATGACGTTTGTCATGTAAAGGCGATACCCACTCATGCTGCTGGCTTATGGTGGCAGGGATTAGTTTAATAGTTTAAACTGTATTTGTTACAGAGATAACACATATACAATTTCATGTTAACATATTCATCTTAATTGTCATATAAAGCAGTAAGTACAAAATGGAGACAAAATTAATATTGATGAAATATAAGATTTGAAAATACATATTTTATATCAATGAAAATGTAGAATAAAATAATTCTGGCATGTTAAAAAAGGGCCAGAGAATTGAGAAGAAAGCTCAGGTTCTTATACATGGCCTCTCGGGTGTCAGGGATTATATTATACACATATTATATGTTTTACATTAACTAAAATAGTCCTTAAAATATGTTATTGTGTATAATTTGTGTACATGTATCTTGCTTTTGGTTCCGGTTGTTGTTATTGGTCTAGATGCCTGCTATAAACTGTTCATTATGATGTAACATGTAATGCCTGCATGTCCCTAGTGTTAAAGGGCTAATGAGGATCAATAAGCAATGGTTCTTTTACTTAATTGTTAAATATTGAATAAAAATGTTGAACATTTAGGTGTATCCTCCCCTGTCCATTTTATTGATACAATGTTACCAGTTGAAAAAAACATCTGTCTTGACCATATATCTGAAATGTCTTAACTTAAATAGGTTATATTTAATAGTTTCTGTTCTTGCTTTTAAAACTCCTTTTTCTTGTTCATGTATTTTTGAAAGCTCTTCATTTTGTAAATATTCATCAGTAATCCCCCTTGAATACTCAACCACTAGCTCACATTTGAGATCGCCTCCCTTTGTTTGTTGACAGAGTGTGGAGTACTCTACCTTGAAGGAGCTGGCTTACTCTACTGAGAACATGAGGATCTGCGTGGACAGTCAGCTGTCTGTCATTGGCTGTTTCTGGACGAGTGAGCTGCCAGCGCCCAATGAGAGGGGAGAGTTTGTAAACCAGCGACTTATTGACCAGGTAGGGAGCTGGGGACATGTGCGCGTTCATACGACCTTAGATATTTATATCACTTCTTTGAAATGCTGAAGATTTTTCTGAAATAATCGTATATTTAAATCTTAATCAAATCATTTATTGCGTTTATGTTGTGTTAGAAACATTACTTTGTCAGGTTCCCTGCCTTATATACCACTGATAACATAGCGCTAGGGGCAGGTAACTTGAGACTAAAACATATTTGTGTAAATTGTTGTTTCAGTAAAATTACTGTGTTAATTTTGCATTTCAGTTAAAATACTGTGTTAATGTGGAGTTTTAGTTAAAAACCCTGTTGAAGGGCTACTCATGAGGGGTTATATATCTCTATTAACTTAGGAATCCTACCATTATGCACTGAGACGTGAAATGGCACAAGTTGCATGAGCATTTCATGGTACTTATGTCTGGACTTGATGGATACAGGACATATACTGACATTGGTTTGGAATATCACTGACACCGTTCAACTACTTACATCTTAGGCCAACATTTTTTTATTGTTTGTTTTACGGGAATTTTTTCAAAAAAATTGAGTCGGGGGGGCTTAATAAAAATAAAAATAAAATCCACTTTTTGGTCGAGTCGACCAAAACAATAAAAATAAAACTGAAAAAAGGTTAGCATATTTTTATTTTTCGGAAAACTTATTTTTGATAACATTTATTGCGTTGATTACAAATATTATTGACATAAGCTTAGTAAGTATTATCATCTATTGTTATAATAGGCATTTTATATTATATATCAAAGAATAAACCTATAGGAAGATTTTTTCAGTTTAAGTATATCATTGTCTACCGTTTGTAATGTAGAAACTGTTGTACTAAGTACACAAATGTAAGTTTGCACAAACTGCGTCAACGGCCTGTCATATTTATGTGACCGGCCATTTTCCTTAAATTTAAATCCATACCAGGGTTATTGGGTGATTGAAACATGATAAAATTAGAATAAAAAAGTTTAGCTCAAAATAAAATAATACTTGTTAACAGTTTATCATTTAACCTTATAAACCAGGTCGGATACACACTTATGAAAGCATATCAGATCTTTCAATTGCTAAAATGCAGGAGCATCCGGGGCCTCCGGCCCCCTGGCCGTTGCCCTGGACCCACCGGCAGATTTTTCAGAATTTTAAAAATTTCCAACTTA
>Ga0224511_10004387_pt1 | contig 10642 bp, 5 predicted proteins | sample SF_May12_sed_USG_2_FD_169988 | JGI IMG/M metagenome (GOLD analysis project Ga0224511, IMG submission 169988) | Sediment microbial communities from San Francisco Bay, California, United States - SF_May12_sed_USGS_8_1 | ecosystem: Environmental > Aquatic > Marine > Sediment | place: USA... | reverse complement strand
ATGTGTTTGTAAGAAAACACGAGCACGATTAAAAAAGTGCAAGTCAGCTCCTTTCTAATATGATTTGTATGAATTATGACCACAACAAAAACTTTGGGCTAGTAAAATATCATTCGGGCTATGGCTTATTTTATTTAAATAGCCCGAAGGGCTATAGTCGAAAAATAATTAACGCGCAGAATGTAGAGCACATACATTTGGTTAGAATGTACGTCTCTAAAATTATAATTTTGGAATGAGTCTCAACAAAGAAATGTGTTGTTGAATGCGTGCCTCTTCTAAGTGCTATGACAGCATATTTAAAAGATGAAATATGCATAAAAACCGAGGTAAATCCTTTTTCTGTCCCATTAACAAGACAATGATTTCCCTTCAAATTGGGACTTTCCTTCCCAAACAAAGTTTATGCAGTATCAATCAGTCATTTAGAGTTTCGAAATACTTTTCCCATTTTTATGCTCAAACTGCGCTCTGTGGGCTTTGATAGGTATTAAAAACTCTGCAAATGGCTTTATCTCATTGAGGTTCTACATGGGTTAGTTGAAATCAATAAAACAACACCTGAATAATCCTTATGCGACCCTCTAGCAAAACTGCTAAAATTGTTTTAGTCGGTTACCTCTGACAGTTGGTCACTCTTCATATTATCAATTACGGGGTATTCAAAGTATGCCACTGACGAAATAATTAACCACGTCGATGGGTCACATGTTTGCTTAAGTAAAACTTTAAATAATATGTTTGTCTACTGAATAGTCTGGCAAAATCATGTAGTGATCTGATATTATAAAATGGTATTTTTGCAGAAAATCTAAGTTGTTTCAGGTGAACTAACTAAGGCCATTATGAGTCTTATTTCACACAACACTTGAATTAAACCTTGGAAGTTAACGTCGTCAGTGAACACTTTTCAGGGTTTACTTTCGCCCCTCACGTTAAGCTGCTGCTGCTGTGTCCGGAAATCAACAGATCGTACAAACACGGACGAGGTACAATCAAATATGTTTGGTATTTATCTTTGCCCTATCTTTTAATACACTCTGTACTTATATGCTGACGGCGCAGTACTACATTTTTAAGTAGTTCTACCAGTCGGTAAAAACCAACGATTTTTGCGACATACATCCTTGTCTGGGAGTTTTACATCGGACTTTTGTCACTTCATTGTGATCTTACAAAATAAACTTTCAAAAAGAATATAAATTGAAGAGATGTTCAAAGAAAGAATGTTGGAAACAATGAAGATATGTCGAGTTTAAATACGAATTGAGAGAAAAGACAGTTTTAACAGCATTCAAATAAACAGACGTAGTGTATAAACACTTCGAACATGTGGTACTTTCCATGTAGTGTACACAAAAAGAACAATAAATAATTTAAAATAGTAAAGATACCATTTTGTCTTCATATCTTTGTCATGAACATATATTTTTCTCTTATCTATTTTCAGACCTGTGGACGTATAACGATATACATTTGGCTTTTTCTCAGCAGTTTGGCTTATGTCGGTATTCTCACGTTTACATGTTACATGGGTTTGTTCTTTTTATACGACGATTACTACGACAACGATGGTAAATGGCTACGAACATTGCTTTTTGCGTTCCTTATCATCTGTGCACTTTTGTTTTCCATTTCCAACATGTACACCATTTGCCTGGTGAGCAAGTTTGGTTTTTGTTTCGTCGAGGGCATGGAGGCGGAGATAAACAACGGACTACAAAACAATGACGCACAAGCTTTACAGGTAAATGAGTTTTAGTATGTTTTGTAAATGATACTGCATCGACAGATCCAATGATGTTTCTAATTTGTTGTTTTTTGTCTCGACATTTTCTACTTACATGTAGTCTACTTTATATCTGCCATAAACATCAAACATACTAAAGCATATGTGAAAATATATTATGTTACTGATGAACAGCTTCAATAAAACCGAGGCTGCTGTTTTCTCGTGCAGGCTATGCTTCCTGAAGGCTTTCCCTTTCATCAGTTTAAAATTTTTAATATTCTTGTCAGGTCGTGACTTCTAATGCCAGACAACTTTCGACTAACCCAATGGACGGCATGATGTATACGCAAGCCGGATCAGCTTACATCGATGGTGGACTCGTTTCATGTTCCCCATACTCTGTCACAAATCCACACCTCGCACCGCTTCAAACAACACCGCAAATGACGCCCACAAAGTCGTCCTTTGCACACCCAGAACAAGTCGTCCTCCCACCTCCATACTCAAAATAAAATGAGATATAAAACGGACAAATTAAACAAATACTTTTGTTATTACGTCCTAAAATACAAATGGTTATCTGTGCTTTGTTTTTTAAAAACTTTTAAAAAGATCTAATGAATGCTTAACAGTTTTTCTGTGTTTAACAAATATATTATTGTTGTTTCCAAACTTGTCAACTGCATGTTTGATGATTGAATCAATAAACTACTAGTAGATATACTTGCTGCTTTAAGTCTTTGAAAAAGAGTAAAGAGTTAATTTAGTGAAGCTTTTATTTATAGAAATAATGAAACTCTACCCTTGCCAAGTTTGTTTAAAACCGTTTGAATGTCGCGACAGCAAACTGTATGATCGTAGATGAATAATGTTTGACCTTAACTGCACCACTCTACCTTTCAAACGTAGAATGCAAGTCAATACACTTTTCAAATCGCAGTGTGTACCTATAGATTGTACTCTAACATGAGTTTATGTAAAAAATAGATAATGTTTGCATTTATTAATAATGAACCTATTCATGAATTATGTATACACTAAAATGTCGCGTTTCTGTTCTAATCGTTAATACTGAGGCTGCTACTTATTACTATATTTAAAGTCTTATGAACACAAATGACATGAAAACATTGTTATGATTACATTGTTTATGTCTTATAGTTATAACAAAGCCTTAAACGTTTGTTTCTTTGTGATTTTAATCTGTTTCACGCAGTGTTCCGATATAATACTGTTTTGTGGAAATCTTACTTGGCAAGCGAGTTGAAGGGTTATTGACAGAGAGACTAGGGCGCTCTTTGTTGCGGTTGTTGACTTCAACTGAGAAACGGGTAAACCCCCAGGAAGCATAGCCTGTAGGGAAATAGCAACATCGGTTTTATTGAAGCGTTGAAGCTGTTCATCAATGGTAATGGAAGATGCCACACAACTCACGCACCCTAACGCATGAGCGGAACCCTATTATCAAAGATAAACAACATACAATCCATGATCCCTGAGAAGAAGAAAAAACATAACTACACAATAATGAAATACAGCCGACACACAGGCACTGAACACCAGCTGTGGTAAGTAAACTTCAACTAAGAGACCGCAGCGGTGGCTCAGTGGTTAGATTGTTTGCCCCGAAAGCGGGAGGTCGTGGTTTCAATCCCTGGCCGCGTCAAACCAAAGACGGTATAAAATTGTACCAGATGCTTCATTGCTAAGCGCTCAACATATTAGGGTAGGTCTGGCTTATCTCTCCTCTCAAACCTCGTTCAAAAATGAGATTGGTTCCATCTGGAACGAGCGGTCGAGAGTGATTAATTTAAGATAGGATAACTTGTTTCGAAATCGACCTTAAAATAAGTTTAAATTAAATAAAAGAAGACAACGTTGGGATGTCGCGCCTCTAAACTTTATTTTTTCGGATTGTTCGTAGTCATACTCGTCGCTTTAGAGGCATGAATATCAGTATCCGAGAAAGTCATACTCATCGCTTTAGAAGTATGAATATCAGTATCCGAGAAAGTCGTACTCGTCGCTTTAGAAAAATGAGTATCAGTATCCAAGAAAGTTATACTCGTCGCTTAAGAAGAATGAATATCAGTATCCGAGAGTGAGCAACAACCCACGGAACAAGAAACTGGAACTTATATTATAGAAAGTACTTGGCACGCTGTAAAAGGAAGGTAAACAAAGAGTGTCACACAAAATCATGTGTTATGTGAACATTATTTGGTAGAGTATGTTACATGCAAGAAGGGAACGATTCCAATTAGAAATGCATTGGCTTTTGCATACTTTTTACGGCTGATTGCGGTCGCCGCTGACACTCGTCAAAGTTAGCCCTCCGTTAGACACAAACCTTGATCAGTAAGATGAACAGGTAAGTAATAAAAATAGTCATGCTTTAAGTCAGATCATATGTAGTCATCCAAATGAAATAAAAGTCATACCAAACATCTCAGTATACAGAAGACAGCGCTCCTTGTAAACGTTGTGGACAACTAAACACAACTTAGTTTGATTCGAGCGCTCTTATTCATTCAACTTAATGGTCTAGTTCTAGTTATTAGTCAACATTAATTGGTAAGGGTGTATAACTGGTAAAAATATTTTCCCCAAGTGTAGGAAAACGTATTTGAATACCTCTAATTGTTAATTTAATGTAACGGAGGATGCTATGATTCCTATTCAAAACTGTGTTTCCTTGGGAATTTCCGTTTTCTTAAATAACTAAACTAAAACCCCAACAAAAATTCTGAGTCATAACGGGGATAATAAAATACCATATAGCTAGTAGTCCACTTTCCATGTAACTTATAAACACTTTGACATGATAATGTATAACATTTGCATTTTAATTACACATACATTGTATGTAGGTCATAGGATTTATTCAATAGGTACGAATGAAATGACCAAACAATGGTACACATGTTGTCTGAAAAGTTTAGATTTTGAAAATTGAGAATTTTACAATAGATATTGTTAGTGAAAAATGAATTATTAACATGTTTTTCTTTAGCTCCTAACACTATTTATCAGATTAAAGCAGCCACAATAATGAATATTAAAATGGTAAATTTTCAGTTCATTTATCAGTTTAAATAGCATTGTACATGTACACTCAATTTGATTCCAATTTTCCTTTACATATTTTAAATTTGCTTAGATTGAAGAAACTGTATTATGTTCGCAAGAAATACAATGTTTTATATACATGTATTTGGTAAAGCATATTAGTAGATGACAAAATACTGTTTATAAACGTGTAAGGAATAAAACACATCAGAAAACAAAATCCGTATAATACACAAAACGGTGAATAGTATCTATTTCGTTAGTCCATTTTAGATGGCATTTCCCTTTGCGTATGGCGGAGGGAGGTCAACACATTCTTGATGTCCAACAGCTGATGATGGGAACGTCGTTGCTGGTGTAAATTGGGGCGTCATGATATGTTGGCTTGTGACTGTGGGCAAGGAACTTGGAAATGCTGCACCATTGATATAAGCTGGTCCGGCTTGCGTAAAAATGATGCCTTGCATCGACGTTGTCGGGTATTGACTGCCAGAAGATGAAACGACCTGAAAATGCGCATAACATGTTTTTATCTGTTTTATGTATAGTACTTTTTTGCGATTTTGACCTACTTTTATTTTGTACAAATTATTGTAAATTATCGAACAAACACAGATCTTATTCATATTATTTAGGTCAGTCAGTCGACAAGGGAATTAGACCTTAACAGCTTAAAAACATGTAAACGAGCAAGCAAACAAGTAGACAGGCAGGTAAGTAGGTAGGTAAGTAAGCAAGCAATCAAAAAAGCAAGCACGCAAGTAAACAGGTAAAGTACATTTATCACAAGTGTAGTGATTAGTTGTTGATGGATGTAATATGTTTACAAATTCGACATTTTAAATTTGAAACTATTACTTCAACTCACACTTCTTCCCAATCAAATTGCATACTTTTGGAAGCAAACGTATTTTGTCGTTTATACTTAAAAGATCTGAAGTACTTTTTTATTTCTTTTCAATTAATATTCGCATGCATTAATAACATATTTGGTTTAAACGTACCTGCAGAGGCTGTGCAGCATTGTTTTGCGTTCTGTTGTTCATCTCCGCATCCATGCCCTCGACGAAACAACATCCAAACTTGCTCACCAGGCAAACGGTGTACATGTTCAGGATAGAAAATATGAATGTGTAGATGAGGAGAAACGCAAACAGAGTGTTTCGGAGTCCCTCTGTTCCATGGTAGTCGTAACCGTAATAATAAGTATCATCCTCCCGATAGCCGCTCATGTAGTTCATGGAGCCGATGTACGCGACGCCAAAGGACCATGTGTATGCAAAACTGATAACGTAGGCAAGATTACTGAGGAAAAGCCAAACATACATCGCTATTCGCCCACAAGTCTGTAAAATACAATGCCGATAAAATATTCATATATCCTTAACCAATAAAGCTATGCATTTTTAAAATGCATTGTACACTTGAAATCGCGTATTTATTCCGGCCAAACATATTTTACCAAACATTAAGATCCAAGTTTAATGTTTGACTGTATTCAAATGAAATAGTTTTAATACCCAACATTGCAATAATTCATGTATTTGTTTTAACATTTGATAACGTTTCGCATAAAATATATCATATCATTAATGGTAGATTTACCTCGTTCGCCGTTGTACAGTTGGTGCATTTCCAGACACAGCAGCAGCTCCAGGTGAGTGGTGAAAGAAAAGCCTGAAATGTGTATACAATCAACGTTGGCCGTGGTAAAATTTCTGCGTAGATTATCTCCGTGGTGTGACATATTCAGTATTGATCAAGACATTCAATGCAAAACCAGACCAGACTGTGATAACTGGTAACTACCTAGCTAAATCAGGTACCAGTCTTTCATAGGTATGTTAAGAATAGAATGGTGGTAGAAGAAGTCATGGCTTCCATAAACAATAAAAAAATCAATATAATGACAAATGGCAATAATGTAAACCTATAATCTTACATTCTTAGAACAGTCATATTAAATTTAGCAAATAAGTTCTACTCCTTAGCATTATTCGTCTATATTTCAACACTTTCAACTCCTCTATTACTACCTCCACCTGGCACTTACAAATATTGCGAGGACCATGTACAATATTCCGAATATTATGGTTCCAGCCATCGCGAAATCCAGAATACAGAAAACAATGCTGGTAAGGAACAGAACACGACTGATCCAAGCGGCCACTTGGAGTAGAGGCCCGCCCTTTTGACACCCTGACCTTTCGGGTCTAGCTGGAACATAAATTCGTAAAAAAAGTGTGGCCCAAAAGATATTGTTCCTTTTTTAACAACGTCAGCTTTATGTTCTGTCTTAAATAAAGTTAACAAGCGTTAGTTATGCATACTTTCAGAAATGTAATTTGCAACAATCTTTTTTTTATTAATATTTGGTATCAGTCATTGATGTGTAGATGACCGATACAATGTATCATAATCTATATTTAAAGGTTGGGGTCCTTATTGAACCGCAAAACCAAGAGAAAAGGTAAACACATACACAAATGCTTTGCCCGTTGAAAGCATAAATGCAAAATCACATCGTGTATGCCCCCTTATTCACTGCTTATGTCAAAACACGCATGATCATTGTCAAGATGGGACGGGTTCTATTTCCGTATGCTTTCTTAAAAGACTTTTTAGTTTTGCCAACTTTATCTATGTAATCAGTGATGTTTTGACAGAATGTTTAGTTTTGCGATAACTATTGGAGAATGATTTTTCTTAAACAGAAATTGTTACGAACACAAATTTGACTACCGGTACTTCTCAACTATTAAGTTGACCTCATAATACGTTGATTTAAATTTTCTATCAGCCTGTTTTCTTTAAAACGCTAAATCACATTTGGAAAGGGTGTAGGTATAAATTGAAAAACACTGCAGATACAATATATCATTGTCAATACTTCATATCAGTAATGAAAGCTCCTATCCTAGCCTTGGTGGATTTGAATTCCAAAAATTAAAACAAATCAAAATAAAGAGCAGTATTTTACAGATAAGCTTGATCAATAAAATACTTCTTTGAATATCATTAAAATTCCTCGTTGTCGTTAAATATGTGAAGCAAATACTCGCGGCCTCTGGTCCTGGAAGGATTTACCGGTTTATAAATCTAACGAAATTCCCTTTGCCGCGCACCTTGCTAAAGTCAAAATAACGCAGCATGTTATGGGTCATTCAAAAATTAGATCAATGTTTACAAAATAAAGCGTTGGAACGGTTTAAATTTACTACAAAATAAATGTGCTATTACAATTATATACTGACATTTCTTTTTGAGTGAGAAACATATCAATAATCTAGTTTAATGTAACTTGATATACACGTTATATATTTCAATCATTTGCTGACATTTTGTTTTAAAATGTTCAATTTAACCAAGGCTGGGATAGGAGCTTAAAACATAATTTTCCAAAAATTTATGCAGTCATGCTAAGGGATGTTTACAGAATATTTTCTCATGGTTTGTAAAGAACATTTTCGTTAAGTGATTATTTTATTATAATCCCCAATCGTAAACAAGTTGTTACATAGCACTTAAAACGCGCACTATGCAATACATGCGAAAAAGATAAGATCAACGCTCATGAAATATATTCGACTTGAGTCACTGTAGATATATTACATAGATTCACAACTATGCAAGTTTATTATCTGTATAAGTTGTCCATGTCCTGCTTTTCAAATGTTAAATTACTGAACTTTTCGTGTAATTGGCATTAAAATACCCGAAACCACATAAAAAGTTATTTTAATATCTAATGAAGTATTTATTTACACATTTGTATCGCGAAATATATGGACTTGTCCTCTGAGTAACTTTTTTTGCACAAACAATAATTATTAATCTTATAACGGTGTGTCATATCAAGATTGTTTAACAACTACTGTGTATTAAAATATGTATATGAACACATATCTCGTTGTTTAACACATCACCCGTGCTAAACCAAAATATAAAATAACGTCTAATAAAATTTCATGAACATGCGCTGTGTTTACGTCGTGGAAAAACGTGGAAAAAGGTAAATTAATTTATGACCCAATGCTTTTGATAAGGTACATGTAACTGAAGTTATTTTCATTATTTACAGAAGTTGCGATTAAGGACTGTGGACCCTAGTTTGTAGTTTGTAAGTACATGTGTGTATAATTTTGATAAAGTGTCATAAAGCATAAAATATATTTTTTCTCTATTTGTGACATAATTGTACTGGAAGAAATGCGCAGTTTGGTAACACTAGACAAAGAGCAAGACGTATAAATACACATCTAAAATCATGACAAATATATATATACATAAACAATACCTTGTATGCTACTATTCATCATCCTTGGAGATATTTACAGTTACTCCACTGAACCAGTTGCTTTTAGTAAAACTTTTATAAGCAGAATGCGGATGTCGCTGTGAAAGTGGGTTATCGTTTGTTATCAGTGTTTGTCGTGGACAACGCAAACACTCATAAAGAACACACCGATTGCACAAGGTAATAAATATCAGAGGTATTTCCGTTTTCAAACCTCTAACTGTTTTGTAATAATTTATTTAGTACAAAGCAAAAACAGTTGCGTAAGTTCAATCAGAGAAATGGTCTTTAAATACCATATATTTTATTTGTTTTCTCCCTACCGCTCAGGTAAAACTATATAGTTATTTCGTACGTGGGATTATACTTACATGATTAAATGTGCTCTATGTGTTAATATTATAAATTTATGTTTTACAAATACATTTACAGAACGCAATGCGTTTAGCTGCACTTTGTTTAAATGATAGTAAAAAGTTGTAGTTTAAAGCACAACTCACCAGCAAATAAACGAATGCATATAAACACACTTCAGAAGTATTTTTTATTTCGACCATCGCATTAATTATTAAATTCTTGTATCTATTTGTCGTACAGCTACCGTTTTCCCTGTCTCGCAGTCTACAACGCTCCATTGGCAGTTGACTCCTAAGTTATCATCTCACGACTTGTCATTAAAACTCTACAAGAAACAAATCGTAAAGCTATAGATTAAACGAATATAACAAAGACTGGTATTCATTCACGTATTGAATTGATAGTTTGTGAAAGAGATAAACAAACGTTAGTCTAGATCAACTTGTGTCATCAGAAGATCTGTAGTTTAAATAAAGCTATCGCGTTTTCCCGATTTATCGCGATGAGCCTCGGTAAGGACATACGCGGTCAAATAATTTACTCTATCTTTCCTACAATACGTCAGCGATATGTGTAGTTCATCCACAATTTAAAAGCATGTATTGTATTAATCTGCATGAAATTATTCATGAGCAAGAAATTGTGTCTTTATGGCATAAAATTACCTTACGTAAACTTTTAATGACCTGCACACATTACCTCAATGCGACCAGATAAATTGCCATATATAATAATCAGATTATCGGTGTGTTTACAGTTTTCGTTTGTTTACATTTGATAATATGACGAAAACTCCCGAGCTCAATCGGATAAAACCGATAAAACACTGTTTAATGGGGTCCTTCGTTTAAGCGTATTTGCTTCAAATTAGCAGTAAATATTAATACGAATATGCCTTTAACACAGTGTAATATATATACGCTTCTTTTGTACTGTTTAAAAGTTGCTTACAGCTTACTAACACTTCAATGGACAATTGCCAACTTTTAATCATGATCATTTATAACAGTTCATGGTCAATTATATTTATAGGTGGCGTCATGACAACGTTCTCAGAGAGGTGGCTGACTGGCTGGAAATCGAAAGACAGAAGGATCGAAGAAGTAACCCTCAGCAACGTTACATCAACTTTGTGAAGCCGGGTGAAGCTGCCAAGTCACAGTCAACCAAGAAGACGTCAATCCTGG
>Ga0224511_10004386_pt1 | contig 10642 bp, 1 predicted proteins | sample SF_May12_sed_USG_2_FD_169988 | JGI IMG/M metagenome (GOLD analysis project Ga0224511, IMG submission 169988) | Sediment microbial communities from San Francisco Bay, California, United States - SF_May12_sed_USGS_8_1 | ecosystem: Environmental > Aquatic > Marine > Sediment | place: USA... | reverse complement strand
GTAAAGCTACATAAACATGTATATTGTTTAGTGATACAAATATTTATCATAAAGTTATTTTCTAACATTGTATAAACTTGTTTATTTATAAACTGTGAGATAACATGACTTATTATGACTATCAAGACCTTATTGCTTTTCTAACTAAAACTCCTGATAAATATTGAAATATGATTTTTTTTTCATTGCATTTTTCCAAATAAATAAGACATTAAAGTGTATTATTTTGCTATGTTTATATTTAAAAATGGGAAAGTTAAGGTTTAATTAATTAAACATTACACTGTTAGCCTTTTACATAGTTTTTCAACATGAGATTTATAGTTTTATGTTATTTTTGTCAACTTCAGACTTATACTGCTTTCCATTGTTTTTGAAAGAGTAGTCAGTATTTTTTTATAGTATGTGATCCTTGAGTTTAATATTTTCATATTTGTTAGGTAAAGTCATTTTATTCTTATTTTATTTTGTTGTGCTAGTGTTAAGGATGATTTTGATACCTGTAAAGCCTGTGCCATTTAATAATTTAGTTCAGAAAAAGTTATTTTTTTGGAGACCTATTTTGGCGTACATCGAAAAATATGATCATTTAATCTTCCATGCTCATATGTTTTTGCAATATTTTTTTAATGTATGTAATTCAAATGATACTTTTTATAATTATTTTCATGAACAATATTATTACAACTAAGAACAAACAAAAATCTTCAGTGTTTTGTTGTTTTTTATTGAAAAAATAGTAAGTTAAACATTATTGGGGTGGCGGCCATTTTAAAAATAGAAAATGTAGAGGGGTGGGTTACAAAAAAGCAATTTCTTTAAAACGTTTAGGTAAAATCTTTTCATATTGCATATTTTTATGTGAAATACAATACTCTAACATACTGCAGTGAAAAAATACATGTTCCTGAATGTTGCCGTTAGGATGGTCATACCTTAATCGTTATGTAAGTCACATTTGACCAATAAAATGTCTATACGGCATCCAATTAGTGATACGGTATGTGCCTTTCAATAGAATGAAATAGTAAACTGATGAAAAGGAAAGCCCTCAGGCCACTTTTGTTTGTACCCCTCTATAGGCTGGGTGTTTCCATTAAATACCGAGTTCCGGATTACATCGATTTGTAAATATGTCGTTGACCTTTTCCAATTAATAACAACCTTAAACAAATATAATGATTTTTACCATTTATCGTCAATTGTAAGACAAGCACAATACATTATAAAAAGGTAAATTGGTAATTACCTTCAACAAGAAAGGCTTTAATCGAAATTTATATTGCATCGTTAACTGTACAAAGTCATAACGGAAAGCAATTATTGGTCTGAAAACATTTAGTTGTGTAATTATGTGTGGCATTGTCTTTGGATGGTGCCTTGTTTAAGCCATAAAACACAAACTCATATTAAAAATGGCGTCGTTTGCGTGGAATGTGATGTTATAAGGACCCGTTACACGCGTACTAATACACTGTCTAAAAGGAAAAGCCTGATATAGGCTTAATAATTAAATATTTCAAAACACACTGTTGTCACATTTTCAATGTAACACGTCCATGGTATAAAATGGTGTTTTGAGTGTTCCAGTTGACCAGGAAAAAGTTTTGAATGTTCAAAACGAATTATGTATTTTTTATGTAGTTTTCCTCTTTAATAGTGAGTAAAATAAATTATATATTGCTATTGTCCTGCACAATGTCTTTGGAGTTACCGTATTGCAACTAAAACTATAATTATCAGTGTGTTATTATGTTCTGTAAATAGACAGTAAAGTTAATATTCAATATTATATATATAGTATCTGTTGTTATTTTGTGTATTGAATGACAGTTATCTAATATTAATGTTAGAATTCGAAAACAGTTTAATGAAGTTTTTGTCATAATTTAAATATTTATCCGGATTAAAGCAGGCTTCTTTTCTGATGTACCGTTTTCTATTAACAATTAGGGTTGTTCCATTATTAATAACGTAATGACGTTAGTGTATAGACGTGCAGAGACCTAATGGAAAATTCCATTTAATGTTCTTTTTTAAACAAATTGGGAGGATCTCTCATTTGTTTTTGCAGGCAGTATAGCATGTCGTGTGATGTAATTTAAAACGTCTTTTTCATATTTGTTTACCAAACAAATTGAATCTTAACGACATTTGACGTTTAACGTTTGTTTTCCAGACACTAATGTGAGGAAATTATCTTTATTGCGGGCCTCGTAGTTCCGAAAAACAAATTAAATCAATATATCTCAAAAAGGCCTTCACATTTTATTACTTAAAAATATATTTTATAGTGTTTCTTTTACACATTGTGTTATCTTTTTAATAAAAAGTATGTATTATGACTTTCTATGTTGTTTTAATTAATTTTGGAAAACACGTGATGGTAAATGATGACTTTGTAACATCAACCTATATAATGTATTGTGTAGTCATGTAATTATCAGAAAACATTTGGTACTTCTAACGCTTCTTTCTTGAAATACAGTAAACTGATTTGCACGGTAACTTAACACGACCCTATTTTATCACAAATCCGTGGCGTTCTTGATAATCTGGAATTATGTCTTTATGTTAGATGATATAATATTTTTCAATTAGCAATATAATAAGGTAATATATTCCCTTTGAGATGCTATTCTTGGAAATTATTAGATAAAACAGATATTGGTATCGAGTTTTAAAATTAAAAAGACAAACGAAACACTATTTAGTAGTTTTAATGTTTTGTTTGCTGTGAAATTTTTACAAATGCGTTTCTGGGTATCATTCGTTATAGTTTGTAGCAAACACAAACGTGCAATAAAAAGGAAACAAAATTAATTATTCGATTGTCGTATGTGTTGCAGCTGTATTTATATAATTATTGTTCTAGTAATTTTCAATAATATGTAGTATGATATTGACCAGATTATCGACGCATATTATCTAAACTTTATTATATAACTTAGTAGAACTCTCTCTGATTTATTGAGACTGAATCAACTTTGACGGACATGTAATTGTAGAAGTTGAATGGTATACATGTAGCTAACATACGAATTGTATTGATGTACAATAATGCCATTGCTTAACAAAATTATAAATGTACTACGTGTGTGTGACTTAATTAATATATGAAGCAGCCTTTACTGCCAAGACCCTAGAAATAAAATCAGTGATAGTATTAAATTTTAAAAGAAAAAACAACTTAGTAGGTATATTCGAATGTGTAGTACACACACATATTGTACTCCAATTCGGACTCCACACACTTTAACCAGCCCTAATGACGTTCATCACTCGGTGAACTTATCAAACACGAAATTTATTCCTTAATTGTACAAAATATTTCGGTGTAAGGTTACTTTTTATTCTATTCCTTTTAACGTCAAACGACCGTTTTATTGATTTTGTTGATATAAAGTTGCACATCCTTTCATAAACAAAAACAATGCTTTTGTTTGAGTTTAACGTGTACCACTCTCTGCAGATAATCGCAGTTAAATGCAATTTCTGTTTTGAATACGCGTATCCTATTCGATATAACCACACGGGATGGAGCGGAGTGTTAACGTACGGACATGATGCATAAATTGTTATAAAAAATCGGAATTGGCCATCAAAACAGGAATCTACTATTTATTTTTCGTCTTGTTATTTCATTATATGTATAATACCGACATGAATGTAGCGCAACATTTATTAGGTGTGTCAAATGCGACCCTGTATATTAATAACAAAGTGCAAAAAAGATGTTCAATGACGATACATTGTATTTATCAGTTTCAAATGTTATGACTTTTAGTTGTGTTTACATATTGTATTTGTAATTAACAATTTACTAACATGTTGATGTTTTGGAAGTCTAATTCCTTCGGTTTATCTTTTTCTTTGTCGCTACGGTCGATTTCAAAAATGCAATCAAACAGTCCTTACACTCGTTGCTAACCGAACTGTAACCAGTACTGACTATTCAAATGTGAACCGTTAACTGACAAATGTCCTACTCGATTAAGAGCAATGGGTGTTTTATATTAGTTTGCATGCTCTTTTCAGTTGGAGCGCGGTTGCTAGTTCAGTCGCGTAATAATTTAAGGATGATGAGGGCAGGGCTGAGTGATTCAATTTAACAAACTGATATTTTTTTCATTTTCACACGTTCTGTAGTTAAAAGGAAAACGAAGAAATGTGCACTAAGCAAATCCTCGATAGTGTTAGAGTTGACACAAACCGGAAATAGGTGCAATTTGTATCAAGTTTCGACCTTGCCCATATCTTGTTTTCTATGATGTACATTGCAGACGTTCTAAAAAAACCAAAACATTAACGACATTGTTGGATGCTGCCTCATAACAAATGTGCTGACGGCGACATGTAAAATGGATGAATGGTCTGAAATTTTACATTGACATGCATCAAAGTGACAACGAAATAAAGTTGTGTCATTGTTATGCTATTCCGTTTTAACAAGCAGTTTCCTTTTTGAGTAGTGGAAGTTTGTATTTTTGTCAATCATTCATTGCAAAACATTAATTTTAATAGTAAAATATCAAAAAGCATCATCGTTAACATAATGTTTTCATTACAAGAAGGCGCTTAAATACCATTCATGCTAGTAAGTTAGTAATTAGTAAAATACTAAACCATGTCGACAACCAGACACCTCAAAATGCATGTTATTAGGCCTGTCTGTATTTAACATTTATAAAAATGACATTTGTTTCAGGCTACTACCATAAGTCACAAAGTCTGTGCCAAAAGCGTGGTTGAAAAACGTGCAGACATTCCATTAAACAAACTTAGATATGGTAAATATAGCCTAACAAACCACCATGGACATTGACAAATCACAAAACATGCTATCTAATGTAAAAAAGAATTGTTTGACATCTGAATGGGAATACATACCTCGCATACAAATATTTAACAGTTATAAAATGTCATAATGGTGAGTAATAAATATCAACAATTTTAAGTCTAACGCGCTTCATTTAAAGAAATTAGGTTCTTAGTACTTTGTGTTAAGCCATTTGAAATTCACTTAACAATCAGATAATGAAAAACAAGCAATACTATTGTTACTGCTTTAGAATGCAGGACACATGCGTATTGTTTTAAAGTCTAGTAATTTCCAAAGTCGTTATAATATATATGTCCGCACTGTTTGAATATCTATACTTCAAATGCATCGTTTCTATTCAAACACCATAAAATACCGATTTATCCCACACACCTACAGTTTGAAATGATTGCAACATGCAAACCAAATAATATTGAGATAATAAATATATACAGAGAAAGTAAATTTATTTCGAGGAGTCAAATACGTTAAATGAGGACTGTAAGCACTTTTAGATTGTCTCAAATTTAGAAACACATTGTATAGCATTGAATTGTGAAAACTTTTGTCGAGAACAAACATGAAGACATCAATAGTATGCTAATCCTTTATTGTTAATAGTAAACCGTGCATGAGAAAAGCAGACATTGAATAACTGCGTATTGCTGTTAACGGTTTTGTCACTTAGCGTGATTGACACATCCCGGAAATAGTCTTATTTAAAATCCAGACACAACACTGCAGATGTTTGTATCGATACAAAATTCGACCTTTAATAAACAAAAGCCGTAGACGTGAAATCAACAGTCTTTATAACAGTTGAACACAAAATACTTGTGTGTAGAAGAACAAAGGTACTAGGTACGAAGTAGGACAGTTGTCGGATTAGTCAATTACTATGAAATATATCGTTGATAATGTGACTGTATTAATACGACCGACATAATAACAGGTTTAATTAACATTAAATAACCAAAACTCTTAAAATATTTATAATAGTAACAGTTACTGATCTGGTTGCACTGCATTGGTGCTTTGTCAACTCTCAAAGTTAATGTATTTAAACAAATGTTTACAATGGTTCGTTTGCATGTTTTCGAAAGGGTTTAATTTCCAGTCCAGAAATACACGCCTAAACTAATTGCAGTAATAGCTAATAGATCAGGAAGTAGATAGCTCAATGTACAGTTGATAATGCATTTGAGCCATTTCACAGTCACGCACATACCATTTATCTTATGATTGGAATTTCTTATTGGGTTTTATTTCCCTGTGGAATTAGAACCTTAAATTTGCTTTTGCAAATGGTGTGAAATATTTCCTGTTGTCTGACCGTAGGGATACTTTAAAATGGGTAAGTCAAAGTAAAGGAACAATAAAAGGAAAGTGACTATTTATATTGGACTTGAGCGGTGTTCCGTCATTCGAATTCTGCAGGAGTGTCTTATCTCACTTCATGATCTTACTTGAGTGGTAGTGTTTTATAAACTTAAGCTTTATTTTTTGTCTGCTCAACGCACAGTCTGGTAAACTGACTATAAAAATCAATTGTACTTTTTATGAGTAATCACGAAAAACACCAAAACAAAAGTCATTACTCATTTTAAATTAACACAATTAAAATGAAACAAATACCTTTTTCTGTTAATATTACGCATAGGTGTATGGATCGGCACTAAGAAAATTAAAACTACTGATATCGGAATAATATATTCAACATTAGCGGAATTTTGAACAAAAACATATGAGAAACTTTCGGGTAACCAGTCTTCGTTGCTGGTTTTACCAATCTCAAAGCTAGTCGATGTTTACTAGTTTTTACGAGATGCGCTCACAACGTTTGTCTTTGGCCAACGCCCATTTTAACTCATGCTTCAAAAGCGACCGTTTACAGCTTCTCTATATCTACATTTCAATAATTATACAATAAACTTTTAAATTTAGCCTTGCTCAGCATGTAACTTTACGTTAACAAAAGATATGTATCTACACACCAAAAATAGCATATTTACGAACACTAGTATTTCAGTACTCATACCACAATAGGTTGGGCAAAAAGGTATCCGGCGTTTAAACAAAATATACGAACAACACAAACCTGCCATATATTGTTGTTGGACAGCATTCATTTCGAAGGTAAACAGTTCAATGGAATAACTACAAACTGCCTAAAAGGGGTCATGTGTAACAGGACACTTAGAATATAAACAACATTAAAGGAAGCGAAAGTAAAGCATATTTGTTTTAAAAAGGAACGGAGGAAAAAGAGAGTCCTATGCAAACGACTTATTGAAAATATTGTGTTTTAATTATTTTTGTTGTACAAACGCTCAGTACTTTTCAAACTTGAAGTAGCAATATAGCATAATTAAAGTTAAGTATATCTCCAGTAAATCCTATTACGTATTAAATAATACGCGTCATAAGTACCTGTTAATTAAATTAGAAATATTGTAGTTACTGAAATAAAGGGTACAGGCCTACTAAACACTTGCTTACTAGCTTAGACATTTAGGTTTTATTTATTTTTGTTGTTGTAAATTTAAAAGAAGTTCAGTAGGAACAGCACTACAGCCTAATTAAAGTGAAGTGTATCTCCGCAAAAACATAGTACCTGTTTATTATATTAATTTAGAGGATCGTTATTTATAATGTTTCCCCAGACAGTTAATGCAACATTGCATTTACCTAATAAAAAGGCACTGACCTATTGAGTATCCGCTATCTGGCTTAATCTCATTATTGCGTTTATTTATTTACTGCAATGACCATTACATGAATTGTAAACGGATATCATTTCATGTGGAACTCCTCATAGACGTGTTTGACGACGCATAAACGTTTAATTCTAACGTGCTAATGTGTGTACCAATGTGTAAATACCTTGCTGACATCTACGATTGAATAAAAAAACCAAACAATTATTAACTAACCATTTTATCTCCTATTGTGCTACAAGCAATGTCATTATAAAGAAGTAAATAAGTAATTACCGCCAACCAGAAGGGTCTAAATTGGCTGTTACATTGCATCGTAAAACAGTCATAACGGATAACACAAATTGTGAACACAACGTTAAGTTGTGTAATTATGTTTGCCATTGTCTTTGGGTTTTGCCTTGTATGAATCTATAAATCACAAAACCATGAAGTAATAAGGGACTTTTTGTGTGAAATGCGATTATAAAAGGATCTTTAACACATGATGTGTGATGTTAATGTTGAGTTGTATTACTAACTTTATGCACCAACGGAGGTACTCTTAGAGTTTTATAAATCAAACATCAATAGTTTGTCCAAAAAAGACAAATCAAGTTTGGTTCAAACATTTGTTTACGTCCTACTTTCTAACCTTTTCATTTTTGGACAAACTATTGATGTTTTACTCATAAAACTCTAAGATTACCTCCGATTGTGCATGGAGTTTTATATACCTATGTGTTAAAAGTATGCTCCTTTTAGATTTTGAGTTTTGCTGGCCCGCGTGAAATCCATGCTTTTGGCTAATAAATTGTTATTTAACAATTTAATTTATGTTGTATTAATAAACATTGTTACTTTTGAGGTAACCTCACATTATTTTGCTTATTTCATTTCAATATCATCTCTAGTTTTTGAAAATGACAAAATGACTTTTTGGGGCTGCTTTGGGCATTTCAATATGTCTCACTACCTTAAAACAACTGATGTTCAAGTCTTCAGACACATGTACAATTAATTTTATTGTACATGTATGTAACACTGTTATAATAGATAACTCTTTTTGATATACTAAGACTTTGATGCGCCCTTTGTCCAGGGCATATCTCAAAACATAAAGACATAACGTTTTGAAAGCAATAGTAATACACACGATCCGCAACTCTTTGTTTCATTTTATTTCTAATTGTAAAGTTTAATAGTTGATGTTGCCCTGGCATATTTTAGAAAGTGTTAGAGCTTCTTAAAGACTAACACTTACGTGTCACCACTCAATAGAACTCATGGAGCAGAAGTGCAGTGCACCAGAAACCTTTTTTACCATCAGACTTTTCGATGCATTTTCGGTTGTTATATTGTTAATTAAAACTGTCTGCGGTTTCTTGTTTACTTTTTAAACTAGATAATGTATAATTTTAGAACCAAGGTACTAGGGAAAGCGCAGTGAAAACGAACGATACCCTTTGTTCCATATTTTTGGAGTTCGTGTTCCATGATTATTTTCAGGTTTAATTAACAATTTTATTAAAACCAAAACATTGAATCTGACTCAGTTGAAGAAAAAGATTATCAGGTAAGATAAAATACTTGAGCAAACAGCAGATATAGGTATTTATATGTTGACGTAGGGCGATAAAGTCATCAAAGTATAAGGTTTCAAAACAGTAAAACTAGTATGGTCAATAAAAGGCCGTGTCTTTAATCGTGTTATTACAAAGATATTCTATATGATAAGTTACAACATCTACAAATATAATAATAGTATTACAGTATTCATGATTATATCCGACTCTACATGTATGTCATCGTCATTAAAGTGTTTTACTATGTATCATAATATAATAAATTATCTCTGCAACTTGGTCCTGTGATAAGTTGTTGAATTATAATACAAAGTACTTCAACTCAACAGTAACTCTATAAGACAAAATGTCTAATAATAAATGTTTATAGTCTAAGAGGTAAAAATAATATTTTCTGTCTGATGTAATTGAATACCTGACACGTTCCCCTCATTCTTGTTTGAACTTAAGTATTGATGTGAATCTTACTGCAATGTTTATTTCTTTCAAGAAATAACATCACCCAAACAGCATGTGTTCGTTTATGATAAGAATGTTTAGGTAACATTTAACTTGCCAATGCAACACGATTTGCTTCCAATAAAGCCATTCATAGCAAGCCAATCTAATAGTATATCAAAGTTGCAGGTGCATACATTTCTAAATTGAGTTTATATTTTGAAATGAATGCGTTTTTAAATGTCAAAATTCAACTACTATATTCTAAAAATATAATGTTCATACCCAATAACATTTGTTGAATATGGAAATGGAGGTTCATAAATATCTATTTGTAAATGCTCTTTTATTCAGAATAAAAACATTATACAATGTAGCTTGTTTTTATCGTGTTGTTTAACGTCGACGAACTTTGTGAAAGCGATTGATATCATAGGTATATATTTGTATTTGCCGTTGTCTCTGCTATCAATCCGACAGCTGGAATTACTGTATTCTCAAAACAACTGGTATACAGCAGTATTTCAATATGTTAGTGTACGTCGCACTGTACATATAAATGTACATATAAATGTTCACAACGAAATGATACCGACAAAATCACCATTTAACCTACAAATGCAGACGAACCATTAGTATTGTGGCAACCGTTATTGTTACACAGAATATATGTTCTCTGCACTCTCCAAAACCTTTACTCTTGCCTAATAGAATGACAAACTGGCTATGCCCCTATCACACTACGACCACGAATCCCAAGAATCGCCAAGAATTGACAAATTTCAGGATTCGTGAGGATTCGTAATACCCCTATTACACTACGACCACGAATCCCGCGAATCTCCAAAAAATGTCAATTTTCTGGATTGGTGGTTGAATCGTTATCAGTTCGTGAAGTTCCTACCAGTTTCGTATATATGTGACCGATTCGTGGTCAATCAATGGCTTCACGAATCCCCGAATAAGTTAAGAATATCTACGAATGCCTAAGAATCGATCACGATTCAGTTACGATGGCTAAGAACGCACTACGATTTGCTACGAATTAACAACAATTTTTTGGAATCGGGAGTTCGTGGCTAAAACTTTGAACAGTTCAA
>Ga0224511_10004385_pt1 | contig 10643 bp, 4 predicted proteins | sample SF_May12_sed_USG_2_FD_169988 | JGI IMG/M metagenome (GOLD analysis project Ga0224511, IMG submission 169988) | Sediment microbial communities from San Francisco Bay, California, United States - SF_May12_sed_USGS_8_1 | ecosystem: Environmental > Aquatic > Marine > Sediment | place: USA... | reverse complement strand
CCCGCCTGATACATGACATTCACAACTGCGAGGTGGGAGTCAAACCAGGAAATTTGGACTAACCATTTCTCAGCACGCTAGTCTCTGAGCGATTATTCCAACCACAGTGTTAATAATAGATATTCCTTGATCAGGTAGGCGACATCACCGACACATCATCATCCCAGTGTCTCAGTCATCAGTATGATGTCCTCTTGGATAAGGGAACCTATGACGCCATCAGTCTCTCCCCAGAGAACGCTCGTGCCCTTCGCTCCGCCTATCTGAGTTCAGCACACTCATTACTCCGCCCCGGCGGTCGCTGCTGTGTGACCTCCTGTAACTGGACAGCGGCTGAGCTTACTCAACAGTTTACTGAGAATGGCGGGTTTGAGCTCGAAGAGGAAATACCTGTCAAACAGTTCTCATTCGGAGGCCAAAAAGGACAAACGGTTTGCTGCGTAGTTTTTAGGTTACCGTCAAAGTAATATGGTTAGAACACATTGTTTTTCTTCGGGCTCGGACAATACTATAATGCCTGCTGATAGAGTTCACTGCTACCAAGTAATGAATATTAGGTGATTCTGTCATAAATGGTGTGGATGTGGGTAAGTTGTAATTAAAATTTTGTAAAGTTGTGCTATGGACTGTATGACTATTGCGTATAGATTATTTCCCTCGGTGACATAAAGGTCACCATTATTGTATTCACATACAAATAAGAATTATACATTCCTAATTCCTGACGAATGACACTGGTTGGCTATAGGACTAGGGCTTCACCAATCTTTTTGATAAACGATCATTCAAAAGTTAGATTGAAAAACTCACAACACGCTAGACCGCGTTCATCTACCCTGAGGCACTAATCCTTTTTATTCACTAGCATCCATGTGCTATATAGTTGTGTGCTGTGATCCATACCCATTAACATGAATATATATATATGGATCGACGACCAGTCCACAGTACAAGGTTCAGTCGGGGGACAGTTTCATTTCGTTCTGATGTCACCACAACAGAACAGTTTCATCCGACTCGGGCGCTGAAGTTTTCATTGAAAAGATAGACAACTCCACAAATTGGATGCACGGCGAGTCGGAGTTGCTCTACCTTTATTATAAAGGTACAATAACTCCTGATAGAACCTGGCGATAGCTGCATAGTTTAATTCTGTGAGACGCCATTTTGTGAACCTTGAGATTGGTGATAGCCTGTTCATATTTATATTGATGCAAACTTCTGATCGAGTTCGGCTTACTTCACATATTCTGATCAAAGATGATGTCATTACCTCATGATACTCAATTCAATAACATCTATTAGATGCTCTACTCGGCTGTGCTCTGAAACTACTGTGATATCTCTTGTCTTTTGTATACGTGTCTGTTTAACCAAGTGGCAGCGACAAGGGTGTCTCAATTAAGCAATAAATGCAATACGATTTTGTGACAAATCCTCAAATACAGAAAACCATGGCCCATTTCACAAGCACAACTTTGCATTACAGTGTCATGGCTGTACATATATGTTCATACACTAATCAACTTCACTCAGTGCTAAATATATACCGTATAGTATAAATTATATATATAGTATATATAAGAATATTATATTACGAAGTATTTTTTATAATTTAGTATGTACATCTCCAATCATTAAATGTTTATAGGTTCAGCTTGAACTTGAGGCCGGGTGCCGCTTTGTGGCGGAATGTCCCGGTCCACACCTGGCCTTCCGTGTCTTTGAACTCCCCCTCTCCTTCGATTCTGTAACAGTATGGTATCACTTGAAAAAGTGTGTGCATGGGCGCTTATTATCATTATGGGCGACTATTTATTCCCATTGTGCATGGACTGCAGTGAGCTTATCCAACAAATGCTGCAGGTGAGCAGGTACTCGGAGGTGCTTATAGCAGGCAAATATATACCACAGCAGGCAGTCGCTACTGTTGTCAGATGCCAGCCAGGTATATGCCAAAAGTGGTCTACCTACTTCAAGACTTTATTTCAGTTTGTCCCAGGGTGCATCGCCAAAATACAAGTTTCTATTCACACCCGATTGCGGAGCGAATATGGCACCTGAACAAAGAATCGAACTCAGGACCTCTAGTCCCTACATAGGGGTATAGGGGTGGTCTCCCATATTCTCCCCTAGAGGAGGATAACTTGTTGGGCGCAGTGAACTATTGAACTCATTGCTCATAGATACATGTGGTATCACCTATCAGCCGCGCACACTCGAAGGGGGGGGCAGGGCCTGGGTAAATGCACCTGTTCTCTGCAAACGGTCCGCAATAGTACGATCCGTTAGGCCAGGTGTAGGTTCCTCTTCCATGGAATTGATTATTCACAAAGTCTCCCTCATACTTAGACCCACTGGGGTGACAAAGAACACCAGCTCCATTCATTTTATCACCCTCCCACTCTCCTGCAGAAAAACAAATACGCATGATGCTCATATCCTTTGAGCAGAAGTTTATTAAGCTGAAAGTCAAGGCGCTCGAACATTCTGCATTAGTCTGGCTGTGCGCCTATGGCTTTTTGACGGAAACCTCTGTATGGTATCAGCTGGTTTCAATCAAATCCGATTATACTGAGGATGATGGTGAAAAAAGATGGCAAAAAACCAGGACGCCGATCAAGATCGACTTTGGCGCCCTCCCCAGTTCCGCTCCCGCTCGGTGTCGAGACCAGCGTCGCAATGGAGGAAGGCGCGCCAGACACTTGTCTTTTGACACCACAGTCCAGTCTGTTGTGGAGATGCCAAAGTCTTGTACGTCTCGCTTTAGGACATCTCTAAAGTGAAGCCGAGGATGACCAACTGGGGATGTGCAAGACTCAATGATGACACAATAGAGCATACTGTAGGGTATAGACGGTAATTCGACGTGCGGTGTCCTGCCTATACCCTTAAACAATTGAATTTGAGGTAGAAAACAGTGGAGTATTTTGAAAAAGAATTCAAATGTTTCGTTGCGTGGGATTGAAATGTTTGCCTATGAAATTTCACTTCAAAAATCCCTCCCATTAATACTTCAATTTAAGGGAAGTTAAACTCAGAGAAAATATTCTCTTCCTGAGTAACTGTATCACTGGGAGATGAAGTTTGAGTTGTGTTACCTGTGTAAATCATGCCTTCTACTGTCCTATGCTCTCCAAAACCGTGCCTCTCTATGGTACCATCAGATAATTCCTTATACTCTCCATCTGCAATATTGCAGACATGGAATCAGGTTAGGGCATCAACAAAGTCCTACTAGCTTGCTGTAGGCTTACAGGACACCGGTGATATTATGCAAGGAGAAATCACCGGAGTCAAAAAAAGGTAGTGAGCTCTGCACCCGGACAGATGGATTATCTGTCTATAGAATCACGGGTTAACTAGAGCTGCTCAAATGGGATATTACTCTCATAACATGCAGACTTGACCAGTGATGAAAGTACAAAACTTAGGGTGGGGGACTGTTGTATATAGTTAGTCAATTCGGGCCGCAGTGTATCGAGTCCAGATCACCGGACAGCTGGGGTTATTTAGCTAATTTTTTATGGAATCATGTTTTGCTGATTGAGTTGAGGAAAATTGTTCTTAGGTGTGAAAATGGGGCATTCAAAAATTCATTGAAGGGTGCCTCCAGTGGGTGGCACTCTGGCCACCCAGCATCCTCCTGCCCAAAATAATATAGTTTAGGACGTCATCCAATCATTTCCCTCAGATTTCAATCGCTTATCTTATAGGAGTGGTTATAAGTATTCATGGATAGTAACTTAAAGTGCTACTTAAGTTTTCAACATGACCTTATACATTGATCTCTTATATATATATATTGGGGGACAACACCCAAGTGCATCCTATTGCTCAATCGTATTCCATGTCAGAGCCCGCTAAGATTTTCAAACGAAACCTAATGTGACTCATCCAATGATAGACATGTATGGAACATTTGGATCTTTGATCATAACTTTTGAATGGGTGGTCTGATAGAACAATGATTTCGCAGGTGTCATCCCGATACATGTAAACACCTTCCAGTCAATTTTCAGCAAAATCAGAAAGATTATTAAATGGCCTATAGTTGTCAATGCCCCATAATTAGTAAATTCAGCTGCTCAGGACCAATCACGACCAACAAAATCCAGGAAGACAGAAGCAATACCAGATACCATCGCTGTCTGTTCAATCGAAATCCACACGGAACTTCAGTATTCTTTTAAACTCTGAGACTGATTCACAAATAGGTGGCTGTGATCATACCGAAAGGGCGAGTATGTATATTAGTTACCCTACAAGAAATTCCAATGTTTTGGACAACTTATAGTCCGAACGTTCCCCCAATCCAGTATACTCTCATGTGGTATGATCACATAGACTGTTGATGTATAAAATTGTGGTATGATGGCCGTTTACTGATTTTCTGTTTAACAATCAACTCACAGTTTTACTGACCACTCATTAATGTTATTTCACTCACCATATTGGTCACCATTAGGGAAGATATGTACTTTAGTCATAGGTATAGGTGTTGCTTCCTCTTTACCTTTCTTCTCTTTCTTTTTGGCCTCTGCTTTGGAAAGTGCCATTCATAAGCAACAAATTGACACACTGGCGGTGAGTCTGGCCTAATCATTAAGGCCTGAGGTTGGTAGTGAAATGTTAAGTACATGTATTATGGGCTACTCCTAGGCTTTAGTACCTTAGGTAAGTACTAAATGGGCCAATTGAATTATGGAAAAATCAGTGTTATAGGCGCTTTATCATTCGTCTTACCCTGCTCCGGATCACAAAATTCCATCTCATTGCTCACAGTCACACTCACAGAATCATCCTCCATATCCAAAAAACACGGTCCGGTTGTAGTCATTCAAATTAGCACTGGTACGTGCAAAACCTGTTATATAGCTGACTGATATGCTCTAGGTTCTGTGCACTCAAAGTCAGATCAGTCTCTGATTTTTAGTAGCCAGTGCTAGTACAAAACTAGCAGTGCCAGTAGTACAATGTCACTGAGTTTGACTAATGACTGTCACTGTGTCTTTGTTGTACGTCTACTTCTAGACTCGTTTGCTCACTGCCTACTGGGAGATCACTGACTTGGCCAGAACAATTATCTCCAACCAATTATCGACCATCAAGAAAATAGCCTGAAAACTCACCTGGTGCCATGCCTTTATATTTGTGATTCAATTATTTATTTTCACTCGTACAAAGAAAAACCAATGCCCAACTAACCTACGACATCGGGCGTCAAATCTCTATGGGAACTATTAAGCGGAAACAAACCCTTTGTCCGATCCTAACCACGCCATACGACCATTGTGGACTGTTCGAAATAAAATAAAATGAGTACAAAATTCAAATAGTCGTACCTGAAATAACATATTGTTATGTTTTGCTGAATACTCAGACAGGAGGCTGGACAAAAGGTAGTCAAACTCGTTATTCTATAGCAATGCGAAGAAATATCGTGCCGGAGTACTTCCGTTAGTGTTCGACGAGAGTTTTTCAATTCGCTGTCCTTGTCAGCACAGATAGATAGCCCGAGAATCTGAGTGGCTCACCCTTCTCGCGCAGATATAATGGATATGTATGACGAAAGCATTAAAGTTGATGGCCCAGGGTTTGTGGGTATCAAGTTCTGCCAAGAATGGTAGGTCAGCTCAGCTGCCACAACGTTCTCAGTATTTTTTTCAGAAATGAATCATGAATTTCATCATTGAATGAATCTTGTTGAATCAATCAATCATGATGACGATGCATGACTGAGATTGCGAAAATTCAACTTGAACTTTTACCTTTAGTAAAAGGTTTCAATCACTAACTGATTCAGTAAGTCTCATTCAGTTTGATTTATTTGATTACTATTATTGCACGAGTGGGTCTGACTTTGGATCCGACTGAGACTGCCTAAATCACGACCGCCTCAAAGTCAAAGTGAAAGTCAAACAGTCACGTCAGACTCAGACAAGGGTTAACTTAGAAGTTAGTTAGTCTCACTCAGTCAGTCTGAGTCTCGGTAGTCGGTAGATCACTCTCATACTCATAGGACTTTTACTTTTAGTACACTAGAGGAGTTGTCGCAATTGCTAACAAATATTATAGATCACATTGAACATCATGGAAATAAGCTTATACTCGCCAATAAATAGATTAATGTCTCGGTAAGATTGTGTCAGACTCAGAGTGACAGTCAATTGATTTCCCAATAAAAATAAATGAAATGCTATCAGTATCATTCGATTAATTTTTAAATCAACTTCTCTCAGTTATTTCTTGGCCATTTTTAGTTTACTGTTTTTGTTAAATATCCAATCACTGGTAATTTAGTTAGTGTCTCCGTTGGGTACTTGCTCAGTAGACCACTCATAGAATATCAACGTCAATATCATGCGCTATAGTATATTGAGGCCCGCTGTACTCTACTAATGTAGCCATGTCAGTCTAAATAAAACAAAGTGGCAACAAAAATGTCAAAAAAAGGGTTTCCGAGCACCACTATCAGCCACTGTTTGACCATCAATGTACTGTTACATTCTATTGATGTCAAAGGTAGACCCAATAGAAGTGAACCTGGAAAAGTGATCCTTATGGGTTCACTTCTAATGAGACAAGCAATTTCGAGCTTTGGGTTGTCTTCGCATGGAGTAAAGACCATAAAGAGTTAAAAATTGCACCGTTATAATCGAGTTACCGATGATGGTTTACAATGACACAACCCCACACAAATCCATGTAAGAGGGTTCACCAATCCAGTTTTCCTCTAGCGTTCAACACTCTTGTCTGTTTAGTTAGCTACTGGTATAACCAATGGTATATGTCACTGGTGTAATTGTTATAATATACAACTTCCTGGTCATATATGGCTTATAGAGAGATTGTTTTCAGAGAACGCGTCGCACTCAGACTTCACATTATGTCTAGATACCTGAGCAGTCTTATAAGATTTTAAGTGCATTAAACGTTACAGTTGTAAGCAGAGCTCTAACCACGTACCGTTTATTTCTGGGGAGTTAAGAATTTGTTTCGTTGCATTTGATTCTATTTCAGTGGTTGTTTTCTCTTGTTAAACTAATGAAGCGGCGACCTCCGTGTCTCATGTTCTGAAACAAATTTAGCAAAATTGGCTGTCCGACTAGTAGGAAAAGTTCTGTAAATCTGGCCCTTATTGCTTCATTGCCTGGGTTTGGTTGGGCCTTCCTCCTCAATGTTCACGGGTTGAAGGGAGATTGAGCCATTTTCTACCACGCTAGCTCAGGATGGGTTGGGAGAGTGTGATGAGCCAGAAAAAAATCCCTCAAAATACTTCGTCACGGGCAGGAATTGAACCTGGGCCATGGAGAGGACAGACAGTGAGATACATTCAGTCTCCCACTGACCTATCGTGACTGTGTTCCTTTACAATGTCCAGTTGATTGTGCACACAGTATGATGCTGAAACTGGTTAGCTAGGTGAAAACATTCAAAGGAATCAAATTCTGTGTGGGGTTATGTTCCTGCTGTTCGTGGAACCTCGCTGTTAGTACACGTTTTGGCCACGCATAACTGCTCTCGAATGGTAGACCAGTTTACCAGGTTTCAGATTCTGTTTCAAGGTGACAGCGTTACCCCTAGATGAGTGTTATTCTCGGTGGCTTTTAAGGCCTCTATTCAGGCACAATCAATATAGACCCAGCATCATCACCCCATACTGGTTCAGCGAGCCGCAGTTGTTCCGCTCATCGGAGTTATCATACCTTGGTACATATACTGTGAAGTGCGTGTTATGCCCGAACAGAGCTACCCGACGTTTTCAGGATTGGGACCACTTTCGAAAAATGCACTAATAGCTGGGGTCGCATGTGAACCATATCTTGGCAGTGTCAGTTGTCCATATTCAATCTAGTTGGAGTATTTAAAAGATTTGCAACATGTTTTCATCCCCCATTGCAGTGGGTCAGAGGGTTTTATAGTGTTTCGCGATATTTTCAAATGGCTGGGGTCACTTTAACTTAGTACTGGGGTCCATTGTGGTCCCAGGCCACGTGTTGGGCAGCTCTGCTCTAAAACAGGTAAATTAAACTTAAATATATATGTTAGAAAAATCCCGCAGAAATTTCCTATCTGTGACACCAGATAATCCCATTGATGACCTCGATTCTTTGTTTCAGCAATAATATGCTGTACCCTAAGGAAGACAAGCAGAACCGAGTGCTCCTTTATGCAGTAAGTACTCCATGTGGTTTACCATCCCACTAGACTCGGCTCGCATTCTGCCGGTCACCAGGTGTTCCAATGTTAGCCTTTGTCTGTCCAAGTAGAGATTTTCCATTTCAATGTTGCTGTGGGTGGTTGTTCAAGCGGAACAGTCCTCTTCTCAATATTATACTTCGCTATACCACGTATTGTCTGCTTTTGTTCCTATCGAGCAGTTGGCTGACTTATTCAACGAATCTTAAAACCCAGAGGTCTGTTTGGCAGTTGTCCTAACTAGGATAGAATGCAACGAGCTCGCATTTATAACCATAGGAGGTGGGACTTGACCCCAGCTTGACCCCCGTCATCTCCTAAGGCAGCTTCGATTTGATAATTTTGTTTTACATGGATAACTTAAATGAAACCATCGGATTATCTACATTGAAGTCCCTAGAAATCAAAAATCCTATTTAGTCGGATAAAGGCAGCCTCAAACAGCGTCCAGAAGATAGCGTGTGATGTCCATACCTAAAACGCCTCTCCCACTCCATTTTAGTGCAGAAACTGCGACTATCAACAGGAGGCAGACAATCCATGTATCTATGTCAATAAGATCACACATGAAGTTGAGTAAGTCCAGCTACACTTCTATCGGCATACATTGCCCCCTTCACACCCGCCATGAGCACCCTCAGGGGCTGTCAGCTCTCCAACATCAGTTTAATAACCCGAAATCCAATGCAGACACCGAATAACCCCGAGTTTTGCAGCAACTAGATAGGATATGATGGACATGGATAGCATAAATAGGACAAACCCTTGTCTCCAAAATGGTCCACGGACACGCTGAAGTATTTGAGAATCAGTTGAATAGATAGAAGGACCAGTTAGGCTGTTGGATTATGCACTACTACCCGATCTCATGGAAACATATGCATGGGGAGTTATCCTGAACCAGGAAGGGTTCATGGGAGTAATGTATCAATGCATTTATGACTGTTAGCAATCCTTGCATATACATATATGTCCGTTTTGGATTTTAATTGTTTCCGTGCCTTCACGATTGCAAATACAATATACCTGATATGTGTATAGTTGAAGTGATATCTTTACAGCGAGCTAACATGTATAGTGGCGGATGTCATCGCTGACCCCACACTGCCGAGAACCCCTGACCATCCCTGTCCTAAGTGCGGCCATAAGGAAGCTGTGTACTTTCAGTCACAGACAAATCGTGCTGATGAGGGAATGAGACTGTACTATGTATGCGTCAATCCTCAGTGTACACATAGGTGGACTGAGTGAAACTGTTCAGTACACTTCGAGTTGTACCTCAACACAATCTTGTATGGCTGATGTCTGCGCATGCACGCTAGGTGATCCTATTCTGAAATATCTGACATTGCAGTATGCGTACAGTCGATTAAACTGTGGTTGCTATACATTTTATGATGGAAACTGTACAATGTCTTTGATTAATCTTGTCTGGTATCTGTCAACTATAGTGAGATCACTATGTGAAAATAGGGTGAGGAATGGTTTGCGTTCTATTGGAACAATATTACATATAATATTGTTATCACTTGGTTACGCTATCCTGAACAATTTTCATAAAGATTGGTCCCATGATTGTGTTGGTCGCGTCACAAGTATTACGTTTTATTGTTTTTTACTAGACTCGCTGAATATAAAAACATGAATGGTGAAATAACACACCCTATTGATAGTCTGCCAGTGAATGAAAACAGGCTTACTGCCCGGGGCCAGCTGAGGCGCCAACCCCACAACACACCCATTGTGTATCATGCAACTGTATTGTCCGCTTCTGAATTATCCATATTTCATATAAATTTATTTTAGAATGCTTTAAAAACTGATTGAAAAGAATATGAAGTGACATTATAATAGATGCCTAAGGGATACAAGAATGAAGTCCGAAACACCGTACCATAACATAAAACGTTATCATGGGCCCAGTTATATCTAATACACACCTGGAGTATGCATCATGGCGACTCTTGTAGGGTGTGACCCCCTGTCCATCAGAACCCTAGTTGTGCCTAAAATTGGGCATCTGCGTCTGTTTTGATCACCAATGTTGAATATTTTTATCATCACCAAGTAATGATTTATATGATCAACATGCGTTAGGAGCTATAGGAATTATGTGAGGAGCTCATTCTCACAGTGGGTGCTCAGTAGGAGCTATAGGAATTGTGTGAGGAGCTCATTCTCACAGTGGGTGCTCAGTAGGAGCTAGGAATTGTGTGAGGAGCTCATTCTCACAGTGGGTGCTCAGTAGGAGCTATAGGAATTATGTGAGGAGCTCATTCTCACAGCGGGTGCTCAGTAGGAGCTAGGAATTATGTGAGGAGCTCATTCTCACAGTGGGCGCTCAGTAGGAGCTATAGGAATTGTGTGAGGAGCTCATTCTCACAGTGGGTGCTCAGTAGGAGCTATAGGAATTATGTGAGGAGCTCATTCTCACAGTGGGC
>Ga0224511_10004384_pt1 | contig 10643 bp, 3 predicted proteins | sample SF_May12_sed_USG_2_FD_169988 | JGI IMG/M metagenome (GOLD analysis project Ga0224511, IMG submission 169988) | Sediment microbial communities from San Francisco Bay, California, United States - SF_May12_sed_USGS_8_1 | ecosystem: Environmental > Aquatic > Marine > Sediment | place: USA... | reverse complement strand
CTTATTACCTCCCTTAAATATGAATAAAATGAAAATTTTCAATCTTGTTTATAAAATCAAAAATCCAAAAACTGAGAAAAGTTGTGCGGTGGATCGTCTTAAAATGGCATATATTTAAATAAAAAAAAGGTTTATAAAATCTCCTCCTGGCTGCAAATATGTGAATCCATTAGGAATGTCATACCTTAATATAAAGATAAGAACACAATGCTGCTGATTCAAATATCTCGATAAAGACCGGTTAGAATTTTTACAATTAAAAATGAACACTGTAATGTGTTTGTGTGTTTTTTCGTAAGTATTGTTCTAATGGTAACATTATGCTTTAAGAAAGGGAGAAAAGGTCTTTCAAAGTATTTTTATAGCTTGAAATATAAGTCTAAATTTAATAAATGTACTTTTACTATGCTGTTTAATAATTGAATACTTCATAAACAAATATATTATTCTGTTTGAAATGGAGAAGTCTTATCCAAATTGCACGCGCACTGCACCTTCGCATAAGCAGTGTTTTTATGGTAAAACAATAAACACTATTTACAAAAATGTCCCCGCCTAATCTGCCTCAACCAATGAACTGAACGTACACAATTGAGTCTCTTTAAAGATGCTAGGTTTGTATCTGTTTACCCTTATAATCGGTAAAAAAATTGCAACATGTTAAATAAACTTAATGAATTAATGTTGCAAAGGGACTTACAACATGCCGCGACATGTGTTTTGGACAAAAAAAGTAAAAGCACAACAACAACAAAACAGAAAATAAAACATACACACGTTTGCCTGAACCGGGAATCGAACCCGGGACCTCTCGCACCCTAGTCGGATGCGTTACCTCTGGACCACTGAGTCAACTGAAAATATCGATTGTTGTCAAGCGATTTAACTGATTCGACGCAATGGATGGAAACGTAAATAATCAAAGCTGAATTTGCGGGTCACGCATTTCATCAAACTTTTTTCTGTAATATCTTTGCACAATAGGCCTAGGGAAACCGATTAGAGACAGATCATCAACAGATGCAGGAAAGCAGGAACAATGGTCAGCATGCTGTTTCACACATATTTATAATAGATTTTATACAATTAATCATGTTGTAAAACGTGATCGGTAATGTAAGTGTCTCGTGTGAAAAGCGATCTTGGGAGAAAGCTAACGTATTGCTCGAATTTTGTTTAGCCAATAGTGTTTCTCTCATAACAGGCCCACTTGTCTGAATTTACTTTTATTACATATATTCGTTTGCAGAAATCGCGTGATGTACAACATAATGAGAAATGCCATGACGCCGTTGAAATTGCCATGTATTTATACGTTGGAAATATCACCAGGACAAGAAATATATGCAAATTGGGAACATTTTCAGGAAACAAATCAACGGTTTAGACTATCACTAAATAGAAACTGATTGAACTGCGCAATATATCATACAAAATGAGTTGTACTTCTATTTTATAAAAGGTTTGTCAACAAAGAAACACCAATGGCTGCCACATTCAATTAAATCCTTTTTACACGTGCCACTTTATTGATATATAATTTAAAGTACGAATATACATTTCTAAGAGACAAACAACCGTTTATATGTTTTCATGAAAACCAAAACCATTAACAATAAATGTGGCAATATATGTTTTTTTCCAAATTCACGTGTTATTTACGTAATTCTTTATTTTACAAACACAAACAATTACTCGTCTGTTAATCACTTGTATGAACGATCGTTTATTGAATACACCATATACTTAATTTAAAACAAAACAACATTTGTCATACCAAATTCAAAACGTTGCTTAGTTTTCCTGCAACACCTTAACTTAAACAAACCTGTTTTGGGCTGCATTTGATGACAGAATTTCCGAGTGATTGCATGTGAGCATGCTTAAATATGAAATGGTAGTACTACGGTTTTGACAGAACTGAAACGAAAGTGTTTGAAAGTCTTAAAAAACAGCATCTTTAGCAGCCTTAAGGGTGATGCTACTGCAAACCTAAAGAATACGAACTCTTAATGCCGTTGGCAATGCAAACGGTTAAGGTTTTTAAACACTGATTTGGAATAACACATAAATACACTATATTTTATTCTACTTTTGCTTTGTATGCTGTAGATTATTTAAGACACTGTTTAAATTACTTTTCCATGGAACGATGTATTATTATAGAACAGCTGCATTCAGTGCTTAATATTGACAAATTCACAGAACTGCGCTTGTTCCATGTGTTGTTCTTAGTAATTATTTTAAATAATTTAGAACAGAGCAGCGTGAAGAGAGAAATGCCCTTCTAAATACAACTCAAACACAAAAGCGATTCTAAATCAAACTCAACACTCACTTTTTACATAAAAAGTAGATGAGACTCCAAAGAACGCGGGATGTCTTTATTTGGTAAATAGTTTGTATCAAATAGAGATATTTTGAAGACATCGCAATTCAAATTTGTTAATTATTATGTGTGTTTTAAAGATGCTAGGTCTGTACCTTTATATCCTTATAATCGGTCAAAAATCTAGCAATATATTAACTATGCTACACAAATTAGCATTGCAAAAGGAACTGCAAAAATTGTGAAAAATAATGAGTTTTTGGACAAAAAGTAAAATGACATAAACAACAAAACAAAAAAAAACAAACAAAAAACCCTTGACGTAGCCGGGAATTGAACCCAGGACCTCTTGCTTTCAAAGCGGATGCGTTACCACTGCAGCACTGAGTCAATTGAGAGTATCAATTGTAGTCAAGCAATTTAACTATTTCGACGCAATGGATCGAAACGTAAATAAACGAAGCCGAATTTGCGGGCCACACATTTCAACAAATTGGTATATTTTTACATGCATGAATAACTATATTTGGCAGTCTCATATATTTACGGGAGTTGGTTTCACTGCTTGAAGTTGATTAAAATGTAAGATGTAAACATTTCTGACCTAAAAGATACAGGCATAGCATCTTTAATATATAGGGAGTCTTAAATTTTCAAAGTCTACAATCGCCAAACTCAATATTCTGGAATAAATATAATACATGAATGATTGTATAATAAAGAAACAATACGTTATCACTTAATTTACTTCTTTCATGATTTATTTAATAAATAAATTTCACACTAACGCGGGAAGGCGGCGTTATTGAATAACACATGACTAACAGAGATGTTACTATTAGAATTAAATAAACCTCATCAATCAGTTTTCCCAATATTTTCTGAAACAATCTAACAAACCTTATTGAGAAAGTCCAGGTCAAATTTGATACGGTTGTTTACAAATAATATAGTCTTTTTTTACTTCCACTTCCATCAAAATCATTGGTATATCTAAACAAGTAAACCCAATAACACAGACACGAAGTTCGCCATATCTAAATAGGAGTCCAGCGGATTCGTGGCGTTATTAGATAAAATATTTGTATTCTTAAGTGATGCGCACTTATGCCATTAAAGTTTTCCTTTCATCAGTTTAGTAACAATTAAGGTCAAGATAAAATACTTTATTTAGCAAATAAACTGTATACACATGTATTTTAATCAATTTGAAAAAACAACAACACTATTCTCACAAAAACGCCATATTTTAATACATAATTATAAAGGTTTCAGTGTCGCATCAAAGTCGTGTCAGTCATCAATCAGCCATACATATTAGTCGTTAGTTAGTATAACTTGCTCCACTAACTACGTTCATATGTCTTGAGATTATTTCTATTTAAATTACGTAGTAATGATAACCATACAGATGCCTTGATAAAGCACTCAAACAGAAATTGGCAATTGAAATTGAGGAAGTAAAAGGAATACATTTTGCCTTGTGCTTAGGATGTTTTAACAAAGGTCCCATGAATATGAAAGTCGCATACTGAGGCATTCGATATGCGTAGACTTTGTGAGACCCCTGATGAAGCCAAACGGGTTACTGTTCATTTGTGGGTCGCTCACTTCTTTTTATTGTGTTAAACGAATACAGACAGTACCAATTATACCCGCTTTTTAAACCATGACTAGGCACAGATATAAGAATGACGTATTCCGTATGTTGTTGCCGCAATATAACATGGCTAGTGAATTGACGTCACAAATATTTAATGTGAAGTCACACATTATTTGCCTAAGTTTGCCCGAAAACAAATACTATCGTAAAGCTGTTATTACATGGACGCGTAAAGCGCCCGTTATCATAACGGAGGGCTATCCGTTGAAATGCGTTCAACAAATAAATCGTTGGGTCTATTACATGGATGCGTTAGGTATGCGTTAAAAACAAAACTTCAATCAACATGCACAAATGTATCTTACAGTGCAAATAAGTCATCTACTATGCTAGACACTAAATCACCCACTACATCCACTGAAACGATCATGCCACAACTCTAATGATACCGCCAACTGATATACCCGGAGGGGATGTGACATTCTATTTGCAATTATTTGGAATACGATTTCTAAAGCATTGCAAAGTGTTCTCGTCCTCTAATGTCCTCTATCATCCTTTTTACTTTGATGTAAATAAACTCTTATACTGTCACATGAGCTAACCAAAAATAATTTATATGGTTTTGTTATCGTTTTAAGATCGTTTCTTCTATAATTATGGTAATAAGTATCTAAAGCACCATTGAGTGCAATGGTACTAACAAACTAGGTCAGTCCATGTCGTTGTCTTTTACTCGAAGCGGGTTTTACAATAAATCAACCCTTTAAAAAGGTATCAGGTGAGTCTGCGATGTTGACTGGGGTTCACACGTCCAGAGGAATGCAGTGGTGTTGCTTCTCCTGAGATCGTTATGAAACAGCAGTACTCACATTTTAATACATGCAAATACATCGACATGAGCTTGTCCCATGTGTTCTTTTCACGATGTTTTTTTCAAAGTTATATTAATAATTTTGAAAAGAACAGATCAGCATGACGTTAGAAATCGGTTTCCAAATACAACGCACCATATAATTATAGTAAACTCCCAATTCCGATTTCCAAATTTAAATTATACTTCAAATGACTGTGCACACTAAAGCGTAAAAAATATGCTTTGATGTGAATTTGGCATGACTTATAGTACAACTTGGTCAAACATTTATTTTGTATGCAATTTAAAATGCGTAAGGCATAATTCAGATTCAAATTGTTGTCGTTCTACTTTAAAATGTACAATTTATTATACCTTATAAATAAAACATGACACGTGCGGATTTAATAAGTTATTGATACAAAACAATGCAGTAAAGATTAAAACTGCATATCTGTTAGTTGTGATCCTTGCCTGCATATGCGCTCGTAAATAAATATCACAACGAAATTGGAAAACAACAGACAGACGTTTCCAATCCGATATTTGTTTCTTTTTCGGGATGAAAGGCCGTTTCCTGGTATTACTAAACGACGTCATTTTTGCATGTCTGTTCTTATTCTAGAGAACTAGTGCACTTGTTAATATGGTGACATATTTACCATGCCGCAACATAGTTTGTGAATTATAAGGTTATAATAGCATCACACTGATCGTTTAACATCACGCGTGTTCACCAATTCATGTTTTTAAAGGTTCATTATATCAATCGTGTCAACGAGAAAAACAACAATTATTAAAGCGCGGAAGCCTTTTCTGATTCCAGTAATTACTTTTATTAAAACATGTATATAAACACATTAATGAATAAATCAATACCTCGATAAAGAACGGTTAGAATTTTCATAGTTATACACCAGAAATGAACTATTTAATTTGTTTGTCTTTTGGTAATTAGTGTTTTAAAAGTTACATACACATCCTAAAAACAAGGATGAAAAGGCCTTACAGGTATTTTTGTAAGTTTCAAATATAACGTCTTACTTTAACACCTACCAAACGGTAAATAAAACAAACACTATTAATAAAATTTCCGCGCTTAATCTGCGTCCAAAAATGAATTGATCGTATACTCTTTAAGGTACAAATTACTATGGTAAAAACTTAAGATACAACCCAACATTTAATCTAAGATTTACCATGTATCCCATCTTTTTAACGAACTTAAATAACAGGGTTTAGATAAATCATGTTGTAAAATGCGATCTGACGTGTAAATGTCTTGTGTATAAAACGATCTTGGTGAAGCTTACGCATTACCCGATTTTTGTTTAGCCATTAGTGTTTCTCTTAAAACAGATTCATTTTGTTGAATGTACGTTTATTACATATAAATCGGTTTCGTTTACAGAATGCGCACAATGTTAACTTGATATGGCATGACGCTATGTATTTGTGGGAAATATCCAACGCCGCCAAGTCGCACATATCCAATGTGGTAGGTGACCGTTGTTATTTGCGATGTGAAGTCTTGCTTCTCACACATCTCAAACATAGTTTAAATGATATAAGAAAAACAGTCAGAAGCCAGTAAAGTTATTTATAGTATCGTCAAAAGGACTATCAAAATACAAAAAAATAGGACATATATACATTTCTTGTGATCATCTGATAACTTATCAGATGAACACAAGAAATGTATATATGTACGATTCAGCAAACGCGAAACGTGGTGACTAGATGATAATAAGGAACAACCACTATAATATTATCTAAATCAGTGTTGGAAACTATTAACCAAGTAGTTAATTAATCAAATCAAACACAAAAATCCACCAAACATCGCACTCGACTATGCACTAAAATTGACACTGCATAGCTGGTTGTTGTGATCCGTATCTGCATCTCGTAAATAAATATCATGACGAATTGGAAAACAAAAACGGCTCAACAATTGTTTCTAAACCCAAAAATGCTTCTTCTTTGGGACGAAATGCCGTTTTCTGATAATAGTAGTTTTCGCATGTCTGTTCAAGAAAAGAATTTGAGAATTCTTGCGCGTGTTAATAGTGTGACATATTTACACTGCACCAATATACTTTACGAATTAGGAAATAAAGCTATAAAATTTCTCACTATACATTGTGAATCATCATCAATTCATGCATGTTTTTGTTATAGTTTATACATGTAACATCTTATCATTCGTATTTTAAGCGTACATGTAAGTAGAAACAATTACGACAGCTCTGATTCATGTACTAGAATCACTTTTATTAAACCATAAGTGATTTATATAAACACAATGAGGTTTAATTGAATACTGTGATAAAATAATGATTGGATAACAAATAAACAATAAGTTCATTTACTACTGTTTTGATTAATAAATAAAGTTGACACTGAGGCAAGAAGGTAGGGCGTTATTGACAATAACAAACTACTTAGAACTAAAGATAATGTTTTCGTATTAGAAACACACACAATCACCCCATCAATCATTTATCTCCACATTTTCTGAAAACATCTTACAAACGTTATCAAGAATGTCTTTGTCAAATTTGATACGGATATTTTCAAATGTATTTCATTATATTTTTCATTTTAGTTTTATCAAAAGCAATGATGCAACTAAAAGAGAAATACCAATATCACAGATACAACGTTCGCCAAGTTAGGTGTCACGCTAAGATGCGTGGCGTTATTAGATCAGATCGTTGTATTCTTAAATGATACCCACTGATGCCATAAACGTTCTAGTTACGATTCAGATCTAGATACAAATACATTATTTCGCAAATACAAAGTACGTGTAGTGCACGTTTTAATTAATTACCTTTACAAAACAGCACGCATACTATTCTTACAATATAAATTGAAGATATGTTCAAAGAAAGTATGTTGTAAACAAACTAGATATGTCAATTTTAAGGGCACCATGACAATATGGCCCGTACAAAAAATAACACACAGAACGACACAAAAACACGTACAACACCATGACGCAAAAGACATTTAGAAAAAAACTATATTTTTGTGTACTTGTAATAAGCTCCTTTACATAAAAATAATGGTGTCAGTGTCACATAAAAGTTATGTCAGTCAGCAATCCGCAATAAATATTAAATCGGTATACATTGTAACTTAGTTCATGTGAGATGGTTTAAATCTAAATTACGCAGTAATGATAAACACGGATATGACTTGATTAAGCAATTAAACGAAAGTTGGAAATTGAAATTGAGGAAGTAAAAGCAATACATTTTTCATATCATGTCTTGTGCTAAGGATGTTTCTTCGAAATGTACGCCTATGTAAAACTTTGGTACTTGTTTTGTGAAACAAATCACTTAGTCCATAAATATTTTGTAACCTTAAGACTAAAAAACAACAACACATGTTTTATTAAATGATAGTTTTAAATGTTAATAAATTATTATTTCTGAAAGTAATTTATTAACTAAATAATTCCACAATATAATTTTTAAATAATGGCGATTGCAGATATTTTGGAAGACTCCTGATGTAGCCAAAGGGGTAACTGTTATTTGCCCCTTCCACAAACGTTAAGAGTTAGTGTGTTTCAACCATGACTGCTTAGTCACTGAAATAAGAATAAAGCTTTCCGGTTTTATTTTTACAACAATATACCATAGTGAGAGAAATGACGTCACGAATTGTTTACTTGACGTTACAAAGTGGTCACATTATTTGACCCTTAAGAATATACTACCGTAATCAATTAACTACGACCAAAGATGTTTTTTGGCAAACTTAAAATAATTTAAAATATAATACGTTTACATCTCTCTTTCACAAACGTAATCCTTCGAAACAAAGATAACGAAGCTAAAACAAAATATTCATTGTTGATAAACTGTTTTGTACAAACTCATTAACACTACTTAAAAGTTAGCAAACAATATACAATATGCAAAGCAAACGTGTTAAAAGAATCATCAGAAAAAATGTTTAAATGTATACACAAATGCGTTCAATATTTCTACAAGGGGACACCACTGACAGCATCTGCACTGTTAGCCTAGTAAAGTATTTAGAAGTAATATGTCGGTCGCTGGGTCGCTTTCCACCGATACCAACATGTTGATCTACATATATACTGACGGGATAAAGAAACGCCTCACCAATTGTTTTAGATTTTGACTATTCCTTTTGACAAAAATCAACGATTACCCTAACAAAACATGTACAATGGTCGACAACTGTGTACATGAGGTATTGGTTAAAGTCAGCGCTTAAGTGGGTCAAACCACGACCATCGCCACAAATGTGGCTTGGCCACGGTGTGTCACGGAGGATAGCCGACGAAGCCCCGACTCTTACAGGTCGAACTATGGTTTGGCACGGTAGAAGCCGGTGAATGCCGGTATTGTTATGGTGGGGTTACGGTATGACTACGGTAAGACTACGGTAGAAGCCGGTTAACGCCGATTTAAGTATAGAAACATTATTAAAACCATGTTTTTAAAGTATTACTAAGGTTTTTATTTGTATTATTCTCAATAACTTCTTTATAAGACGAAGGATGGGACAGGACGGTCATGTTTCGATGCTTACGTTATTACATATCATCTCTCCCACTCTAATTGCTGTTCTTTTTTGCCTCGGTATGCAATTTAAGTTCTATACTTTGCAAATTACATATCTGTTATAAGTTCCACGGGAATTCCATTGATATTTATATGTTACCTCAAAAGTACCATTCTATATTTACAAAACATAAGCATAATTGTTAATTAACCAATACAATGGATTTCACGCAGGCCAGCAGAGCCCACAATTTAATAATGTATGAACATACCTTTCACACAACCATATTAAACTCCATGCACCAACGGAGGTAATCTTAGAGTTTTATAAGTGAAACATCAATAGTTTGTCCAAAAAAGAAAAGGTTAGAAAGTAAGACGTAAACATAAGTTTGGACCAAAATTGATTTGTCCTTTTTGAACAAACAGAGATATTTGATATTATATATGCGGGAGTAAATTTCACTGCTTAGATAATAGATATGGTTAAAATGTAAAATGTAAACAATCATGAACTAAACAATACAGGCATAGCATCCAAAAGATAAGTACGTTCCAACCCAAAACTGTGCTCTTGCTCCTTTAAGAAGTTGCCTTGTTAATGTGAAGGCTAATACTAGATACACAGGGGATAATGTTTGATGAGAGCTTCCTCGCCATTGTTAAATAATGCTGCGTTATCTGAAAATAAGGTTTGCTTTTTTCCTATGTTTTAATTGAATGTCTTTTATATTTGGGTTTAATCGAGCGTAATTTCTAGTTGCATATAAGATATGAGTAGATAGTAGGTTTCCTTGCCGTACTCCACTCTTGAAATGAAATGTTTCCCATGTTAAGACTTGAACATAAATAAATGAAACATGTACTATGACAAAATTTAAACAATGTAAGCAGTAGGTGCAGTATCTGTCATACCTACAGTTGGAGTCCGTCACAACTGTACAGCACAGTCTTTGTCTTCGCCGTGTATGCCGGTACGGCGGTCAGGTTTACTTTGGTCCCGATGAATATCGGGGTCGCTCAGTTACGTTGTTTATCCAGTAGAAATGCTCTGTCAAGAGCGTATAGATCTATCCACACTACTACAGCTGTTTCCTGTCAGACGTTGATGCAAAATAAACGCCAAAGCCTGGCCCTGCTGACTCAGAATGATGGCATTTGCAGTTCAAGAGTAAATTCGATATTCCTGAAATGTGTTTGCTTCATTATGGATGTCTCGTTGTTGCGAAGATGTTTTCAATAGCATTGCTGTTAATTCTTGACAGCACAAACGATGCTCATGACCGTGTGGCCTTTGAAGTTGCA